>Ga0209101_1000016_pt1 | contig 149113 bp, 138 predicted proteins | sample ConPoolayeCmetaG_FD_185481 | JGI IMG/M metagenome (GOLD analysis project Ga0209101, IMG submission 185481) | Hot spring microbial mat communities from California, USA to study Microbial Dark Matter (Phase II) - Cone Pool mat layer C metaG... ... | reverse complement strand
CGGTGTGCTTGATGTTGTCAAAGAATCCGAATTTGACGCCGGCGGTGGTGGATTCGATTCTTGAGGTGACGGCGGTTGACCTTGGTCCAGCGGGCAAGGACAACGACTTTGGGGCCGGCCGAATTGACGCCTTTGCTGCGGTGCAAGCGGTTACGCGGGGTCCGGTTTTGAAACTGCGGCGGGTAATTGTCGGAGATTCGAGCGGTAACAACGATGGTTATATCGACCCGGGTGAAACGGCATCTTTGGTCGGATGGCTTTTCAATGAAGGAAATGCAAACTGTGCCAATACGGTGGCGTGGTTGCGTTCTTTTGATTATCGGTTGAGGGTTGTTGATTCAATTGGAACCTGGGGAATGGTGGTTCGGCAGGAGAGTATCGCCAATTTTACCGACCGGTTTGTGGTTCAGGCTGATACCGCACTTGTTCGAGGAGTGGTTGTGCCCTGCAGTCTCTATGTGACCGGGGATAGCACCGACTATGCGACCACCCTGGGGTTTGAGCTTCACATCGGAATGCCGGGAAAACTGGTTGTTGACCACGACACCAATAACTGTCGGTTGAGCGTTACCTGCCAGGGGGCGATTGGTTATCTGGCACCAAACAGTGAAGGAAACGGATTCTCTTTCCCGAAAAACAGCCCGAGTGTGTTACGTTTTGCATCGTTTGCATTCGGGACGGATACCAATTATGTCGTTGACCGGTACTATTCTCAGCCAGTTATCGCACCGCCTGACACCGACTTTTATCTGGTGGACAGTGTTCGAAGCATCTATCCGCCTTTGAAGGGCGACGAGCATTTTCGCGCCTGGTATTCGGACCGCAACCATCCCCGACAGCGTTATCTTGTTACGACCCAGAATTCGTATGCCGACGGCAGAAGCGGGTACCGGAATTTTGTGATAATGGTGTTCGATGTTCAGAATAACGGCGCCTCGCGAGTTGACAACTTTCATCCTGGAGTTTTTGCCGACTTTACGATTGATACGACCGGTGATGTTTGTCGGACCGATACCATTAGGCATTTCATTTATCTTCTGCCTGGAGCCGATTCCGGACCGGTGGTTGGTATCAGGGTGCTGGAGCCAGATTCAGGTGTTCATTTGAGTGCCATTGACCCGCAGGGTTACTACTTACCAGACTCCGCTTTTCGGGATGCGCAGAAATGGCGTTTTTTAAGCGGGGCGATTCAATTGCTTAATCCAGTACTTCAGGACAACTGGGCGGTGGTTGCGGCGGCAGGTCCTATGTCGATTAACCCGTTTGGCATACGAAGGTTTGCTGTGGCTTTTGTCGGTGGCGCGAGTGAAGATGAGGCGCTGGTCAATGCGGATAGTGCCCGTTCCTGGTACCACCGTTATATCGGGTTGGAAGAAGGGTCTGAGGGCAATAAAAAACTCTCAGAATTGTTGGTCAACCTGAGGGTTGAAGTTATACCCAATCCAAGCCATGCTCGAGCGCTGGTGCGCTATCAGGTTCCTTTATACGGACGGGTACGAATTGAAGCGGTCGATGTTGCAGGTCGAGTTGTTGACCGGTTGATGGATAAATTTACGTCTGCTGGTGCCGGGGAAATTGTCTGGCAACCTGAAGGTTTGGGCTCAGGGGTTTACTTTATTCGCATGGAGACTAAGAAGCGTACGGTATGCCAGCGATTTCTACTATTGCAGTGAACAAAGAGCAAAAATTGCTAAGTTGATACTACGAACTGGTTAAAGAGAGCAAGGCGGTGGTTAAATCGACTGGTGGAGAAAGGTTCAGATGGTTCGCTGAATGCGTGTAACCGGTGGAAGGTTAAAAGGGCAAAGGTTGTTTTATCCCCGGTCCGGGATTCGGCCAACAAAGGAGATAACCCGGCAGGCGATTTTTAATATTCTGGGGAATGAGGTTGCAGGAGCGCGGGTTTGCGATTTGTTTGCCGGTGGCGGTGCACTTGGTATAGAGGCGGTTTCCCGTGGGGCAAGGACAGCAGTTTTCGTTGAAAAGAGCGCGGTAGTTCTGCCGTATCTCCATAAGAATGTTGCCCAAATAGGCGATGTCAGGGTAATTAGGGGGGATGTTTTGCGGATAGTGCCCAAACTTAAAGGTGCGGCTTTCGATATCGTTTTTGCCGACCCGCCTTATCAGAAAGGTTTGGGGCAAAAGACAATAGAAGTGGTTTTTAAGTGCGAAATTTTAAGGCCCGGAGGGGTCCTGATTTTAGAGCACAACGGGGAAGAAACGTTGGTTGTTCCTGAAAAGGCGGCAGTGGTTCGACAGGAGCGTTACGGGGAAAGTGTAGTAACGATTTTCAGGAGGTGTTGATGAGAAACAGTAGAGTAGTGATGAAAGACCGTGGGGAAAAAGAGAAGGTTGCAGTTTACCCGGGGAGTTTTGACCCAATAACACTTGGTCATCTTGATGTGATAGAGCGGGCATCCCGCCTTTTTGACCGGGTTATTATTGGGGTGGCAAAGCGCGAGGAGAAAAAACCGCTTTTCACCTGGGAGGAACGGGTTGCACTTGTAAGAAAGGTGACTTCGGGGATGAAGCGGGTGCAGGTCGAAGGGTTTGAGGGACTCTTAGTAGATTTTGTCCGGCGTGTTGGGGCTCGGGCAGTGGTGCGCGGATTGCGAGCGGTAATGGATTTTGATTACGAGTTTCAGATGGCATTGACCAATCGGAAGTTGGCGCCGGAGATGGAGACGATTTTTTTTGTCCCCTCAGAAAAGTATTTTTATTTAAGTTCGTCCCTGGTGCGGGAACTGGCACGAGCCGGGGGTGAGGTTTCTTGTTTTGCGCCCGCCCCGGTGGTTGTGGCACTGAAGAAGAAGTTAAGCAGAAATCGTTGACTGATGCGGTTCGTTGACGAAGCGGTAATCTATGTACGAGCTGGAGATGGCGGGAATGGGTGTGTTTCATTCCGGCGGGAGAAGTTTGTACCGCGAGGTGGTCCAGATGGCGGCGATGGTGGTGATGGGGGTTCGGTAGTTCTTGTTGGCGACGGGCACCTGCAAACACTTGCTGATTTTGTTTACCGGCGCCGTTATCAGGCTAAACGTGGCCAGCACGGGATGGGTAAGAATCGTCACGGTAAAAGTGGCAAGGATATAATATTGCCCGTACCGCTGGGTACTGATGTGTACGATGCTATTAGCAATGAGAAGTTGGGTGAGGTGGTTAAGCCCGGTGAGCGATTGGTAGTAGCAAAAGGGGGAAAAGGAGGGCGGGGCAATAGCCATTTTGCCACGCCGGTCGATAGAGCACCACGCAAAGCAGAGCCTGGTATGCCAGGTGAGGAGCGGACGTTGAGATTAATTCTGCGCCTTCTGGCAGACATCGGCTTGGTCGGTTTGCCGAATGCTGGTAAGTCTACACTGTTGAGGGCATTGACGGCGGCGAAGCCTAAAATTGCCGATTATCCTTTTACAACAATTTCGCCGAATTTAGGAGTTCTTGATAGTGGTCGGTTGCGATTTACAGTTGCCGATATGCCCGGTATCATTGCGGGCGCTCATCAGGGTAAAGGTCTTGGGTTGAGGTTCTTGCGCCATATTGAACGGACGAAGATGATTCTGTATGTGGTTGATGGATCAAGGGGGCAATTAGATGAGGACTTTTATCTTCTTCAGGAGGAGTTGAAGTCGTACAATTCAGAATTACTAAAAAAGCCGGCGGTTCTGGCGATAAATAAGATCGACCTGATTGGTGAAAATCGTCCCCGGATTGATGTTATTCTGCCTGTGGTCTGGATTTCGGCTCGAACCGGTGCAGGGCTCGCTGACTTGCAAGAAGTTATTGGGCGAATTTTTCCTCAAGATAGTGCACAGTGAAAAGTACGGATTTTTTCTTTGACCTGTACGCAATACCCGGGATGACCGAGTTTCGACTGAAGAATCTCCTGGCACGGTTAGGCAGTCCCGAGATGATTTTAGGTGCGGAGTTTGATGAGTTAGTGAAGGTGGAAGGTGTCAATGAAAAACTAGCACAACTGATTGTGTCTTATCAGCGTTCGTCTGAACTCCAGCGACGAATCGATGAGGCACAACGGTTAGGGGTTAAGGTTATCAGTTATCTTGATGATGATTATCCGGAAAACCTTAAAGGGGTGGCGCATATGCCACCGGTGCTGTTTATCCGAGGAGAAATCAGTAAAGATGACCGGCGGTCAGTGGCGGTGGTGGGAACGAGAGCGCCTTCCTTTTATGGTGCTCAGGTTGCAAGACGACTGGGTCAGGAGTTTGCCCGCCACGGTGTTACTGTGGTCAGCGGCCTGGCACGGGGTGTCGATACGCTGGCACACCGAGGAGTGCTCGAAGCCGGGGGCAGGACGATTGCGGTGCTCGGGTGTGGAATTGATGTGTATTATCCACCCGAAAATCGTCCGTTGTTTGAGGCGATTGTAAAACAGGGCGCGGTGGTAAGTGAGTATCCATTGGGAATGGAACCGCTGGCGATGAATTTCCCCAAACGTAATCGAGTGATCTCGGCGCTTTCGAAGGCGGTAGTAGCAGTGGAAGCCGGAGAAAAATCGGGGGTTTTGAATACCTGCGCCTGGGCAAGAGAACAGGGGCGGGAGGTTTTTGCGGTTCCGGGTAGGATTGGCGATGAGCGGAGTTTAGGTACGAACCGATTGATTCGAAATGGGGCAAAGATTGTCACTGATGCCAGCGATGTGCTGGAATGGTTGGGAATAAAAGTACAAGAGGAAGTGCGGGCTACGATTCCAGTTGCGGATGATGAAAAGCCGGTGTTAAAGGCGATTGACTCGGAGCCGAAGCACATAGATGAAATTGGCGAATTGGTAGGGATGCCGATGGCGGAACTGTTAAATCTTTTGTTTCAATTAGAGGTCAAGGGGTTAATAAAACAGTTACCCGGTAAGTTTTATGTCCGGGGGGATTAGGAACGAATAATTTCAAGACTGATATCGGCGGCGGGTGCCGAGTGGGTAAGGCAACCAATTGAAATGAAATCGACTCCGGTGCGGGCAATTCGTTGAACATTTTTTAGACTGACACCACCTGATGCCTCGAGGATTGCGCGTCCAGCGGTAATCTTTACGGCGCGGCGCAGTTGCGGTACTGTCATATTGTCGAGCATAATGCGGCGAGCGCCCGCAGCAAGAGCAACGCGTAGTTCATCAAGGGTTTTGACTTCAATTTCCACGGGAAGGCGGCTCGTTTTGACCCGCGCTAACGATTCGGCAATGGAACCGATGATGGCGAGGTGGTTATCTTTGATTAATATCATATCGTATAAACCCCGACGGTGATTTTTACCACCCCCGCAGCGCACCGCATACTTCTCCAGTTCCCGCCAGAGTGGTGTCGTTTTACGGGTGTCAAGGATTACTGCTTTGGTACCCTTGACCCGAGAGACAAATTTGTCAGTCAAGGTGGCGATACCGCAGAGCCGGCAGAGGAAATTTAGGGCGGTGCGCTCCGCCGCAAGGATGCCGCGAGCGTGTCCGGTGACTATTGCTAAGACCGCGCCGGCGCGAAATCGACTCCGGTCCTGATAGAGCGCTTCAAATCGTATACGGGGGTCAACTGTTTTGAATACCTGGGCGCAAATTTTTATCCCAGCAAGAATACCGGTGGAGTGGGCAACTACATGCGCGGTGACTTTTGTTTTCTCCGGAATGGTTAAACTGGAGGTGGCGTCGCCTTTGCCGATGTCTTCAGCAAGCGCGGCTTGGATGAGTTGTCTTGTGGTCATAATATTGCCGGTTAATGTTGTTTGTCTTTTTGTGCGTCCGAAGGCAATTCTGATGGCGAAGTGGGCGGTTCTTCAACTGGTGTACGGGACTGGAGTAACTCCTCGATTTTCGCGATAAGAGTTGCCGGGTCAAACGGTTTAGTTACATAGGCATCAGCACCCATATCCATACCGCGCCGCATGTCGTCGGGCGAGGAACGAGCGGTAAACATTATTATCGGGACAGCGGCAAGGTCGCTTGATGCTTTCAAGGTGCGGCAGACAGTGTAGCCGTCAAGACGGGGTATCATCAAATCGAGGATAATCAGGTCGGGTTTTACCCGGCGAGCCTGAAATATCGCCTGATAACCATCACCCGCAACGGCCACCTCATAGCCATTTTGCTCCAGCCTTGCCTTGACCAGTTCCCGGAGATTGACCTCATCTTCGACGAGGAGAATTTTCTTTGGATTCGATTCCATTTAACCTTCCTCTTTAATAGGTAAAATAACGCTAAAACTTGTTCCTTCACCAAGGGTAGAACGTGCCCAGACTTTACCGTGGTGAAGTTCGACGATTGAGCGAACGATTGCCAACCCCAAACCGATACCCGGACCGTACGGGTCAACCCGCTCAAATTTGCCAAATATCCGGTCAAGGAACTCAGCAGGAATACCTGGCCCCTGGTCGGTAATGGTAACTTCAATATAACCGGTGTTGGCAAGGATACCCGCTTCAGAAAGCACCGGTGCCTCGGGGTCAACGAAGTCGATTTCAATCCAAATCGTACCACCTTCGGGTGAATATTTTATGGCATTGTCAAGGAGATTGTTGAATACCCGTATTAACCGGTCGCGATCACCGAGCACAAGTGGCAGTTTTGCTGGGGCACGGCGTTCAATCTTTAGATTTTTTTTGGTAGTTAAGAGGCTGAGACTCTCGAGTGCAATGTTAAGAACCTCGTGCAAATCAACCGCTTCGAGGTTGAGGATAACCTTACCGGTTTCCATCCGTGCGACTTCAATCAGATTGTCAATCATTCGGTTGAGCCGGTCCATCTCTTCGCGAGCGATTGAGAGGTAACGAAGTTGTTTCTCCTCCAACCGACAAGCCGCGGTGTCAGCGAGCAAGGACATTGCTTCTTTTATCGCGGCGAGGGGTGTGCGGAGGTCATGGGAAACCATTGCGACAAACTCGGTGCGGATGCGTTCTGCTTGCTTTAATTCTGAGATGTCCCGGAGGTAGCAGACAAGAGCTCGGCGCGTACCCTCTTCAACCGGTACAATCCGTAACTGACATTCAATCTCCCGTCCCGTTCGATTCTGCAGTTTTACTTCGTGGTGAACCGGACCTAATAGGCGGTGGGGGTTGGTGAAAATTGGGGCAATGGTTGACCGGTAATCCGGGCTTAACAGATGCTCGAGGTTCATTCTGCCTAACTGGGGGGCGCTGTAGCCAGTTAACTCTTCCAGCCGTCGATTGGCGTATATGAGTTGTCCTTCTTCAATTACACAGATGCCGTCAACCGAATTTTCCATTACCCAGCGGGCCATACTTTCGGTTATGCCCGTAACGCCAGAGAGAGGGGCGGATTCAATTACAGTACCGATGTACCAGTCCGAACCGTCAACCGTTTTGCGGATGAGGGTGACGGAGACCTGAATCTGGCGGCTGTCTCTGCCGATAACTCTTGTCTGGGTGATGATGCGTCTTTCAGTGTGTGGGGTAGTAGCGGTATCGAAGTCGGGGCGAATTTTACCGATGCGCGCCGCTTCGGACGGCGGGAAGAATTCGCGCCAGATTCTGCCGATGACCCTTTCGGGAATTTCATAGCCCAAAATCCGGGCAAATCTGCGATTGGCAAATACGATTCGCCCCTCATTGTCTGCGACCCAGACTCCTTCCTGAAGGTTGTTCAGAAAGTCCGGGTCTTTGAGGAAATCTTCATAGGGTTTTATTTTCTTCATAACACACCACTTGGGCAGAAGACCACAATGAAGTCAGTGCGGATTTCCGCAATTAATTAGGTCCATATCGCCCGTTTAGAAGTGTAATAGGCATTATCAATTTGTCAAATTTATGCGGGCAGTTACTGTTTGACTTCTATGCGAATCAAGTTGTAATTAAAGTTGTGGCTTATAAGAAAGCGGCATTGTTAACATTTCTATTTGCAGTTAATCTGGGGTCTGGGATTTGGTTGCCGGTGGAGTCAATCACCAATCGTGCGAATGCTACGGATTTAACCTGTCGCAGTAATGCGCGGGGTGTTGTGATTGGTCAGGACGGGAACATCCATATAACTTGGCGGGGAAATGTTGGTGGCGTTTATCAGGTTTGGTACTCTTATTGGGACAGTTCAAATGGAGAATGGTCAAATGATACGGTTATTTCCAATGAATCGAACAGTGCTGGAGACCCGGCAATAGGTTGCGATTCACTTGGTGATATCTATGTTGTCTGGATAACTGCTGGTGTTCTCAAACTGAAGCGCCGTAATTTTTCTACGGGGGAATGGCAGGTAGAAGACACATTTAGAACCGGTAGCGATAGGGATAGTGCGGTGTCAATGGCGATTGATAAAGATGGTGTGGTCCACCTGACCTGGGTAAGTTTAGGTTCTGGGGGGCAGCGATTTGTGTACTATGTTCTTTACGACAGCGGATGGGCAGAGTGCGATACAATTACCCGTTTGGGAATTACTTCACCAATTACCTATCCATCGATTGCCTGTACGCCGGAGGGGAACTTAATGGTGGTCTGGCATCAGCAGATAGGAAACGTTGACGCGATTCTGGGAAAATTGAAGGTAAATGGTGTCTGGGGAGAAGTAGAAACGGTGTACAGTAGAGTAAGATCGGTCTTACCTTGTGTGGCCTGGAACCGCTATGATGGTACTTTTAATGTTGTCTGGATTGCCGATGATAGTTCTATTTTGTGGCGTGCCAGAACAGTAGAAGGCTGGGGCGATACGGTGAGATTCAGGGTTTGGTCAGGTAAAAAATCCTCGCCCAGTGTTGCTGCGGATAATAGTGGCAATCTTCATTTTGTCTGGGTGAATGAAGATTCTACTTCTCAGCGCCACAAACAGGTCTGTTATCAGAAACGGATGAACACAGGCATCTGGGGGGAATTCAGGACATTGACAGAAGGGGGGAATTTAAGGGACCGGGCTTCAATAACGGCAAGGATGGGAACGGTTCAGGTGGTGTGGAGTGAACAGGTGGGTACTTTTAATTGGGCAGTTCGGGCGCGGCGTAATACCCAGGCACGCGATGTTGGAGTGATAAGGATTGAGTTGCCTCAAGGTGTAATTGATTCGGGTTCGGCTTTTGTTCCTGTTGCCTTGATTGGTAACTTTGGGGACTTTAACGAACCGCCGATTCCAGTATGGTTTGCAGTGGGCGATTCGGCGCGAACTTGTTTTTCGGATAGTATTGCAGAGGGTGATTCGGTAGAGGTGGTGTTTGATTCAATTTCGGTGCATCACCGGGACTGGGTGGTTGTGGTCTGTTCAGTTTATGTTGAGGGAGACATAGATAGAAGAAATGACTCAGTGCGTGACAGTATATTTTCCCGGGTACAGGATGTCGTGGCAGAAGAGATATTAACACCCAGCGGTAGAGTGTCTGAGGGCGTAATTCGACCAAGAGTCAAGGTGTTCAATCGGGGTAACGATAGTGCAAGGTTCGGTCTGGTTTGCTCGATTTTAACTCGAACAGGCTCCCTCGTTTACAAAGACAGCATTACGATTACCCTTGGTTCTAATGTTAGCCGAGATACCGGTTTTAGAGGATGGAATGCAGAGGTTGGTGATTATGTAGTCAGGGTCCGGGCGGTTTTACCTAATGATATGCATCCAGAGAACGATACGATCAGTTCAGGGTTCACCGTAATAAGACACGATGTCGGTGTATCCCGGGTTCTCTTCCCGGTTAATGTTGTGGATTCCGGGTTTTGTGGTTCACCACGGGCGGTTATAAAAAACTATGGAAGCGAAACAGAAAGTTTTCAGGTGTTGTTGCGAATCGGCACCAGCTATTGTGACTCTTTAATGATACGAGGGCTGACACCAGGTGACAGTATGGAGGCAACATTTTACCAATGGGAAGCAAGAGAAAGGGGTTGGAGTTTGGTTTGCTGTACAACGCAACTGGCCTCCGACCGTCGTAATGACAACGATGCGGTTAAGGATACGTTTTTTGTTCAGGTAAGGGATGTGGGCGTGGTTGAGATTACGAGTCCCGGTGAAGTTGTTAATCCCGGGGAGATTCAGCCCGAGGCGCTGGTCCATAATTTTGGAAACGAGGTGGCAGGTCTTTGGGTACGGTGCGAGATTTACGACAGCGCGGGAATGACAGTTTATCTTGATTCAATTGAGGTAATGATAGCGCCCGAGTGTCCTTCGTTAGTTTCGTTTGGGCACTGGCGGGCAAGAGGCGGGCGGTATTCAATCTGGGTTAGTGCAAGGCTGAATGGAGATATGAGAAAGGAAAACGACTCGATTAGTAAACAGTTTCGCGTTATAAGAAGGGACGGAGGGCTAATCAAGATAGAAATGCCTAAGGACACAGTGCCAGAAGGAGTAGTTGAGCCGGTTGCGGTGGTGGGGAATTATGGTGAAGAATCGGCGGATATGTGGGTATATTTTGCGGTTAGTCGAATAAGAGCCAATACAGATTTTGAGTATATTGATTCATCAAGAGCAACGGTTGAGCCTGGTGCTCAGAGAGAGGTCTGTTTTCGGCAGTGGCAGGCAACACCGGGACTGTATTTAACTTTTGCCCGTTGCAATTTACAAGGCGACGAAAACCCAAGCAACGATTCCTTAAATAAGGTAGTTGCCGTTGAATCGATTCTTTACCGTCAATGGAAGGAAGAACTCTCGGTGCCTGCTGGAGTGAAAAATCTGCCGGTGCGGGCAGGGGGTTGTTTAGTAGCAACAACCGATAAGGTTTTTGCGTTGAAAGGGAGGACAGATGAGTGGTACTTTTATGATGTGAATGAGCGAAACTGGGTGGAACGACAACCGGTGCCGGGTGGAATAAAAGGAAGAAAGCCGAAGGGTGGAGCGGCAGTCTGCTGGGACGGCAGGAGTAAAATTTACCTTTTGAAAGGAGGGAACACCAGAGAGTTCTGGTGTTATGATTTAACTTTAGACTCCTGGCAACAACTACCCGGCCTACCAGACGGGACAAGAAATGTTAGATATGGTTCTGGCTTGGCGTTTGTTCCTAAACGGGACAGCGGCAGGGTGTACTGTCTGAAAGGTAGCGGTACAGATGACTTTTTATTTTACCTGGTGGAAAGGGGTGAGTGGCATGCGCGGCGACCGGTGCCGCGTGGGATGTTAGATAAACCGGTGAAGAGGGGAAGCGCACTGGTGGCGGCGAGCCAAAGGCTTTTCTGTTTAAAGGGCTCGACCAATGAGTTTTATGAATATTTAATTAGCCGGGACAGCTGGCGGGAGTGCACCTCCTTGCCTTTTACTGGTAGGAACGGGTTGCGGCGTGCAAAGGATGGGGCGGCGCTTGCCAGTGACGGCGGTAATTACATATATGCCTTCAAAGGAGGATGGACGTCTGAGTTCTGGCGCTACGATATCCACGCTGATTCGTGGGAGCAGATGGAAGATATACCGAAGGGGACAAAATTGCGACGGGTTGGTGCTGGTGCCGGTCTGGCATTCACCAGGGGTAAAGTTTATGCGCTCAAAGGCAGCAATTCCAGGGAGTTCTGGAGTTTCGATCCGTCAGCAGTCAAAGGATGTGCCAAATCAGAAATCATAGGGACAAAGAGAGGCAAACACAAACAAGAATTTTCCATCCGCGAGCCGGAAGGTTTGCTAACTATCACTTCGTCCAAGCAACCTATTGGGTGGAGTGAAGGAGACGTGTACATTGTTGATGTTTCAGGAAGAATTCGGGTTAGTGGGAATTTAGGGCCCGGCGTCTATTTCATACTTTCTAAGGAGCGTCCTATGCATTCTTTGTGGATTCAAAAACTAATCCTTACAGGAAGATTAAAGAGACGCTTTTAGTTTTTTCTGAATTATACCGGTTGCAACATTTATTTCTGTTAAGGTGAATTTGGTTTTAAATATTTTCAAGATGTTAAACGACGGATATGACCGACCCTTCAGGCGTTGTGAAGTGGCAGTGCCGCCAGTGATGAGCCAGGTTTTTTCGAGGAGCCACACCCAGGGCCGATGTTTGTGACCGGATAGTATTATGCGAATATCAAGGTCGATGCATAATTTCAAAACATCACCGGCATCGGTGGGTATATGGCGCTCCCTTCCGGTACCGGGTATGGGAACGAGGTGATGATGCATCGCCATGATTTTAATTTGTGTCGGGTTACTAAATTTCTGAGTGATTATCGGATAATTGGCACGGCCGATGTGTCCGTCATCAATGTCAGGTTGGCTTGAGTCCACGCCAAATATTGCTATGTTACTTTTTTTGTAGAAAGGATAGCGAGTGCCAAAGATTTCTTCAAAAATCACATATCCTTCGTTGCGGGCATCGTGATTTCCTGGAACTATAATTCTATTTTTGCTATGAAATCGTTTCAAATATGTGACTACCTGTTCATATTCATGAATATGACCTTCTGTAGTGAGGTCACCGGTGATAACTATGAGGCCGGGCTTTAACCGGTTCAGCAAATCGACCAATCTATTACCCCACTCTGGGACAAAATAAGAACCACCGAGATGCAGGTCAGAAATGTGAGCAATGGTAAAGGGTAGTTTCATATTTTCATTGGCAGGACCACGGAGAATTCTGAACCCTTGCCTGGTGTGCTTTCAACGCGAATTTTACCCTGATGTAGTTCGACGATATGTTTAACAATTGCCAGTCCCAAACCGGTTCCCCCACTTTGTCTGGAACGGGAGCGGTCAACAACATAGAATCGCTCAAAAATTCTCGGGATGTGTTCGGCGGCAATGCCAATGCCCGTATCCTGAATCGAAATCACTACTTGGTCATCTACCACCTTAACACGCAGAGACACGGTGCCTTTTTCGGTGTATTTGATTGCGTTATCCAGCAGGTTGATAAGTGCCTGCTCTAACCGCAGTCCGTCACCTTTTATCACCGGTGGTGGTTCGGGTATCTCTTGTATTAGTTTCAAACCCTTCCTTTTTGCCGCGTTCTCAAAGATGGCGAGAACATTATTCGCGATGGTTTTCAGATTGACATCCTCCCAATAGAGCTTGACATTCGGATGTTCCAGCGCCGAGAGGTTGAGTAAATCCTGAACAAGGTTGATTAAGCGTTCGGTATGACGGCGGACAATTTGCAGATAAACCGCATTGTTTTCATCGGCAGTTTCCTCCATCGTTTCAATATAGCCCTTAATTGCGGTTAAGGGTGTTTTTAGTTCGTGTGAGACACTGGCAACAAAATCTCTTTTAATTTTTTCCGTGGTGACGATTTCGGTAATATCGGTAAAAGTCAGAACGCGCTGGCCGGTATCGGATAAATGGACGGCGCTACAGAGAAATGTCTTTGAATTGAACTCAATTTCACCGAAGGCGGTGGTTTGTCCTGAAGTTAATTGTTGGAGCAGGTTTGAGAGCTGCGGAGTGCGAATAACTTCCCAGTAAAATTTGCCCGTGGCCCGTTCTCCATTCAAAAACTGTTGGAATTTATTATTCACGGCAACGATTTTATTTTGACGGTCCAGAATTAACAACCCTTCTTGTGATGTGTCGAACATGGCATCCCACCACGCTTTTTTCTGTCGTAATTGGACGATTTCTTCATCAATGCGATTGGTAGTCTGGTTTAACACATTAAACAGGCGGGTGACTATTCCCAAACGGACCGGCGGAGACGGCACGGAAGTCTGACCGGAGCCGAGGCGGACGCATATCTCTTCAATTGCAACAGCCAGGGTCTGCAGCCGGGAAAACAGAATCCAGGCACTTAATATCGATACGACTATCAGGACGATGCTCGCGATTACCAGAACCGTTACTGTTGGTAGTTTAAGCAGGAAAAGGATTAACAAAACAGCAGCCGGAAGGCCGGCAACGATGAGATATCTACCGAGGATGTGCAAGAAAAGCTGCTTCTCTGGTTTAAGATTCACAATGTGGCTTTAAAGTTCGAGTTTATACCCGACCCCGCGGATATTGCGTATCAGTTCGCCCGCTTTGCCCATTTTTTTTCGCAGGTGCTGAATATGGACATCAATAGTGCGGTCTAATATCGGTTTGTCATATCCCCACAGTTCATCAATAATCTGTTCCCTGGTAAAAACCCAGCCGGGTTTCGCTGCCAATACCATTAAAATCCGGAACTCGGTAGCGGTGAGGTCAATTTTCCTACCCGCCGCGGTTACTTCATGCTTTTTAGGATAAATAATCAATTCCGTACCAACGGTAATTTTTTCGTCGGCGGTTATTTGTTCCTGCCGCCGCAGTACCGCGCGAACACGGGCAACAACCTCTTTGGGCGAAAACGGTTTCGTAATGTAGTCATCAGCACCTAACTCTAAACCGGTAACACGGTCCGATTCTTCGCCGCGCGCGGTAAGCATAATTATCGGTATCGAGGCGAACCGTGGTTCCTGCTTGAGAAAACGGCAGATATCAATACCATCGACATCCGGGAGCATAAGGTCAAGGATTATCAGATGCGGCATCGTCTTTTCGAGGAATTGATAAAGCTCGGCGCCGCTTGTCATCTTTTTGACGCTAAAACCCGATTTTGTCAGGTGGAGGGATAGTAGTTCAAGAATATCCGGTTCGTCGTCCACGATTGCAATAAGTCGAGTTCGGGAAAGGGGCGTTTGTTCCTGTTTTTTATCAGGTGGGGAATTCACATTTGCCATGTTTGATTACCGCTCCGGTCACTGCATAAACCACATCTTCGGAGATATTGGTTGCGAGGTCGGCAATGCGTTCCAAATTCAAAGATATGAGCATGAGTTTTAATGACCGGTCAATGGTTGTAGCATCACTGGTCATATAAGTGATAAGTTCGCGGTTAATCTGGTCTTTCAACGAATCAACAATTGAGTCGCGGGCACAGACCTGGCGCGCCAGTGCGGCATCTTTTTTTGTAAAGGCATCGAGACTGTCGCTCAGCATTTGAATTGTATGTTGCGCCATGCGGGGGAGGTCAATGAGCGGTTTTACCGCTGGACGCGGGATAAGGAACAACGCAGCCTCGGCGATGTTAACCGCGTGGTCGCCGATGCGCTCCAGGTCATTATTTATTTTAATAATCATCGTAATGGTACGGAGATTAGACGCCTCAGGTTGATGCAGGGCAATGAGGTTAATGGCGGTATCTTCAATTTCGATCTCCTCTTGGTTGATTTTCGGTTCAATCTCATTGATAACCTTTTCAGCCAGTTGGTGGTCTTTTGTCACCAGTGCCTGAACACTGCTGTCGACCATATTTTCTACTGCGGCCGCCATTGCCAGCAGTTTTTCTTTTAGGGCAGCGATTTTTTCTTCGAGTAGTGTCATTGTTCATTTCCTCTCTGTCACTATAATGATAACTAAATTTTTCCTTTGGACAAGTACCGACATTAGCCAAATTTACCGGTTAGAAAATCTTCAGTGCGCTTATCCTGCGGCTTAGTAAAAATTCGTTCTGTCGGCCCGAACTCCACAAGTTCACCTAGCATTAAAAAGGCACAGTGGTCTGATACACGAGCCGCTTGTTGCAAGTTGTGGGTGACGATGACGATGGTGTAATATTTCTTCAACTGGACAATTAGTTCTTCCAGTTTCGCTGTAGAGAAGGGGTCAAGAGCTGAAGCCGGTTCATCAAGAAGTATTATTTCAGGACCGACAGCAAGACAACGAGCGATGCAGAGGCGCTGTTGTTGTCCGCCGGAGAGGGAAAAGGCGTTGTCTCCCAGCCGATGTTTAACTTCGTCCCAGAGGTTTGCCAACTGGAGTGCTTCTTTAACCCGGCGTGGCACCTCCGCACCCGACGCCAGGTTGTGGATTTTGATCCCGAAAGCGACATTTTCGAAAATTGATTTGGGGAAGGGATTCGGTTTCTGAAAAACCATACCCACCCGTTTGCGCAGTTCAATAACATCGACCTTTTCTCGGAAAATATCTTCGCCATCAATCAGAATACTCCCGGTAATTCTCGTATCGGTTATGAGGTCGTTCATCCGGTTGATGCTGCGTAGCAAGGTGGATTTACCACAACCCGAGGGGCCCATAATGGCAGTTACTGTTCGGGGTAAAATAGTAAACGAGATATTTTTAAGAATGTGATTTGTCCCAAACCAGAGGTTTAGATTGCTGATCTCAATATGTCCTTTTTCCATATTTTAAACCTGCCATTTGTTAGTTGCAGCAAAACGCATTCTCGTAAAAAAGGCGATGATGTCAAACCCGAGTACGAAAATCAGTAATACAACTGCGGTCGCGAACGCAATCGGGCGAACTTTTGTAAGTTGGTCGTGCTGGGTTGCCAGAACAAAGATGTGATAGGGCAACGCCATAAACTTTTCCAGAGGCGAACGCGGAATTTGACGAGTAAAATAGGTTACGCCGGTGAAAAGGATGGGCGCTGTTTCACCCACGGTGCGGGCGATAGCGAGAAGTACGCCGGTGAGAATGCCGGGGAATGCGTAAGGTAAAACATTGCGCCGGATTGACTCCCATTTAGTTGCACCCAGGGCGAGTGCTCCTTCTCGAAAAGAGTTGGGAATTGCCGTAATAGACTCCTCGACCGTTGTAATAATCCAGGGTAGACTCATCAAGCCGAGAGTTAATCCTGAAGCGAGTACCGAAAGGCCGATCTGGAACGCTCGAATAAATAAAGCGACGCCGAAAAGTCCGTAGACAATACTCGGAATACCAGCAAGGGCGCGGATTGAGCTGCGCATAACCTGAGTAATAGAGTTATTGGGTGCGTACTCGGCAAGATAGATACCGGAAAAGAGGCCGACTGGTACAGAAAAAAGGAGCGATATGAGAGTAACATATAATGTGCCGATGATACAGGGGAAAATTCCGCCGGCGGTCATTCCTTTCTCGGGTGGCTGGGTGAGGAATTTCCAGGATATCACATTGATACCGTTCTTGAATAAGTAGAACACCATAAAACCGATGAAAAGGATAAAAATTATTAAAGGGATGGCGAGGATAGCAAAGCCGATGTTACTGGGGAAATGCTTTTTGTTTAGCCGACGGTAATTTTCAGGCGGTGGCAAAGTTCTGTTCATAAAGTGAAACTCCTTTTTTCCCGTCTGATTAGCGATTCGGCGATTAAGTTGGTCGCTAAGGCGATAACAAAGAGAACAAAACCAAGTGCAAAAAGGCTAAAGAAGTGGATGGAATTGGCTGCGGTTTCGCCCAGTTCAATGGCGAGGGTTGTAGTAATGGTGCGAACCGGGTCAAAAAGCGAGCGGGGAATGATGGGTGCATTCCCCGCCACCATTAAAACTGCCATCGTTTCACCAATTGCCCGACCAAAGCCCAGCATCACCGCTGCCAGAATACCGGAGCGTGCTGCCGGTAGGATTACCTTGATTGCGGTAGTCCAGGGTGATGCTCCGAGGGCATACGCTGCTTCCCGATAGGAGTGAGGGACCACGCGCAGGGCATCTTCGGATACTGATATAATAGTGGGGAGAGACATCACTGCAAGGATGATACTGGCGGTGAAAAGGTTCAAGCCGGATGAAAGGTTAAAAGTCCGAGCAATAAGGGGCGCCAGAACCACCAGTCCAAATAAGCCGATGACTACCGAGGGAAATCCGGCAAAGAGTTCCACTACCATTTTAACACCGATGCGCACCCAACCGGTAAGTCTTTCCGCGATAAATATGGCACCGGCAATTCCCAGCGGAACTGAAATGGTGAGGGCAATTAGTGTTGTTAACAGACTGCCCAAGAATAACGGGATTAAACCGTAGTGTGGTTTGCCGTAGGCGTCAGGGTTCCAAACAGTTCCAAATAGAAACCCGAGTATTGTAAGCGGCCGGGATTCTGGGTCGCCGGGGTCAGTTCCCGGTGCTGGAATGAAAGCCCGTACGCCGTAGGAGAACAGAAAGAGAAGGATACCAAACAAGACCCCGGCGGCCAAAACAGCGTTAACAAAGAAGGTTATCCCTGCGAATCTGTCGATCTTCTTGCGCAGCCGCACAGGAACCTTCCTTTACTTTTACTTTTTATCGTTGCTCACTGCAGTATTTTATTGTTCTTTTCGATGTACGGTTGGGTGACGGCGACAAACCCTTCTTCCTCAACGATTTTCTGACCTTCCGGGCTCAGTTCAAACCGAATAAAATCGAGCACCTGACCTTTGGGTTTACCGTTGGTGTACTGATATAGAGGTCGGGTAAGAGGATAAGCACCGCTTTTCACATCGGCTTCGTTCAACGGAGAAATGTACTGGTCCTGGGAACTTTTTGCGACCGCTAAGGGTCTTATGCCCTCAACATTTCGAATGTATCCTAGCCCCACATAACCAATGCCCCCTTCGTCGTTTTTTACCGCATCAACAATCTGGGCGTTGCCGTTCATCTGCCGCATATAAGATGCGTACTCTCCTTTTACCACTTCTTCCCGGAAGAAGACGAATGTACCGGAGTTGGGTTGTCGGCCATAGAGGACGATTTTCTTGTTGGGACCGCCGACTTCGTTCCAGTTTTTAATTTCGCCGCGGTATATTGCACCGATTTGCTGGACGGTAAGGTTCTTTACCGGATTCTTACTGTTGACGATAACCGCTAAGCCATCAAGGGCGATGACGATTTCCACCGGATTCACGCCCTGGGCGCGAGCCGCCGAAATTTCCTTTGATTTGATGGCGCGCGATGCGTTGGCGATATCGACCTCACGGTTGGTGATTGCGGTGATGCCGACACCGGAACCACCACCCGCAACCGAAACAGTGACATCACCACGGACCGCTCCAAATCCCTCAGCAAGTCGCTGTACGAGGTTCAGCATTGTATCTGAACCCTTGACGATAATTTCACCCGCGATGAGCGATGTGCTCAGGGCAAAGGTTGTTATTAACGCAAGAAGTTTTTTCATTTTATTGCCTCCTTTGACTTACTTATTTATAGTTCTGGTTTATTGATTATCGTGCTCCACTCAAACCGCACCTGGGCGAGCAGAACATCGGTTGGTTTTAACTCGGTATTTTTGGGTTGAGTTCTGGTCCAGGCAAACTGAAACTCAAGACCGGGTTTGCCTTTTTCCCGCCGCATGAAATGGTAATTAAACCCAGCACCGTAGCGGATGAAACTTTTATCTTTATTGAGTTGCATTTCATTGTCGTGTTCCTCTTTACGGTCCCACAGTGAGAAGCGGCCGAAAATTTCTAAGGTTCGTTTTGCAAGAGTAACCGTCGGCACAAGGTCTAACCCGCTGAACGAGTATTTCTTTGTCTTTTCGTTTAAGGTGGAGTCAACAACTGCGCCGGCACTGTCAAAGTTGATTTTGTAGTAACTGAAAAAGCGGGTGTAGTTGTAATTGATGTATTCGCCGAGCAGAGATACTGGGCCGTAAGCTAGTTTGAACATCGGGGCAAGGGCAAAACGATTTTTATTTGCCGTGTCAGCATTCATAAAAAAAGTGCTACCGGATTGAGTCGTTCTGCCTTTTTTATCGTTTTTGTAATGACTCTGGTCAGCGGCATTTGTGAACATTGAGACGCCCAAAGCGATGCCGGGGAATGGTGTGAGTCGAACATTGCCGAGTAGTTCGGGGGATAAGTTGACATACTTACCAGCGTACTTATAGCCTTCGCCGTTATAGACACCCAGTTGCAGTTCTCCCAGACCAGATGGGAGATAGCCGTTGATGGTCAATCCGTAGTCGGCTGATGCGCAAATCCCCTGGTCATCGGCGAGAGATTTTTCCGGATGGGTGTAATCCCAGGAGTAGATAAGTCCAAAGTAGTGTTTCTGCAAACCGGCGGTGAAATTGAAATCGCGCACTACGGGCATTGCGATGTCGGCGTAAGCCTCTTTTAGCCGGACAGTAGCTCCTTCGGGGTATTTGTCTGATGAGAAGATGTCGACGGTCATTTTGGTAAAGAAGGGCGGGGCCCACTGGTAAGAAAACCGGAGATAACCCCGTTCCAGAGAGAAGCGACTGACGCTCGGGTCGGTAATTTTGAATTCTGATGATTGGTTGGTGTAGCGGAACCAGCCGTTGTGTTCAAGCTCGGTTTGCCCTGGGTCAAGGGCGAACAGCGCGGCGGTGAAAATTGCCACCGCAAGCAGGACGATAGATTTACGTGACAAGGTTGCCTCCTTTATAAGGTTTTTAGACATCGCTAAAAATGGTACGGGCAGAAAGTTAAATGGATATAACCCTTTGGTTAATTTTTGGTTAACTCGTTCGGTGGTATAATGGTAAAAGCGAATTCCGGCTAACTAACTAAAAATCAATTTATTAGCCGAATTTTCCCGAGATGTAGTTTTCTGTGTCAGGGTGTTTTGGTTTGGTAAAAATCTGGCTGGTTGTGCCGAACTCTATCAGGCGTCCCAGAAGCATAAATCCGGTGAAGTCCGAAACCCGTGCCGCTTGTTGCATATTGTGGGTGACGATGATAATGGTGTATTTCTCCCGGAGCTGGCGGAGTAGTTCTTCAATGTGCAGAGTGGCAATTGGGTCGAGAGCCGAGCAGGGTTCGTCAAGAAGCAGGACTTCGGGCTCAACTGCCAGTAAACGGGCGATGCAGAGGCGCTGGCGTTGTTCGTCGGTAAGGGTTAAGGCATTTTTGTGGAGGTGGTCTTTGAGTTCGTCCCAGAGGCGAACAGCCCGCAAACTGCGTTCAACGATTTCGGCAAGTCGAGAGTGACGCCTTTCACCGTGGATTCGTGGACCATAGGCAACATTGTCAAACACCGAGAACGGGAAGGCGTTAGGTCGTTGAAAAACCATGCCGACGCGCTGGCGCAGCTCCAGGACATTGAGTCGGTAAATATCGACGCCGTCAAGGAGAATTTCTCCCCGGATGCGAGCACCTTCAATCAGTTCGTTCATCCGGTTGAAACTACGTAAGAGGGTAGATTTACCACAACCCGAAGGCCCGATAATTGCGGTGATGGCACACGGAGGGAAGTTGATGTTAACATCCTGAACCGCCCGAAAAGCGCCATAAAACACATTGAGGTTTTTAGTCTGAATTTTTGCGTTGGCGGTGGTTAACATCGTTTTGCTCCTCAACCGATGCGTCCGGAGATGTAGTCATCGGTGCGTTTGTCTGCCGGGCGGGTGAAGATGATTTCCGCTGAGTTTACTTCAATCAGTTGACCGGCGAGAAAAAAAGCAACCCGGTCCGAGACCCGTGCCGCCTGTTTGACATTGTTTGTTACGAGAATGAAAGTGTAGCGGTTTTTTAACTGGCGCATAGCATCTTCAATCTGCGCCGTGGAGATAGGGTCGAGGCCCGAACAAGGTTCATCCATCATTACAACCTCGGGGTCAAGGGCGAGGGTGCGAGCGATGCAGAGCCTTTGCTGCTGACCGCCAGAGAGTCGCAGTGCCGAAGTGTCGAGGCGGTCTTTTACCTCATCCCAGAGGAAGGCAGCACGCAGCGTGTGTTCGACAATCTCGGTTAGTTTTCTTTTGTTGCGAATGCCCTTGAGCCGGGGGCCGTAGGCGATGTTGTCAAAGATGGTGCCCGGTAGTGGAATCGGAGTGGCAAATATGAGTCCAACCCGCCGACGTAATGTTTCGATATCCCAATTAAGTACATCTTTACCATCAAGGAGTAGTTTACCGGTTCGGCTAAACCCGGGCTGGGTTTCAATCAACCGGTTAATAGTTCGTAAAAGGGTCGTCTTGCCGGAGTGAGCCGGACCGATAATGGAGAAAATTTCATGTTCCAAGATGGTGAGGTTGATGTTGGCAAGAATTGATTTGCCATCAGCGGTAACAGAGAGGTTTTGAATGGTAATTTTCTCGTTCATCTATCGGAAGCGGCGGGTAAGACGGAACAGAAGGATATAGGCGAAGGCGTTGATTACGAGGATGGAGATGATTAAGAGCAGGGCAGTGCCGTAGGCTCGGGGCATTGAGATACCCTCCCGGGCAAGGATATAGAAGTGAACTGCCATGGTACGTGCCGGGTCGAAAATTGAACGGGGCATGCGAAGGGATGAGCCGGCGGTGAATATTACCGCGGCCGTTTCAGCAACGCTCCTGCCCAAGCCGAGGATAATTCCGGTCAGGATGCCGGGCAGGGCATTGGGCAGTACGACATTGAGAATCGTCTGGGATTTTGTGCCTCCCAGCGAGTAACTGACTTCCCGATAAGCATATGGTACGGTCCGAATCGCTTCTTCACTGGTGCGAATGATGGTCGGAAGAATCATCACGGCGAGGGTAAGGCTACCGGCAAGAATTGACCAACCCATCTTCAGATAAATGACAAATAGGATGAACCCAAATAAGCCGAAGATAATTGAAGGAACACCAGCAAGGGCATCGGCGCCAAAACGAATAATCCGGGTCAGGGCTGATTCTCTGGTGTATTCGGTCAGATAGACGGCGGTGCCAACCCCGAGCGGCGTAGCGATGACAATGGCAAGGAGTGCAAGATAGATAGTGGCGACAATTGTGGGCAGGATACCACCTTCTTTGCCCATCCGTTCCGGCATCCCGAAGAGAAACTCCGGCGTCAGGGTTGGCACACCTTTGGCGGTTATGTAACCGATGATGAAGAAAAGGATTGTCAGGGTGAAGAGGGTAAGTAAGGCGAGGAGAAACCAGACGAGACGCTGAATTGTTAAGGGTCGGCGCTTCATACCTTTTTTCGCAGGGCAAGTAGGGCAAAGGTGTTAAGAAGGGCGACGATGATGAAGAGGACGACGCCCGTGGCAAAGAGCGCCTCCTGATGGGTACCGGAGGCGTAGCCCATCTCGAGCGCGATGTTGGAGGTGAGAGTTCGGACCGGCTCAAGGGGCGATTTTGGTATGATAAGGGCGTTACCCGCAACCATAATGACCGCCATCGTTTCACCGATTGCCCGGCCCATAGCGAGGATTAAACTGGCGATTATGCCACTTTTCGCAGCCGGCAAGGTTAGCCGATAGAGCGTCTGCCAGCGGGTGGCGCCAACCGCGAGCGAACCTTCCTTATAACTGAGTGGGACCGCGTTCAAAGCGTCAAGGGATATGGCGATGACAGTGGGTAGAATCATAATGCCGAGGATGATGCCCGCGGCAAGAACGGAAAATCCCGGGCCACCGAGCGTTCTCCTAATTAGGGGTACCAAAACCAAAACGCCGATGAAGCCATAGACAACTGAAGGGATGCCAGCAAGGAGTTCGATCAGCGGTTTAAGGATACGGACGCTCCAGCGCGGGGCAAATTCGGCAAGGAACATCGCACAGGCAAGGCCCAGTGTGCCTCCCAGGATTAAGGCGAGCACGGTTACTTGCAGGGAGCCGACAATCATCGGCAATATCCCAAAGTGACCTCTGGTTGGCGCCCAGTTTGAAGAGAAAAGGAAGTTTGCCGGGCCAATTCGGAAGATGAGCGGCAGCCCTTCATAAAAGATAAAAAGGGCAATCAGGAACAAAGCGGTGACCGCGGAAAGGGCGCAGAGCAGTAAAATCTTTTCAAAAAGCTTTTCCCTCATGGCACCGCCTTAATCAATCCTTCATCCGCCAGCGTTTTCTGGCCCTCCGGACTCAATACAAAATCAAGAAAAGAACGGGCAAGGGCATCGGGCTCACCATTGGTGAGAAAAAGGAACCGCCGGGCAAGAGGGTAGGTATGAGCGACGATGGTTGATTCAGAAGGGGTGATGCCGTTAACGGCTAAAGCGCTAACCCGCTCATCCACAAGCCCGAATGAGATGTAACCAATGGCGGATGGGTCCGAGGCAACAATTTCCCGCACCGCCCCATTAGAGTCCTGAACAAGCGCATCCGCTGCGAAGTGTGCCCCGTGCATTACGATTTCTTCGAAACACCCCCTTGTGCCCGAACCTTCTTCGCGCGTGATGACCGTGATTTTCTGGTCGGGACCACCCAGTGCGCGCCAGTTGCGAATTTTACCCGAGAAGACATCCTGTAACTGTTCAAGTGTGATGTTTCTCACCGGGTTATGTTTATGAACAATCAGGACGATACCATCAAGGGCGATTGTCCACTGCTGAAGGTTTTGTTCCTCGGGCGTTAATGGTCGGGAGGACATACCGATGTCGCAGATACAATTCTGGACGGCGCGGATGCCGGCACTGGAACCGCCGCCCTGGACATTGATTTCGACCCCCGGGTGTTGCTGCATATATAGTTCAGCAAGGAGTTCGGCAAAAGGTTGAACCGAAGTTGAGCCAGCGATTGTCAGGCTGGTTTCGGCGCTGCGCCGGCAACCGGCAAAGGAAATAAAGATAACAGGAAACAGGGCGAAAAGTATGGTGATAAAGTTCCGCACCGGGTATTAAAAGTTAACGATTATTCGCTCTCGGTCAAGTTTGTATGTAAGAGAAGACAAAGCACAGTTTTTTGTTGACTGAGGGGCGATGTTCTGTATGCTTGAGCGATGAAACCCGGGCAACTTTTTATCTGGTTTTCTGTAATTACCGCAGCGGTTTTTGCCGGTCCTGAAACGGTGTTAGGTGGTAACGCTGCAATTAGGGGCTGGGTAAAGTTACGGGAGCGGTATCTCGGGCTGAAGTCGCTCAGCGGCAGTTTTACTGAGAGATTGGTGTCGGAGATGACAGGGGAAACAACCTTTTTTGCCGGCAGTTTTTACTTTCAGATGCCCAATCGATTTCGGCTGGAGGTCACCAAGCCGATGCGTCAGGTGATTGTGGGTAATGAATCGATTGTCTGGTTTTACCTTCCGGAGGAAAAACGGGCGGTGATGCAGAGGCGACAGGAACCCTTTCCTTTGCTGGCGTTTATTGCCCCGCTCCTCGATACAACCGGCACCATTACCGAACAGAGGTTGCCCGATGGCACAATGCTGCTCTTAATTCAAGATGAAGCCGGGGCGGTTTTCCGGGATATGAAACTGGAACTGGACAAAAGCGGCTCCAGGGTTGATGCCTTTTCGTTCGTTGACGACTGGGGCAATAGATGCCGATTTGTCTTGCAGAATCAAAGATGGAATCCGGTGCTCGGGCAGAAACTTTTCCGTTTTGTGCCGCCACCGGGCACCACAGTTGAGTACCAGTAATGCCACGGCTCGAGAATCGGGACACCTGTTTTGCCTGTGGCAGGCAGAACCCTGATGGGTTGCAGTTGCCGATCAAGGTGGATGAAACGGGCGTCCGTTTTGAGAATTATGTCATTCCCCAGCGTTATGAGGGCTGGCACGGCATTGTTCACGGTGGAATTGTTGCCACACTTTTGGACGAGTTGATGGCCTGGTCGGTTAAACCTCGGGGGTACAACACCGTTACCGCGGAAATGACCGTGCGTTTTCGCAAACCGGTTCCGGTTGGCAAAGAGATTTCCGGCTCAGGCTGGATAACCGGTGAGGAGGGAAGAATTGTATATGCCCGGAGCCGGCTTACGGACCGGGAAGGTGTCGTGCTGGCAGAGGCAACTGGCAAACTCTGGAAGGTGTAAACGGTGCGGGCAGCGGTGGTGGCACTGGGCTGTCCGAAAAACCGGGTTGACTCCGAATATATCCTTGGTGCGCTTGTTGATGCGGGCTACGAACTAACAACAAATCCGCAGCAGGCAGACCTTATTGTTCTAACCACCTGTGCATTTCTCTCTTCGGCGGTACAGGAAAGTGAGGAGGCGATAAGGCGGCTGATGATTTTGAAGGAAAAAAATCACCAGGTTAAAATTTTTGTTGCCGGCTGTCTGGTAGAAAGGTATGGAAAAGGCTTAAGTAAAAGGTTTCCCGGCGTTGACCGGTGGTTAAATCTCAAAGAGATGAGCCAGATTTTTGCCGACAAAACAGCCCGGTTGGTTTCAACGCCAAGCCATTACGCCTATTTGAAGATTGCCGATGGGTGTGACAATCGGTGCAGTTACTGTTTAATTCCGAAAATTCGGGGTAGTTTTCGTTCCCGACCGATTGAACAGGTTGTTGCCGAGGCTGAGGCGCTTGCCAGTGCCGGGGTTAAGGAGTTGATTCTTATCGCCCAGGACACCACCCTGTACGGTAAGGATATTTACGGTGCACCAGTACTGGCGCGTTTACTTACCAGACTGGAGCAGGTCAAAAAGGTACGCTGGATTCGGCTGATGTACACCCATCCGGCACATCTTCAGGAGGATGTGATTGAGCAGTTCGGCTCAAATTCTAAACTCTGCCGGTACATAGACCTGCCAGTTCAGCACATATCAGACCAGATGTTGCGCCTGATGAATCGGGGTTACACCAGAAAGGATGTGGAACAACTGCTCAACCGGTTAAGGAAGATTCCTGAGATGCGGGTGCGAACCACCGTCATCACCGGTTTTCCCGGTGAAACGGAAGCGGAGTTTGAGGAACTTTTGCGTTTTATCAAGGAGGCGCAGTTTGACCGACTGTCTGGCTATGCCTTTTCCCCTGAACCCGGAACCAAGGCGTTTGCAATGTCAGCGCAGATTGATAAACAAACCGCACAGTTGCGGTTGCATCGGATTTTGAAACTACAGGCGCAACTGTCGCGTGCCCGACTGAAATCGATGGTGGGACAGAATGTGGTGGTGCTGGTAGATTTCCCCAATGAAGGCAGAACCGAATGGGACGCACCGGAAATTGATGGGGTGGTGCGTTTGCAGTACAAAAGGGCTTGCCCGGGAAAATTTATCAAGGTCAAAATTGTTGGTAGTTCCACCTACGATTTGATTGCCGATGAGGTTTGACCGTCTTCGGGCACTTGGTAAAAATCGTTAATTCAATTCCGTTTCCGGCTCGAATAGTTTGCCAAAGAAAAACCGCATAAGTAATGGACAGTTTATAGAATAAAGTTGATACCGCGGATGGCAGGTTGATTGGTGAGCTGGCACGGAATCAATTTGCCCTGGGTTTGTATCGGCTTGTTTTACCAGATAAAAGGGCGGCAGGGGTATAAATGGTGTGCGCGATGCTCGGGAAACAACGGTGGATTGGAAAGGTAGTTAGGTATTAAATGAGGGCGCGATCAATGAATTGAAAAATATTTTTGCTAATTTAAAGTTAACAGTTCGCCCTGAAAAATGGATTTTGATGGTTGACTTTTTTGGGATGTTGGTTATAATGCAAAAAAGGAGGTGTTTGTGAAGGCGTTTTGGGTTTGTCTGTTAGGGGTGCTTGTCATCCCGGTGTTTGCCGAGTATGAATTCGGTTGCATCTGTTCAACCAATGCGGCTCATGCCACTGGACCAAGCAACAGCCATAAACTCGCCTACCGCTCCGAGTTAATCAATCCTGACCGCGATACCGTAACCCTGATTTTTCAATCTGCGGAAAGTATTTACATAGCAACTTCGGGCAACGGGAGTTCACCCTGGTCAAGACCCCAGGCGCTGTATCCAGGACAAAATCCCGGGATAACCTGGGGAAGGAGTGGACACCGGCATCTGGTCTGGGAGATGGTGGATACAGCATCAGGAGTGCGGAATATCTTTTACCGTAACCTTGAGTACCGGATGATGCCGATCAATGTCAGTCAGAGTACAGTTGCTTGTTCTCATCCCGATGTTTACGGCGATTCTTTCCGTATGGCACATATTGTATGGCAAGAGGGTGGAGAAATCTGGTATCGTCGGGCAACTGAGAGTGGCGTTATTGGCGAACGATTCTGTGTATCCGGATATGCGGGCGTGGCTTGTGACTGGCCCGCGATTGAGGAGTTTAACGATGGCATTTCTGTCGTCTGGCAAATGTTTGACTCACAGACAGGTGTTTACCGGATAATGCAGCGCCGGCAGGTTGGTGGGATGTGGCAGCCCGAGCAGGTTTTAATGGAGAGCACTGACCCGCTGCGCCATCCTTCGGTTGATTTCAGTACGGGCGGCGAATCATTTTCGGCGGGCTGGGAGGTGAGCGTCGGCACAAACTTCGAAGTCCATTTTCACGGAGGTAACGGTGGTGGTTATCCGACTCCGGGCAGTTCAACCGCGCCGGTGCTGACAACAATGGGTACGGTATGGTCTTATCTTTTCTGGGAGGAGGATTCCCTCGGTACAAAGGATATTTTCACCCATTTTTACTACTTTATGACCGGCTGGAGCAGAAGTTCAATACGCAATATCTTTTCTATTGCCGAGCCGGTTTTTTCACCCAACTGTTTAGGTGCGCTGCTGGTCTGGACTCAGGGCGATGCCCCGCCTTACAAGGTGATGTGGGGTTTTTTCGATTATCCGATTGCGGCTGAAGAGCAAACGACGACTAACGCCAAACCGGCCCCGCCAATTCCAACAGTTGTCCGGAATGTAATTTTCCTTCAGGCGGCGGTGAACTCCGGGTGGGTGCAGGGAGGTTTGTTTGACCGTACCGGTAGAAAGGTTATGGACCTTAAAGCCGGTGCGAACGATGTTGCCCATCTGACTCCCGGGGTGTATTTTGTTCATCAAGCACAAAGGCAGGAATTGCGTAAGGTAATTATCACAAATTAAATTGCGAAGCGATTAGTTTAACAGCCGGAACTACAGTTTTGTTTCCAATTGAGGGGTGTTCAGCGCTGAGCGGACAAGTTCGGCGATTTTTGGGCCTCCATTGATTGGGTATTTGTTCCAGCCGGCATGCGCCATCTGAAGGAGTTTGCCCTGAGTCCGTAAGGTTAAAATATAAGAGCCGAACTTTGCCGGGTCTTCAAGGGGCAGACAGACGCCCTGGTTTTCGGCAAACTGGAAGTTCAACGGGGCAAATGGCCCGATGTGAGGCAAAAGGGCAAACATCGGTAGTCCCAAGCCTACTGCCCAGTTGGTTCGTTCGTGTGTTGCGGCAACGAAAAGGTCAATTTGGGGTAGAAGTTGGGCGGTTGCGGTTGCCTCTTCTGAATATGAGGGGAAAACATACACCGGGCAGTTGATTTTTTTCTTAAATAGCCGGGCGGTTTTGTAATCAACGCCGCAGAAGATAAAGGGGCGCAATCGGGCGTTGAGAACGGAGCGGGCGGCAGTTAGGATTGCTTTGATGTGGGGTCGGGGTGAGGCGCCGGAGAGGAAAAAGCCGATGTTAAGAGGTTCGTGGGAGGCGATACGCTGGAGTCGCGATTGAAAACCGGTTTCGGCAACTTTAAGTAGTTCGGGTTCAATAACCAGTCCGGTTACAGACACAGCATCGGGGTTAACGCCAAAGGCGATGAGTCTCTCGGCGGTGTTTTGTATCGGAACAAAGATGAAGCGAGCATTGGGGATGGCACAAACAGGCGGTGCCGCGATTTCGCCGTGGAGGTAGGCAACCGGACAGTAAGGGGCGAGCAAATGGCTAACAAGCGGATGGTCAGTGAAGACCATACCACGGGTGTTTTTTAACCGGTTTAATTCCGGAGATTGAAGAGACCAAAGGATTAGTCGGCTCGGTTTTTTCCCTGCCCGCAAGCGGTTGTAAAGAACGGTATAGATGCCGCCGCAACCTCCCAACCGGTAGAGCCGCCGGGCGATTTGCCATCCCATGCCCGTTGCTTTAACTATGGGAACATCAGGCAGATAGGTGAGGACCGAACGGAGATACTCGGGATGGCCGCGGCCGATACCGGCGGTTACGGCAACAAGTTCAGTCATACTAACAGGATATTGAAAAGTGAGATGATGGTCAAAGTGTTATATGGACAGGTAGACTTTTTTCAGTAATAATACCCTTCTTATGTGGTTCGGTGATTTTGACCTGGCCGAAGAAGAGACAAAACCTCGAGGCCGAGCATTAGATTATCTGCGCCGGCTTTGGCCCTTTTTCTCTCCTTATCGGGGGCGGATCGTCGCCGCCGGGATTTTACTACTGGTTGCCAGCGGACTGGGTCTGATCGGGCCGATTCTCTTCCGGCGCGCGATTGATGTCAATTTAACTCAGGGTGATTTAAAGGGTCTGGCGCTGACCTCGTTTGGCTATCTTTTAACGCAGGTGGCGATAATCTTTGCCACTTATTTTCAGATGGTGTGGCTTGCCTATGTCGGAGAAAGGGGCGCCGCTAATTTAAAGGAAACGCTTTTTGCGCACATCCTTAAATTACCGATGCGGTTTTTTGACCGGATGCCGAGCGGTAAGTTGATTTCCCGAGTGGAGAGCGATACCGAGGCGTTGAAGATGGTTTTTACCCGGACTTCAGTGCTGATGGTGCAGAGTCTTTTGATGGTTGTGGGGATGAGTGTGGTGATGGCGGTAATTGACTGGCGTTTGTTTCTTTTCGTTGCAGCGTTGCTGCCCCCTTTCGTCGTTGCGTTCTGGTTGTTTCAAAAGAAGGTGCGGCCCATCTATATCGGTGTGCGCCGGACCGTGGCGGACATCAACAATTTAATCCTTGAGACATTAAAGGGGTTGCCGGTAGTTCAAGTTTTTTGTCAGGAGCGGCGTTTCGCCCAGAAGATGGACGACTTGAACCGGCTGAAGTTCCGCCAAGAGTTGCGAGCGCAATGGCTCTGGTATCTGGTGTGGTTTCTGGTTGATTTCGGGGAAGTGGCGGGGATTGTTTTGGTGTTGAGCGTCGGCGGGGTCTGGGCGCTCAAAGGTGGATTGACGATTGGTACCCTGGTGCTTTTTGTTTCGTACATCAGCCGGCTTTTCGCTCCGGTGCGGTCGATATCAGACCAAATCAATATGTTGCAGCGGGCACTGGCTTCAGCCGAACGGACGATTGAGATTCTTGACCAGGAAATGGAACCAAAAGGAAAGGTGAAAGATGTTCGGCATTTAAAGGAGGGGTTGGTTTTTCAGGGGGTGAGTTTTGCCTACGATGAGGAGTTTGTCCTCAAAGGGGTCAATCTGAAGATTTGCAAAGGGGAAAAGGTGGCACTGGTTGGGGAGACGGGTGGGGGAAAAACCTCAATTGTAAATCTGCTTTTGAAGTTTTATGCGCCTCAAATGGGCAAAATAATCTTTGACGGAGTTGATTTGAGTGAGATTGACCAACAAGCGCTGCGCCGGTTGATAGGGTTTGTGCCGCAGGAGGTGGTGGTGTTTCCGGGTACGGTTATGGACAATCTGCGGATGTTCGATGACACGATTCCCGCCGAGGAGGTGAAAAGAGCAGCAGCACGGGTGCGGATCGATGAGGTCATCAAGCGGTTCCCGAATGGTTACGATACGGTGCTTGCCGAAGGCGGGGTAAACTTTTCTCTGGGCGAAAGACAACTTTTAGCCTTTGCCCGGGCGCTGGTGCGGAATCCGGAACTTTTGATTCTGGATGAGGCGACATCGTCGGTTGACCCGCAAACTGAGGCGTTGATTCAGGAAGGTTTACGGGAGCTGCTCGCAGGCCGGACCGCGATTATCGTTGCACATCGGTTGGCAACTGTGCAGATGGCGGACCGAATTGTTGTTGTCCACCGGGGACAAATCGCTGAGGAGGGCAGCCATGAGGAACTACTGGCGCGGGGCGGGGTTTATTCGCGGCTTTATCGGTTGCAGTTTGTGCCGGAGGAAGGTTAAATGACAGTACTGCGACCCAGGAGCGGATTAAAGGTGGTGTTCGACTTCTGGCGTCGGCACAAACTGCTTATTCTGGCGCTAATTTTTACCACCATTGTGGGCGCCGGGGTTGGCGTGGCATTTCCCTATATTTTACGACTGATTATCGATGGAATTAAACAGGGGATTACGAGCGCAAAGCTGCTTCGTTACTGTGGGTTTTTAGTCGCGTTCGGCGTTTTGCGCGCAGCGCTGGATGGCTTCTTACCGTTTTTACGGGGCAGAACCAATGAGTTATTTGCCTGGGAGTTCCGGAGCCGGGTGTTCCGGGAGATAATTGCTCGGGGCTATCGTTTCACCTGCCGGTTTCCTTCGGGCGATGTGATGGAACGACTGGACCACGATATGCAGGAACTTTCCTGGTTTGCCTGCTCCGGGATATTTCGATTCCTCGCCGCATTTCTTTTAGCCCTGTTCACGGTCGTAATGATGCTAAAGATGAATTTACTGTTGACGGTGTTAACGGTATTGCCGGCGAGTCTTGCGGTCGTTGGCTGGATGAATATGGGACCAAAGATTTACGCCTGGTTTATGAAGTGGCGCGAAAAGATTGCGGAGATTAACAATCAGTTACAGGTAGCGTTTTCCGGTATTCGGTTGGTCAAGGCGTTTGTGATGGAGAAACAGCTGGCGGGCCGATTCCGTCAGGCGCTGGCGGACAGGGTCAACGTTGCGGTCCAGGAAGCAGGAGCCGAGGCAAAGGTACAGGCATCTTATATGGCAATTGCCGAGATTGCATTACTGATGGTGCTTTGGGCAGGCGGCTTTTTTGTAATTCGTCAAAGGATAACGATAGGTGAGTTTGTTGCTTTCAACGCCTACCTTTTGATGCTTTTGGGTCCGATGTTTGATATCGGCAATCTGTTTGTGTCGGGACGGAGGGCGGCGGGCGCCGGTGAGCGCATTGTCGGCCTGATTGAAACCGCACCCGAGGTGGATGTGCGGTCCGGAGTTAAAACCCCGGTTCCGGGCGAGTTGAAACTGGAACGGGTCAGTTTCCGTTATGATAACAAGTTGGTACTCAAAGATGTGACGATGGTATTTCCCTTCGGTAAGAAGCTGGGAATAGCCGGCACCGTTGGTTCGGGCAAAACCACGATACTGTATTTGTTGATGCGGCTGATTGACCCTACGAGTGGCACCGTCCTTTTGAATGGTAGTGATATCAAAGAATACAATTTTGAGGAGTATCGAAGGCTTTTTGGTTATGCACCTCAGGAACCGACACTTTTTTCTGACACATTAAAGAACAACATTCTGTTCGGGCGTGAGGTTAGTGATGAGGAGTTGCGGCAGGTGGTGGCACAGGCGCAGTTGACCGATGTTGTGGCGGATTTGCCCCATGGTATTGACGAAGTGCTGGGCGAAAGGGGCAGCGGCCTTTCGGGGGGACAGAAGGCGCGGGTTGCCATTGCCCGGGCGTTGGTCAATATGCCACCGATTCTGGTACTGGACGATGTCACGGCGGCGCTGGATGCTGACACCGAGCAGGAGTTGCTCCAGCAGTTGTTCGCCACGGTTAAAGACCGAACCTTGATTGTTGTGTCGCATCGGCTGGCGGTGCTCGCGGCGTGCGATTACATCTATATGCTTGACCAGGGAGAGGTGAAAGAGGCGGGCAGTCACAACGAGCTACTCGTGCGCCAAGGGCTTTACTGGCGGCTATATCAGCGCCAGTTGATTACCGAGGAGTTGGAAAAACTTTAAGGTTAAATCCGGGTGTGCCGGAAAAACTCTTTTTTCAACCTTTCCATCAGTTCCGGTCGTCGGTCGTAAAGGCGCCGCAGTTTACGCGGTTTGTGTTTGGCAAGGGCGTACGCGGTTAAGAGCGGCAAGGCGACGGTGCTATCGAGATAGCAGACGATGGCATCCGGTAACCGGTCCGGGTCAACTTTTCCCCAGGAGACCGCTTCGTGGGGGGTCGCGCCCGAAAGCCCGCCGGTGTCAGGCCGGGCATCGGTGAACTGGATAAAGTAGTCCTGCCCGACATCGCGTAACATCAGAATCTCCTGAATCTGGGGCTCAGTCTGAAGCACAAAGTTTTTCGGCGAGCCACCCCCAATTAAGAGGACACCAGATTCGCCGCCCGAACGTTTGGCGTAAAGGACATAGGAGGTGGTTTCATTGACATCGATTGAGGGGTTGATGCGCAACTTTAAACCTTTCAGTTCCAGCCCGGCGATGTTCATCCCGATAGTAGAGTCACCGGGTGAACTGGTGTGGATGGGAACACCGCAGCGGTAAGCGGCAGCGAGGACGCTGACATCTTTGTTGCCGGTCTTTTCTTCCCATTCGGCGGCGTATCTTCCGAGCAGGTAGTAGAACTCAGCGGTGCCCATTTCCTTTTGAAATTCGGGCTGGACAAGAATTTTTCGGAGAATTTCATCAGTGGCACAGAGGCAGTCGGTGTAACCCAAGAAGATGTCGTAAATGCGCACGACATCGTTATTGCGCAGGTCGGTATCGTCTACCGCTGGGGAGCCACAATAAAGCGGAAAGTTGAAGGCAAAGTGAAGGTCGTGATACATATTGGCACCGGTGGCAACAATCCAGTCAACAAATCCCGCTTTAATCAACGGCACGACGCAGGATGGTCCTAAACCAGCTGGAGTCAGGGCACCAGCAAGAGACATGCCGACCACCGTTTTGGGGCGCAGCAGCTTTTTGGTAAACAGTTCGCAAGCCTGCCGCAAACGGGCGGAGTTGTAGGCGAGGAAAGTCTCGCTAATGAGGTCGGTCAGTTTTTCTTTACCGGTGATAGCCGGGGGCAGGATGCGTTTACCCGAGAGGTAAATTTTTTTGCGGGGGCAACGCCGGTTGCGCAGCCAATCGGGCAATTCGCTCAGGTCTTCACGAAACCGATAATTTTTCTTCATCGCACCTCCTTAAGGGACAATTACGGTTTTTGCCGGCGGTATGCCGTTAAAACTGGTAGCGTGCGTTATTGAGTAGGCACCGATATTGCGGGCGTAGACCAAATCGCCCAACTCCAGTTCCGGCAGTTCTTCAGCGGGCGAGATGATATCAAGGGAGTCACAAGTTGGTCCGGCAAGGGTCGTTAACTGGGTTGGGCCCCTTTTGAAGGCTTCAAACTGGTATTTGCAATGGTCAAAAATCGTTCCGGAGAGTGCCCCGTAGACGCCATCGTCAAGATAGTACCAGTGTTTGTTGTTACGAATCGACTTGCCAATAACCGACATCACAAGGATGGCAGCCGGTCCGATAAGCGCCCGTCCGGGTTCGGCGATGATACGGATTTCCGGCGCAAACAGCCGCGCCAGTTCGAGATTGAGCGCCGGCGCCATCTCCGCAAACCAGTCTTCATCGGAGTCAAAATGGCGGATGGGGAAGCCACCACCGATGTCGATGATGGTTAAGTTGAGTCCTTTTTGCGCCGCTTCGGCGAGGATAATCTTGGCGAGTTCCAGCGCTTCAAGGTAGTTGTTGCCATAGGTGCACTGGGAACCGACATGGAAGGCGATGCCCACCGGTTCCAGTCCCAGTTTGCGCGCCTTGAGCAGGAAAGGAACGGCATCGCTCGGTTCGGCACCGAACTTAAGGGACAGTTCAACCACCGAGCCGACATTCGGGACTTTGATACGGACTAAAACCCGGGCACCGGGCGCATAGCGGGCAATTTTGGTTAGTTCGTATTCGGAGTCGAAGGTCATCAGATTCACCCTGTGGCGCCGGGCGAACTGAATTGCGCCCGTCCGTTTAATGGTGTTGGCGAAAATTAGCCTTTCGGGCTCAACCCCGGCACCGAGGACAAGTTCCATCTCCGGTTCGGATGCGACATCAAAGCCACAGCCGTGCCGGGCAAGTAGTTTTATCACTTCGGGGTTGGGATTTGCCTTTACGGCATAAAACGGTTCAACCCGGGGTAGGAGTTTGCGGAAACGGTTGAGCTGGGCGAGCAGTAGGGTGCGACTGATGATGAAGAGCGGTGTGCCGTGCTTTCTTGCCAACCCGGGCAGGACGGTACGGAGTTTCTTGAGATAGGTTTGAGTATGGTTATGGAACTTTTTCACGCCTCAATTATTGCCGATGTAATTCTTTAGTCAAGAACGGGTAGTTTCGCTTGTTAAAACCGCGGCACCGGGTAACAAACTTTTTTTGACGGCAATCAACGCCTCGTTTGCCTGATGGAGGAGAAAGGTTGTGACCGTGGTTTTTAACGGAATTTCGGCGGCGAGGTTGATAATGTCAACGACATCTTGACGGGTGCTATTGGCAACAGAGCGGACGGTGCGTTCCTGATAGATGAGGGAATAGTCAAAAGAGGGGATTGGGCTCATATGGATACCGGCAAGGGCGAGGGTGCCACCAGGGTTGAGATGGCTTAAAGCAAGGGGAATCAGTTCTCCGGCAGGGGCAAAGATAACGCCGGCGTCAAGTTTAAAGGGCGGTGTTTCCTGAGCGGTACCGACCCAGTCAGCACCCAGTTGCCAGGCATGTTCTTGATGAACCCGGGCACGGGTGAAAATTGCGGTTTGACAACCCCAGTATTTGAGGATTTGCAGACAGATGTGCGCTGAAGCACCAAATCCGTAAAGGCCAAAGGCAAGATGGTTAAGAGAATTTTGTTTTGGGCTGAAGTCCGCAAAGGTGTTAAACGGCAGGGCAAGGCGCAAAGCCCGGTACCCAATGACGCCGGCACAGAGAAAAGGCGCGGCACTAATCGGGTCAAGTTTTTGGGGTATCGGATAGCAGTAACCGGACTGGATTAGTGTGTATTCGGCATAGCCACCATCGGTGTGAAAGCCGGTGAAGCGGATGTTGGCGCAAAGGTTTTCCCGACCTTGCTGGCAGTAGGGGCATTTACCGCAGGTTGCAGCGAGCCAGGGGATGCCAACGATTGTGCCGCGGGCCGGAAAATTAACACCGGGACCGTGCTTATCAACGATACCAACGATTTCGTGCCCCGGGGTTAAAGGTAATCGGGGTAGTTTCAGGTCACCCTCGATTTCATGGATGTCGGTGTGGCAGACACCGCAGGCCAGAACCCGGACCCGGATTTGACCGGCGTCTGGTTCGGGGATGGGGATGTCAAGCAACTGCAAGGGGTTGGTCTCAACTGGTGCCTGATGCAAAAGCCGCATTGCCCGCATAGAGATTATTAAACTGGAAAATCAAATATTGGCAAGGTTTGCGATAATTGACGGAAAAAGAGAGTTAAGATAGATTTATTGTATGGAGAAAAAAAGCGTAATGCTGTTGGCAATCAGTTCTGACCCGGTGGTGTTTGCCCATACTTTGTTGAATGCACTGGATATGAAGGAACGGGGCTGGGAGGTGAAGGTGGTGATTGAAGGTGATGCGACCAAGCAGGTTTCGCTCTTGCGCAATGAGACCAAACCTTTTGCTAATATCTGGCAGCAGGCAAAGAAGGCGCAGTTGATTGGTGGTGTGTGCCGGGCGTGCGCCCAGAAGAACACAGTGGTGCCGGCGGTGGTGGAGCAGGGGCTCAAACTGCTGGATGAGATGAGTGGCCATCCCAGTGTTGCCCGTTACCTTGAAGCCGGCTATTTTGTGCTCGTCTTCTGAAATGGTGAAAAGCCCGTTTGATGAGCAGGCCGACAAGTACGATGCCTGGTACGATACCAAAGGGAAACTGGCATTTGAGATTGAACTGGCGGCGCTGAAACCGCTTTTAGCAGATTTGCCCAAGCCCTGGCTTGAGGTGGGCGTGGGCAGTGGCAGATTTGCCGAACAGCTGGGGATTGAGACGGGTGTTGACCCTTCAGAAAAATTGCTGGAATTTGCCCGCCGCCGCGGGATAAAGGTGTTTTGGGCATTCGGTGAAAGCCTGCCGTTTGAAGACGGTTCGTTCGGTACGGTGTTTCTTTTGACGACCTGGGAGTTTCTGGGTGAACCGTTGCCGGTTTTAAAGGAGATTTATCGGGTGCTGAAGCCTGAAGGTAGGTTGGTCAACGGTTATCTTGACCGAAATGGAAAGTGGGGAAGAAGTTATCTTGAGAAGGCGCATCAGGGTCATCAGTTGTTCCGACACGCCCGGTTCGATGAGTACGATACGGTTGCCGGGCTAACCCGCCAGGCGGGTTTTGAGGTCCTGCGCACCGTTTCTACTTTGTTTCAGGGTCCAGGAGAAACGGTCACCATTGAAGAACCGCAGGAGGGTTATGTGCCGGGAGCAAGTTTTGTCGTGATTGTTGCCCGGAAATCGACCGCTTGATTCGTTCTGGTTTGTCACACGGTAAGTTACAATATAATCAAAAGTTAATGGATAATTAGGGAAGAGGTTCACACCCCAAGCGTTACCAATATTACAGTTGAAGAGCAGGGGTTGGTAGAAATAGTCCCCGGAACGGCCCAGGGGACGGTATCTTTTTTCTAACTATTATATTTTCTGTTAGTTATAAATCCGTTAATTTCGCCCGAGAATGGGGTCTTATAATTAGAAGTCGTAATATTTATTTTGTCTGCTTCGGCTAATGTTCGCAGCTACCTTTTTAGAGCCTTATCCGGGGCGTTTTTCTCTCTATCTATTTCCGGGTCAGGTCCAGTTCTGCTGCGAATTCGGACTCTTGGAATTCGAACTCACCCCGGACGCCTTTGTTTTTCAGTTCCTGGTCGTACGCCTTTAAGTCTTTGCGCATCACCTTGGCGCTGATGGTTTTAGGGAATTCACGCATAAATTCAATGGTGCGTGGTCGTTTGTAAGGTGCCATCCGTTCGCGGATGAAACGGAAGATTTCAAGTGCCAGGGCGCGGCTGGGGTTGAAGCCCGGTTTTAAAACGATAAACGCCTTGGGGACGATACGCTGGCGTTCGTCGGTAGTGGGCACGACAGCAACTTCGAGGACCGCCTGGTGCTCCATTAGTTCGCTCTCCACTTCGAATGGACTGATGCGATAGTCGAGGCTCTTGAACACATCGTCGGTTCGGCCAATGAACCTGAAATAGCCGTCTTCGTCAACGGTAGCGGTGTCACCGGTCAGGTAGTAGCCGCCTTTAAACACCTGGGCGTTTTTTGCCGGGTCGTTCAGGGCGTGAAGGAGTCCTAATGGTTTAACCGGATAAATCTCAACCGCCAGTTGGCCGTCTTGATTAAATTTTACCGGGTCGAGCAGTTCGTTCACCGGGACGATGTTGTAGCCCGGTGCCACTTTACCGAGGGAGCCTTCTCGAATCGGCTCGCCGATAAAGTTGCCAATCATCAGGGTGCTTTCGGTCTGGCCATAGCCCTCGCGTAAATCTAAACCGATTTTTTCCTTTACCTGACGCAGGATTTCCGGGTTGAGCGGTTCACCAGCGCTGACCAGTTGTTTAAAAGCGAACCGGTAGGCACTCAGGTCTTCCACTAAAAAAAGTTTCCAGACGCTCAAGGGGGCACAAAGGGTCGTCACCCGGTACTTCTCCATCATTGATAGCACAGCGCGGGCGATAAACCGTTTGTAGCGGTAAACAAAGATTGTGGCTTCAGCATTCCAGGGTGCAAAGAAACTGCTCCAGGCGTACTTTGCCCAACCCGGGGCGCTGATGTTGTAATGGATATCACCCTTTTTGCAGCCGAGCCAGTAGGTTGTTGTGAGATGACCCACCGGATAGTTGTGGGTGTGGATTACCAGTTTGGGTTTTGCGGTGGTGCCGGAGGTGAAGAACGAACAGAGTTCATCGGTGGAGTAGGTGACAAAAGGGGGCTGGAATTCGGTGGGGAGTTTAGCAACGGTGGCGAAGTCAATCCAGGAAGCAGGCGGACTGTCAGGTGCGGTATCGACCACGATTTTAGCGGTGAGGGAATCGGCGCGGGCAAACTTATCAAGGTATGCGCGGTGGACAAAGACAAACTTTATGTCCGCCGCGGTGATGCGGTCGGCAACATCGTCGGGTGAGAGGAGCGTTGAAACCGGGATGATGACCCCGCCCGCTTTTATTATTCCCAGTAAAATCTGGTGCAGTTCGACCGAGTGGTCCATCATCACAAGCACCCGTTCGCCTTTTTTAAGTCCGAGGTCGATGAGAAGATTGGCAACCTGATTGCTTTTTTGGCGCAGCTCCTCGAAGGTAACCTGTTTTTCCGAACCGGCTTCGTCGGCGTAAATTAACGCCCGATTGTTGTTACCGCGGGCGATGTAGTCAAAGTAGTCCAGCGCCCAGTTGAATTTTACCAGCCGGGGCCAGTAAAACTTCTCGCGACAGGTGGTGTAATCTGGACCACTCAAGATAAAGTCGCGCAATTTTAAAAACTCGGTTAGTTCTTTTTTCATTGTTACTCCTTTGTGCGAAATTGAACTAATATGATAAAAGTTTAGAAACTCTGGTCAAATTTTTCTAACCGGTGTTTAGTGGTTGATTTTACGCACCGCCGCTTCGTGTTCCTGGGGGGTTGTTGAGAAGATGTGGGTGCCATCACCCCGCGAGACAAAGAAGAGGTAGTTGTGTTGGGCGGGAAAGAGTACGGCTTTGAGTGCCAGTTTACCAGGATTGCAGATGGGACCGGGTGGCAAGCCGGGGCGGAGATAGGTGTTGTAAGGGGAGGGGGTTTTCAGGTCGTTGAAACTCAAGCGCTCTTTTGGTTGGGGCAGGACGAATTCAACGGTGGCGCAGGATTGAAGCGGCAGGTTGCGCCGGAGGCGGTTGAGAAAGACGCCGGCAATTATCGGGAACTCTTCCGGCACCTTTGCTTCCTTTTCAACGATAGAGGCGAGGATGATAACCTGGGGTTCTGATAGGGCGGTTTTGGACTCTTTTTTTAAATCCGTCAGGACAAGGCGACACTGACGCACAAGTCGGCGGACAATGGCGTGAGGGTCAGAGCCGGTCTGGAATTCGTAAGTTTCGGGGAAGAGATAACCCTCCGCCGTTTTGAAGGGGATGTCAAGGGAACGGAGCAGGACGGTGTCGCGGCAGGCAGCGAGAAAACTGTCACCTGGGCAAATACCATTCTTATCGAGCAGTTGCGCAATCTGGCCGGTTGTGTACCCTTCGGGAATGGTTACCATCAAAAGTGCCGGGACATCGCGGATTAGTGTTTTTAATACCAGATGAGGGTCGGTGTTGGGGGCAAAGCGATACCGCCCGGGCTGAATCCGGGTTTCATAGTTGTTCAGCCAGGCAAGGAAACGAAAGACGAGAACCGAGTTGATAACCTGCCGCTGGCGCAAACTTTCGGCAATCGCCGTGAGCGACATTCCGGGCTTGATGGTGATTTCTCTTTTCGGTCCGGCAAAGGCAGGAGGAAGTTGTTCATTACAGTTTGTGCTCAAAAGGAGGAGAAGTAAGCAATAGATTGGGAGAGGAAACTTGAATTTAGCATCCATAGTTTAGCTTTCGTGCCGGTTATTAAGCCGGGCAAGGTAGTTTTCCAAGATGACAGTTGCCGCAATACGGTCAATAGGATGGGTTGCGGTGCGGCGGCGGTTATTGGTGGGGCGAAAACGACGGCCGGTTACTTCGGTGTAGATTTCCTGGGCGCGGGTGGTGGAGAACCGTTCGTCAAAAAGTTCGACCGGCAAGGCAAGGTTGGCACGCAGTTTGTGAGCAAACTGGCGAATTTTTTCTGAGCGGGTGCTGGGTTTGCCGGAAAGGCTCAAGGGCAAACCGATGACAATTTTGCCGACATTGTAATTGTTGCTGAGGCGCCTGATGGCGGTGATGAGTTCTTTATCGGTTTTGTGGGAAAGGGTGGTAAGGCTCTGGGCAATGGTACGGGTTTCGTCGGAAATCGCCACGCCGGTGCGTCGTTCACCGAGGTCAAGGCAGAGGATACGGCACATCGGAGAAAATTTTATAATGGTTATGAGGCGATGTCCAGTAGCGGACTGAGTTGACTTTGAAGGGGGGCTGGATATAGTTTTGCCGATGAGTGGTCAAGAATTGCAACCCCCAACCGCGACGGGTTATGAAGTTCGGATGCAGAAACTTTCCCAGTTGCGGCAAGCGGGCATTTTGCCCTATGCCTACCATTTTGAGCGTACCCACTTTGCCGCTGAGGTAATCAGAAACTTCGCAACGCTTCAGGGTAAGGTGGTGAGTGTTGCGGGCCGACTTGTGACACGACGCCGGCATGGTAAGACGCAGTTTGCTCATATCCAGGATACGAGTGGCAAATTACAGGTTTATTTGCGGCAGGATACTCTGGGGCAAGAGGTTTATGAACTGCTGGAACTGCTGGACATCGGAGATGTGCTCGGGATGCGGGGTGAGGTTTTTAAGACCAAGACGGGTGAAGTGACGGTTCATGTTCAGGAGTGGCAACTGCTTGCGAAGTCGCTTCAACCCCTGCCGGAGAAGTTTCATGGATTACGGGATGTGGAGACGCGCTATCGGCAACGGTATCTCGACCTTCTGGTTAATGAGGATTCAAAACGGGTGTTTGAAATGCGGTCCAAAATCATCCGTCTTATCCGTCAGTTTCTTGAGCAACGGGGTTTTATCGAGGTTGAGACACCGGTTTTACAGCCGATTTACGGGGGCGCTGCGGCACGACCGTTTCAAACTTATTACAATGTGCTGGAACAGGAGATGTTTCTGAGGATATCGGATGAGTTGTATCTCAAACGGTTAATTGTGGGCGGACTGGAGCGGGTGTACGAAATTGGCAAGGATTTTCGCAATGAGGGGCTGGACCGGTTTCACAATCCCGAATTTACCCAGATGGAACTTTATCAGGCTTACGCCGACTATCACGATATGATGACACTGGTTGAAGAACTTTTTAAGTTCCTGGCGCAGGAGCTGTACGGTAAAACCGAGATTGAATTCAGTGGCCACAGGATTGACTTCGGTAAACCGTGGCGCCGACTGCGATTTGTTGAGGCGCTGCAGGAGAAAATCGAAGTTAATCCCCTGGAGTTGAGTGATACACTGCTGACCAAGGTGGCGGCGCGTTTTGGTATAGAGGTTAAACCGGGGACAACGCGGGCAAAGTTGCTGGACAAGTTGTTCAGTGAGCTGATTCAGGAAAGTATCGTGGAACCAACTTTTGTGATGGACCATCCCAAGGAAACTACGCCTCTGGCAAAGCCCCATCGGGAAGATGGCAGGCTGGTTGAGCGATTCGAACCGGTGGTGTGTGGCCTTGAGGTCGGCAACGCCTTCAGCGAACTGAACGACCCGCTGGAACAAAGGCAGCGATTTGAGGAGGCGGTGCAAAGGAATGAAGAGTTCGCCACCCTCGATGAAGATTACTGCCGTGCCCTGGAGTACGGTATGCCACCCACCGGTGGTTTGGGTATCGGCATTGACCGGCTGGTGATGCTTTTTACCAATCAGGATTCAATCCGCGATGTGATTCTTTTCCCGCAGTTAAAGAAGGGTAAGTAGTTGATGGGTCAGGATGCTCCGCGTTGGGAAAGTTCCCTCAGCCGGAGGCTGGCGTTTGAGTTTTTCATCGCCCGCCGTTATCTCCGGGGGCGGGGCAAAAGGTCGTTTTCGGGAAATGCAACAATTGCGATTGGTGGGGTTTTTGTGGGTGTGGCGGCGATTATCATCGTTCTTTCGGTGCAAAACGGTTTTCATAAAGAGTTGCGAGACAGGATTCTTGGTTCATCGCCCCATATTGTTGTTTCCCAGTACGGGTACAAGCCGATTGACTACACGGGCGTCGGCGATTCGATAGTAGAGAAAATCAGGGGTGTGCCCGGTGTAATTGCGGTGGCACCGTTTCTTTATTCGAAGATTTTGATGAAAGCGGGCGGGCTGGTGGAAGGCGGTGTGGTGCGCGGTATTGAACCGGAACTGGAAGGAAATTTGACTGATGTTGCCCGGAGCATTATTGAGGGTTCATTCTCTTTTGACTCTTCCGGGGTAGTTATCGGCGTCGAACTGGCACGGTCTTTAGGGGTGTTTGTCGGCGACCGAATTGTTCTCGCCTCGCCTTTTTCCGGGACGGGCACACCTTTAGGGTATCTGCCCCGGACAAAGTCTTTTCGGGTCAACGGTGTTTTTGATGCCGGGATGTATGAGTACAACGCCAGTTTGGTGTTCGCGGGGTTGCGCGACCTGCAGGAGTTTCTCGGCATGACCGGCAAGGTAAACGGTTATGAGGTCCGGGTGATTGATGTCGACAATGCGGGTCGGGTTGCGCGCCGGATTGCAATGAAACTGGATATGCCGTTTCGAGCGATTGACTGGATAACGCAGAACAAAAACCTTTTTACCGCCCTGCGACTGGAAAAGACAGTGACATTTATTGTCCTGGTGCTTATTGTGCTGGTGGCGGCGTTCAACATAATCGGGATGCTGACGATGATGGTTATCAGAAAAACCCGGGAAATCGGGATTCTAAAGACAATCGGGACGAAGTCACCAAGTATTACCCGGATATTTATGATGGTGGGCGCTTCAATTGGTGTGATTGGCACCGGCGCCGGCGCGGTGTTTGGGTTTATTGTCTCTTGGCTTTTGAACCGTTACCGTTTTGTAAACTTACCGGGTGATGTGTATTTTATTAAAAATCTGCCGGTGCAGATGCAGTGGCAGGATTTTGTTGTCGTCTGTTTGTCGGCGCTAATTATTACCTTCGCTGCCACCATTTATCCGGCGTATCGGGCAGCGAAACTGCAACCGGTGGAGGCGATTCGGTATGAATGAGCCGGTGTTGGTTGCCGATGGGCTCTGGCGCAGTTTTAAGACCGGCCCCGAAAAACTGGATGTACTGAAAGGGGTTCAATTTGAAGTTCGCCGTGGTGAACTGGTAGCAATTGTTGGGCCATCGGGCTCCGGGAAATCGACGCTTTTACACATCCTCGGCGGTTTGGACCGGCCCGATAAAGGCCGGGTTATGCTTGATTCTATTGATATTTTTAAGTATCCTGAATCAAGGTTGCCGGAGTTGCGTAATCAGAAGGTTGGTTTTGTGTTTCAATTCCATCATCTTCTGGCAGAGTTTACCGTGCTGGAAAATGTTGCCGTGCCCTTGCTCATTGCCGGTGTTGAGCGACAAACGGCGTTGACAAAGGCGAAACAGGTGCTGGAAGAGGTCGGTTTTACGACGAGGTTGCAACATCGTCCGGGGGAACTTTCCGGAGGTGAACGGGCACTGGTAGCGGTGGCGCGGGCGCTGGCAAATACGCCGGTGGTGGTGTTTGCCGATGAACCGACCGGCAATCTGGACACGAGGTCAGCAAACGCTTTAATGGATTTGCTGGTGAAATTGAGCCAGGAAAAAGGCAGAACGATTTTAGTCGTCACCCATAACGAAGCACTGGCTGGCCGGGCGCAAAGGAAGTTAAGGTTGTGTGATGGGAGGCTGGAAGATGAAACTGTGTGATATCTGCGGGAAAAAAGAGGCGACGCTGGTGGTGCGACAGCTGGATAAAGAGGGGAAGGCAACCGATTTGAATGTGTGCGCCGAATGTGCCAAGAAGCGAGGGTTTACCGGAGTTGAGGAATGCGAGCCCGACAGTGGTGCGGTCATTGCCGAATTGAAGTCCAGGATGGAGGAGAGCGATAGAAAAGTTATCTGCCCGCGCTGCGGGATGAGTTTTGCCGAATTTAAGAGGGCGGGAAGGCTCGGATGTGCCGATTGTTATCAGGCGTTTATTGAAAAGTTAAAACCGATAATCCGGCGTTTGCACGGCGCGGTTCAGCATATTGGCAAGACGGCAAACCAGGGGCGAAAGCGCGCCCAGGAGCGCCTTGAGATTCAGCGGCTGCGGGCGGAACTGGAGAAGGCGATAAAACAAGAGGATTATGAAAAGGCGGCAGCGCTGCGCGACCGTCTGAAACGGAGAGAGGATGAAACTGACTCCTGAGAAGGTCGGTACCTGGTTGTCCAGTAGCGGGCCTGATTCTGATGTGGTCATTTCTAGCCGGGTGCGATTTGCGCGTAATCTAATTGATGTCCCATTTGTCGTCAGGATGAAACAGTTTGAGCAGGAGCTGGTTCTGGAGACGGTGCGCTGGGCACTTGCCGACATCGGGTTTCTAAAACAGGGGCGATTTTTTGAAGAAGGGATGCTGGCCGAACCAGATGGGCTCTATTTTGTTGAACGGCATCTGGCGTCACTTGATTTGATAACCAGTAAAAACCGAAAAGGGCTTTTTGTTTCTGAGGATGAGACGGTGAGTCTAATGGTCAACGAGGAAGACCATATCCGGTTCCAGGTTCTCTCATCAGGTTTTGACTTCGCTACGGCGTTTGGAAAAGCAGCCGAGCTTGATGAAAAACTTGAGGGGCAACTGGCTTATGCCTTTTCACCCGAGTTCGGATTCCTTACCAGTTGTCCGACTAATGTCGGTACCGCACTTCGTGTTTCGGTATTTCTTCACTTGCCTGGGCTGGTGCTGACCAAAGAAATTGAGCGGGTTTTGCGTGGCGCCTATGCCCTTGGTTTGCTGGTGCGCGGCGTATACGGCGAAGGGACCGAGCCCCGGGCAAACTTGTTTCAGATTTCCAATCGGCGGACCCTTGGACAGTCAGAGGCAGAGATTGTCGAGGTGGTCAGTAGCGTCTGCCGGCAGATAGTTGATTATGAACACAAGGCACGACAGTTTCTGATGCACAATCTGCGGGTGGAGGTTGAAGACAAAGTATTTCGTTCCCTGGGGCTTTTGCGCGGCGCTCGTATTATCTCTACTGAAGAGGCGACCGATTTGCTGGCGATGGTGCGGTTCGGAGTGGCGCTGGGGATTATCAATGAACTGAGACTTGCCGAGGTAACTCAATTGTTAATCCTGATTCGGCCGGCGAATCTTCAGGCTGTTTTAGGTGAAAAGTTGCACGGCGACGAACAGGACGAGCGTCGGGCAACATTTATCCGCGAGAAGTTGGTGCGGTGAATTATGGGATTAACTGAGCAGGAAAAAAAGGAACGGTTGCGCCAGTTGCCTGCGGTGGAAAAGGTCCTCGGCGATGAGCGGTTGTCAGCGGTTATTACCGGGTTGCATCCGCGACTGGCAAAATGGATAATCCGGCGTTATCTGGAGGAGGTGCGGGCAGAAATTCTCAACGGAAAAGAGGCGCAGTTTGACATTGAAGAGTTACAACTCAGGTTGGCGGAGAACCATAAACCCAGTCTGGTCCGGGCAATAAATGGGTTGGGCGTGGTGTTACACACCGGGCTGGGCCGGGCACCTCTTCCCAAGGTGGCACAGCAGGCGTTGATTGATGTCAGTGAAAATTTTTGCACCCTGGAGATCAACCGAAGAGATGGAAGGCGAGGGAGTCGATATCGTCATATTGAACCGCTGCTTTGTGAACTGACCGGAGCCGAGGCGGCAATGGTGGTGAACAACAACTGCGCGGCGACTTTGCTTATTCTCTCCACGATTGCCCAAAACAAAGAGGTTGTTGTGTCTCGGGGGCAGTTGATTGAAATTGGCGGTTCGTTTCGAATTCCCGATGTGATGCGCCAGAGCGGGTGCCGAATGGTAGAGGTGGGGACAACCAATCGCACCCATCTGCGGGATTATGAAAATGCCATTACCCCGGAAACAGCAGCGATTTTACGGGTGCACACCTCTAATTACCGCATCGTTGGTTTTACCAAGGAGGTCGGGTTGGAGGAACTGGTAGCGCTGGGGCGGAAGCATCAAATCCCGGTAATAGACGATTTGGGTTCGGGCGCTTTGGTTGACCTTTCTAAATACGGTTTGCCCAAAGAACCGGTGGTTGGGGAGTCAATTGCGCTCGGCGCTGATGTTGTTTGTTTCTCAGGTGATAAACTTATTGGTGCCGGTCAAGCGGGCATCATTGTTGGTAAAAAGGTGTTGATTGAGCGGATGAAGAAAAATCCGCTTACCCGGGCACTGCGCTGTGACAAACTGACCTATGCGGTGCTGGAAAGAACTTTAGAACTTTTTCTTGATGAAGAACGGGTAATCCGGGAGCATGCTCTGTTTCAGGTCATTTTAAAGCCGCTTGCGCAGATGGAGGAGGAGGCGCGGGCGCTTTTAATGGTAATAAAGGATAAGTTAAAAGATAAAGCGGAGTTTGCCATTCGACCGACAAAGGCGGAAGTCGGAGGTGGCTCGCTGGCGACAGAAACGCTTGATTCAATCGCCCTGACAGTTAAACCAAGAGGGATATCGGTGGCTGAACTGGCAAAGAGGCTGCGGTTTTACTCAATACCGGTTTTTGCCCGGGTGGCAAACGAGGAACTGTACCTTGACTTCCGCACCATCCGGAGCGACGAGGTCTCAATTGTTGGTGATGCCCTTATCTGGGCGCTGACGAAGGAAGGTGGCTGAGGTGTTTCCAGTACTTTTAAGATTGGGTAACTTTCAACTTTATTCTTACGGTGTGATGCTCTTTATTTCTTTTATCCTGGGCATCGCAATTGTCGAAAGTCGGGCAAAGCGGTTTGGTGTTGACCCAAAGAAAATAACTGATTTGGCTTTGTGGGTGCTTCTGGCAGTGGTTTTGGGGGCGCGACTTTTCTATGTGGTGTTTCACTGGGAGGAGTTCCGTTACAATCTGATTGATACGATTAAGTTTTGGGGCAATCCCCCCGGACTTTCTGGCTTGATGTTTTACGGTGGATTTCTCGGCGGATTTGTTGCCGGGTTGCTGTATGTCTGGTGCAATCACCTGCCGGTAGTGAAACTGCTTGATGCGGTAGCACCCGCGGTAGTGTTGGGTGAAGGGTTTACACGGATTGGATGTTTCCTGAATGGTTGTTGTTTTGGCAAGCCTACCGATTCGTTCCTCGGCGTAATTTTCCCTCCTAACTCAGCAGCTGGCGCCCAGTTTCCGGGGCAACCGATTTATCCCACCCAACTGTTTTCTTCTTTAGCCGGGTTTGTTCTTTTTGGAATTGCCCTGTTCCTGGAACGACGAAAACTCAAGCCCGGTGTTTTGTTTTCGATTATATTGATTCTGTATTCGCTTTTCCGGTTTGGAATTGATTTTGTTCGTTTTTACGAGAACGAGGCAAATTTCTGGGGTAATCAAATTGTCGCATTAGGTTTGACGCTAATCGGGCTGGTTCTTCTCGTTATCTTCCTGCGCCGCAAATGAGTTTTCTTGGGGCGACTTTCGCCCGCGTGCAGCGGTTGTTTAAACCGTTTGTCGATTTTCTCTTCCCGCCAGTTTGTTTTGGCTGCGATGAGGAGATTGAAGACGGGCTAATCTGTGACTCCTGCCGGCTGTTGCTTTTCACCAGTGAACTGGATGTTTGTGGTCGATGCGGTAGACCCTGTTTACCCGGGGCGGGCAGATGTGGTTGTTGTGACCCGCCGCTGGCATTGAGTCGGATTCGAGCGGTAGGTGTTTATGGGAAGCCGTTTGTAGGCTTAATTCAGGCATTGAAGTATCAGGAGAAAAAGGCACTGGTACCAATTTTAGGCGGGGCTTTAGCGCTTCTGGTGGAGCAGGATAGCGGTTTAAAAAGGGCGGATCGAATTTGTCCAGTACCGTTACACCCGGCGCGGCGGCGGGAACGGGGCTACAATCAGGCGTCTCTTTTAGCGGAAGAGGTGGCGCGGATAACCGGTATTCCGTTTGCCGACCTTTTGGTCCGCAAGAAGAATACTCCAAGTCAAACAAAACAGAATAGCAACGAAAGTCGATTTAGCAATGTCCGGGGCGCCTTTGGTGTGAAAAAGGGGGAACGGTTTGATGGAATGAGGGTGATACTAATTGACGATGTGATGACGACGGGGGCGACGCTTTCCGCAGCCGCCGAGGAGTTGCGCAAAGCAGGTGCCGCAGAGGTTATGGGATTGGTTGTTGCGGCAGCGGTTGGTTTAGAATCGAAAGCAAACTGTCGCGATAAGAGCGAAAAGCGGGCAGGTAGGCGAGTTTAAGCGCGCCAGCACGAGGTGGGTTTAGACGCAACGGGTTGACCGGCGCGCCAAATTTACGTACTTCGTAGTGCAGGTGCGGGCCGGTAGAAAGGCCGGTTGAGCCAACATAGCCGATAATTTGTCCCTGGGTTACCGGTGCACCGTTTTTTATCCCTTTGCCAAAACTACTTAGATGGCCGTAACGAGTTTCGTAACCATCACGGTGACCGATGCGCACCAAACGCCCGTAACCACCGTACCAGCCCGCGGAAATAACACGACCATCGGCAACACACGAAACCGGTGTGCCGGTTGGTGCTGCATAATCGATGCCGTAATGAGCACAGCGAATGTGGCGTATGGGGTGGAACCGGTTGCCAAAGAAGGAGGAAATACGGGAGAAACGCAAGGGCGATTTTAAGAAGAGTTTACGCATTGATAACCCATCCCGGTTGTAGTAGTCGGTATTTCCTTCCGGGTCGGTGAAAAGGAAGGCGTTGAATTCACCGATTACTCCTTTGTAGCGGGCAGCGATAATTTTACCATAACCTACTAACACCGAGTCGATATATTTACGCATCACCAGTATAACAAAAGAATCACCGGGTTGGGTTTCTGAGAAGAAGTCGATTTCCCAATCAAAAATTTCGGTGTAAGCGGCAACCAGGGCGGGTTTTTCTCCCAAATTGAGTAACGACTGATACAGGGAGCCGGTGATTGCTCCTTTGATAACGGTGGGGACCGTGTTGATGGGAAGGGATGTTAATGTAACGGTGCATGGGCTGGAATCGAGGTTGATCTGGTAGATGGAGTCGTAGTTGCGCCAGTAGCGAATTTGAACAATCGAGTCACTGCGATAGACAAGGATAAGACTGTCACCAGGTCGGATGCGGCGGAAATTGAAACCGAACCTGGCTAACGCGCCAATAACCTGCTCTGAAATTTGGGTGGGGACACCGGCACGGTTGAAAACAAATGGCAAAATTTCTCCGGGCTGAACCGCGAAACTTTTAGTTGTAAGTGGTAGCGTCTGAAATTGAGCAGGTGAAGTTACTGTCCGAGGATGACGGGGCCGGATAAGGATGAATATCAAGGTGGTTAAAATTATCACGCCCACAACAACGACCAGGCGAAGCGAGTTACTTCTGCGCAATCGAGGGGATGCGGGTTCAAGTAGTGGACGGGGTTTTAACATAGTTAATATAATTATAATACTCTATATTACTCAGAGGGCAATAAATTTAGGCTTGACCCTGGAGAGGTGCTGGCTTATCATTTTGCGATGAGACCGTTTTTACTCGGGATGTTAAGTTTAATGTTTTTTTGTTGCAATTCGCGCCCGGTTTATCAGGTTGATGAGACCGAAATTGGTTTTGGTAGTTATATCCGGATTTGTGCCCGAGGCAAGACAAAAGAAGGGACTTATAATGCGGTGCGTAAGGCTTTTGGGGAGATGCATCGGCTGGACACGTTGTGGTCGAGATTTCTGGATAAGAGCGAAGTGGCACAGTTGAACCGGTTAAGGAAGATGCGGGTTTCGGAGGAGACTCGTAATCTGATTGATAAAGGAAAAGCGATAGGCGAAGAGACGGCAGGTGCATTTGACATCACCGTGGAGCCGTTGATGCGATTATGGGGGTTTTATGACCGGGATTACCGTGTGCCCGAAAGCGCCGAGGTTAAAGCAATGTTAAAGCGGGTTGATTATCGTCAGGTAGTGGTATCCGGCGACAGTATAATTCTTGGTGAAAACGTCAATGTTGACTTTGGTGGCATTGCGGTTGGTTGTGCGGTTGACCGGGCGGTAGCAATTTTGGAGTCGGCGGGTTTGAGCGAAGGACTGGTTGATGCAGGCGGTGACATTCGGGTGTTTGGGAATAAGGTGTGGCGGATTGGGGTGCAGAATCCGCGGGGGGGAGGGATTGTAAGGGTGCTGAAGTTGAAAAATCAAGCGGTTTCAACCTCGGGCGATTATGAGAATTTTTTTGAAGTTGGCGACCAGCGCTACTGCCACATAATTGACCCGAAAACTGGTTATCCGGTTTCACGCTGGGTTGCAGTAACGGTCCTAGCACCGAATGCTTGGGAAGCGGATGCCTTTTCCACGGCGCTGTTTAGTTTGGGCGACGCCGGTAGAGAGTTTGTAGGTAAAAAGCAGGCTAACATTCAAGACAGGGGCGAGGCCGCAAAATGGGGAGCACTTTTTTTTGAGGTACAGAGTGAATCCGTGGTTACAAAAAAGGCTGGGAGGGTAGATGAATAAAGAGGCGCGTTACTACACGGTTGAAGGTGAAAGGGTGCGTTGTCTTTTGTGTCCGAATCGGTGTCTTGTTGCATCAGGGAAGTTGGGACGGTGTCTTGGTAGAAAGAATATCAATGGTAAATTCTTTGCCATCAATTACGGTGAATTGGTATCGATGGCGGTTGACCCGATTGAAAAAAAGCCCCTTTACCACTTTTATCCCGGAGCAGAGATTTTTTCCGTCGCAACCTATGGTTGCAATCTGCAGTGTCCGTTCTGCCAGAACTGGGAAATATCCCAGGAGGTAGCGCCCAGTCGATATGTTAATCCTGAAGAGTTGTTAAGAATGGTTGTGGAGTCAGGTTGCCGGTTCATCGCCTGGACCTATTCGGAACCGGTCATCTGGTTTGAGTATTTGCTGGATGCCGGGGAGTTGATGCATAAGGCGGGAATTAAGAATGTGTTGGTTACAAACGGGATGATTAATCCCGAACCCCTGGATGAACTTTTAGCGATAGTTGACGCGATGAATATTGATTTGAAATCTATCCGAAAGGAATTTTATCGGGATTATATCCATGGCGACCTTGAGACCGTTTTAAATACAATCAGAACTGCTCGAACGAGGTGTTTTGTGGAATTGACCACCCTTTTGATTTCGGGCAAGAACGATTCAGATGAGGAAATTTTTGAACTGACCGAATTTGTTGCCAGTCTGGGAAGGGAAACGGTTTTGCATTTTTCCCGTTTTTTTCCAAGATACCGGGCGGAGGAACCACCCACACCGGTAGAGACACTTATTCGAGCCGCCGAAATTGCCCGAAATAAACTGGACTATGTGTATTTAGGGAATATCGCATTGGATGAACGGTTCCGGGACACATTTTGTCCCGCGTGTGGTACGAAACTGGTTGACCGCAGTCAATACCGGGGCAGAGTTGTGGGAATAAAAGATGACAAATGTCAGCGCTGTGGAAGGAAGGTGGACATAGTTTTGTGAAAATAGTTAAGGTGGGAGATTTAATTCTGATTGCATTTTTCCTTGTCTTGGGGGCGGGGAGTGGTGTTTTATTCTGGAACAGGGCGGAGACTGCTAATGTTTGTGTGATTAAGTCAATCGAAGGAGTACAAAGGATTGTCTTGCCAGCGGATACTGTTGTCACCCTTATAGGTCCGGTAGGGAAAACGGTCGTTGAGGTTAAAGGTAAACGGGTTCGGGTGCGGGAGTCAGACTGTCTAAATAAAATCTGTGTTCGCACCGGCTGGATTAGCATTTCCGGACAGATGAGCGTGTGTGCACCGAATCGGGTAATAGTTCAAGTCACGCAGGGCGATGGGGTTGATGGTATTACAAGATAGAATAAGGCGGATAGCGATTTATGGGGCACTCGCGGTAGGACTGTACACCGTGGAGAACTTGCTACCAACGCCGCTGCCGTGGTTGCGTATTGGGGTGGCAAATGTTGCGGTGGTGTTGGCGCTAACAGATCTGGGATTAACCGCGGCGGCTTTAGTTTTTCTGGCAAAGTTAATTCTGGGTTCAATCATCACCGGCCGGTTTCTGACCCCCTTCTTCTTTTTCGGTGCGGTTGGGGGTGTTATTGCACTCGGGGCAATGTTACTTGTCTGGGTTTTGGGTCGGAAGGTGGTAAGTGTTGTAGGGATAAGTGTCGCGGGTGGTGTTTTTCATAATATCGGTCAACTTCTGGTTGCCCGCTTTGCACTGATACAGAGTCCGGCGCTCTGGCGGCTTTTACCGGTGTTTATCATCATAGGGGTTGGAACCGGTACCGGTATCGGCATTGTTGCCCGCTTGATTCAGTTAAGGATAAAGGAATATGCTTGATTAACGATAATGGGATGTTATAGTTTTCAATCGGGAGTGAATCAGAAGGAGTTAAATTATGAAGAGTAGAGGAGTGCGTTCGGGTGGCAGGTCAATTGGGCTGTTAATTCTGGCAATTGTCGTGGCGGGAATTGCCGGCAGTATACTTTCTTATTTTCTATCCGGACTGTTTCCGCCGGGTCCGGTCCGTGATTTCTTTTTCAAATCAATGCAGATTGGAGTGCCGACATTCACATTAAATCTTGGGTTTGCAACTTTAACTTTTGGACTTTCATTTGCGGTAACTACGTTTGCGGTGCTCTTGTTGATTCTGGCGGTCTATCTCTGGTATCGGTTTTAGTCATTAAACATTAAATTTGGCTGATAAAAAAATCGGGGGCGGTTTTACCGCCCCCGATTCAGTGTTAACCAGTTTTTCAACGCTGGACGATAAGTTTCCGAGAGTATACCTTATTGCCGGTTTCCAATTTCAGGAAATAGACACCAGGTGGGGCATAGGTTCCTTTGTCAGTTATCAGATTCCAGGTGAATTTGTGCCTACCGGCGGGCAGGGTGCTGTTGAGAATGTTTTTGGTTTGGGCGCCGGTCGCATCGTAGATGGTAAGCCGGATGTGCTGGGATGTTGGTAGGTTGCACAGGATAGTGAGACTGTTTTTGCCGATTGGGTTGGGGAAAAGAGCCAATTCAGGTGCCGATGGCAATGGCACATTTTCTGCCATTACTCCCTGACGCTCAGGAGTGGTGAAGAACAGTGGCAGATTGCCTAAGGAGTCAGTTTCAGGGCGGTACTCCCAGAATTCATACACATAGGAGCCTTTGAGGCAGAAGATGGCACTGTTAGTGGCGGCAAGGGCGGCACCACGTTTGACTTTGGTGCGTTTGCCGGTTAGCGCAATTGGAATGTCAGAGCGCCGGACCCAGGAGTCGCGTACTCCGACTGGATAAGACCAGAACTCCTGGGTGTTACCACCTTTGAGTACGTAGAGGTTGGAGTTTAGATAAGTTATCGCACCCCCTGCTTTAACCCTGCGGTTTCGATTACCAATTAGACTGACTTGGTCAAGGGGTGTAAGATACCAGGAGTCGAACGCGGGATAGTATTTCCAGACTTCGGTGGTATTGTTACCTTTGAGGAGGTAGATGATGCTATCTCCGTCATACACCATATCGGTGCCGTAACGGCAGGAACGACGACGGATTGGGATAAAAGGTACATCCGGACAGCGCGCCCAGGTGTCCGCACCGATATCATAGCGGACAAAGGTAAGTGAGTTGTTGCCGGTTGCGCAGTAAACCGCACCTTCAGGACCATGGGTCGGGACATAGGCGAGAGCGGCGCCGATTTTGGGCCAACGGAAGGTAAATCCGCGCACGCTGACCGACCGCCTGATTTGCCAGGTTCGGCTGGCGATGTCAAACGAGTAGAAATCAGGCACACCGCCCCCTTTGATTGCCCATATGGTGCCTTGCGTACCGGTGAACTGGTCATAAGTAAGGTCGCAGCCTTCTTTCGCCTTTTTGCCCGACGGGTCCAGTGGCATACTTGGTAGTGATTCCCAGGTGCCGGTAGCGATGTCATAAGAGTAGAATTCGTTTGTGTTCCCGCCTTTGAGCGCATAAAGTTTATTTGTTGCCGGGGCATAGACGAGGGAGGCGTTTTTCACTTTGCGGCGGGCAGGACCAATCGGAATGTCTTCACGCTGCACCCAGGAAGAAGAGACAAAGACTTTGCTGAAAATGTCGTTAGCCGGGTTGATATCTCCAGCCATTGCGGTTGAACATACCGCCGAGAATGTGCCTCGACCATACCAGGTGCTTGGCATCGTTACGGTTGTCTCGGCACCGGGTGCCAGTCCAGTTACAAGGACAGAGTCGAAATAATCGCCCGGCATTATTCTCAGATAAGCCCAGATAGAATCACCCACGGTGCCGTAGTTCTGGATTTTGACCTGAGGGAAAAGCGTCTCTGGGAATGTGTAAGTAGCGGGCGTCACTATATCAAGTGCCGCGGCGTCCCGGAACTCATGGTACAATTTTATCGCCCGACCTGATGTTAATCGGTTCTGGGGGTCGTTGGTTGCTGCGGAGAGAGGGGACAGGGAGTAAAGGTAGTTGACACCGCCATTACCTTCTTTGTTTTCCATGCCAATTGATGTGTTTTTGCCGTAGTCGTAGTTCAAGTCACCGGTGGTTACATCCTGATACTGAAAGACCACGGTGCCGTTTTCATTGAGGATGGCTTCAAAGGTAACGAGGTCAGTGGTGTCGGTGTACTTCAGGTTGACATTCTGCCAGATGACGACGAACTGTCTATTAGGTGACTGGCCGATTGTTTTGTAGTAAACCTTTCCGGCAGAACGGAGTTCATGGTCAGCCCACCAGGGTGCAATCAGGGCGTTTGGTAGGTTGGAGTTCGGGATGCGTTGCGGGTTGGGCGCAAATTCGTGAGGGTCGTAACCGAGCGCAAGCCAGCCGTTGGTGCATACATAACAGTTATTGTAGGTTGTATCGGAGTAGGGGAAGTCAAAACCGATGGGTACGAAAATGCGGTATTCGTCCTCCCGCTGGATGGCGATGTTCGCACCGCTGGTGTCAATCCAGGAGTAAACCGGACCGCCGGTAGTATCGGAGTCAATCCAGGCGTAACCTGTGGCGACCCTGCCCGTATAAGCCCCCTTGACAAGGTCAAACCCGAACCGTTTCTCGTCGTTCTGCGGTACCTCATCACCAACCGGCGCACCGCTCCAGTCAAAATAGACGATGACCGAACAGGGCTGGGAGGCAATTGTTGGGACCCAGCCGTTGAAGTCGACCGCAATTTTGTCACCCGGCCCAAGCGCGGCAATGGTGGCAGAGCCCGTGAAGAGCGGATTGTGGGTTATATCGATAACCGAACAGCGTACCGGGATGTTGTATAAACTTTCCATGCCAAAGTTTTCAATATGGGCACGAATCGGGCAGGGCGCATCAAAAGGACGCTGGATAAATTCATAGAGCGGTTGTTCAATAAATGTCACCCGGGCGTCGTGATTTGAAGGGGTAAGCGGGTTATGATTGACAATGACCCGGAGCATCAGGTCACCAGGTGGGGTTTCTGGGAGCATTGTTCCGTCCCGGTAGTAAGTCCAATAGTTGTTGGGGTTATTGAGGTTGCCATCGTTGGCGAGTTGCGGGCATTCAGGCGGTTCTCCAACCTGGAGGTAGAAAACATAGAAGTCGCCGACAACCGGTATCTGTTCGCCGGTGTCAGCAACGAAGACCGAGTTCCAGCCCGCGCCAGGTGCTGCGTAAAGAACCGGGGTCTTAAATAGGAATGGTCCGGGGATTCCGGTGCCAAGGTCAGGAGCGATGGCAAGTTGGTATCGCGAATGTGCCGGGTTAACTGGCGAGTTAAGATAAACCTTGAGCGACTCTATAAAAACCGGGTTGGAGATAGAAAATTTGGCGCCCCAGCCGTAATGGCCTACGGGCCAGGTGCGATAACCCGCAGGAGTGCCGTTGTCATTGGCAATCTCTTCAAGGTTTGAGACCACAAAGTTGCGGGTCAGGGTGTCGTTAGCGCGGTTGTAGTCGGAGTCCGCCGCGCACCAGAACTTAATTGAGTAGTGACCGACGGTCAACGGGAAGGAGGTAGAGTCAAAAAACGACACCTTCTCGCCGGTGAGAGCAAGGAGGGTATCAATTGTGTCCTGCCACAGGTAGAGAGAGTTGCCAAGGCTGTCAAAAAGTTCGCAATAGACCGGAATAGCGTACTGGTCCTGTAAACCGATGTTGCGAAAGCGGGCTTGAGGATAAAGGTTACCCGGAAGTTCAAAGTAGTCGGGTTCTAAAATACGCTGGCACCGGATGTCGTAAGTAAGGATTGAGTCACCGGTAACGACGACATCGTCAAACATCCACCAGTTGATGTTGAACAAATCGCCCTGAAAAACCCAGGCGATGACAACACTATCGCGCCTTGTTGCCGAAGGCAGTTCAAAAGATTCGAGAACACCGGGCCCGACATTTTGTTCGTAATAGTCCCTAAGAACATAAGGAAATGTTTGACCACCATCAATTGAGTAACGGATCTGAGCGGTATAGGAGTTAGAAATTCGGTGGGAGAAGTAGGTGCTGCAGGTGAGTACAATATTACGATAGGTGGCGCAGTTGATGACCGGAGAGATGAGCATATCCGGGGTTTGGTTCTGGTTCATTTGCCAGAAGATTGCCGGATATGGTGAAGGATGGTCGGTCCAGGGTGCGGCGTTTGCCGGTTCCCGGTGCCAATCGGCATAATTCTGGGGGTTTAAACTGTCGTAAATAACCTTCCAGCCCGGGGGCGGGTTTTGGGGTGTCCAGGGAGCATCAAAGTTTTCGACAAGAAGGGTGTCGGCAAACCCCAGTGTCAAGAGCACAATTAAACCGACAACCAGATTTCTCATCATTGCCTCCTTTTAATTGCCTGCGTTTGGTCTCATTAATTAAAAATGTAACCCGGGGTTGAGTATTTAGATTAGTCTCAGCCCCAGCCGCTATCAGCAGCCAGTTTGATTATAGAAGGATAATAGTTTCCTGTCAAGTTAAATTCGAGTTAAGCGAGGTTGTTGACAGCGGTTTTATGGTAAAGATAATGAGTTGTGGCTGGAAAGTTGCAAAGTTTTAGAGTCTGTAGTCTCGTGGTTCGGTTGGGGCAATTCCTTTAGTTTAAACTGAAAGAAAGCTTTTATGCCAGTTGCTTTTGAAGAGTTTAAAAAGAGGTTTGCGGTGCTTCAACAACGCAAAATAGAGATTGAGCGGTTGCTTGTGGACCAGGAGGTAATGAAGGATGTGCCGCGGCTGCAGACGTTGACGAAGGAGCACCGGCAGTTGAGTGCAATTCTGGCGCGCTGGACTGAGTATGAAAGATTGAGGCAGGAACAGCGGGATGTTGAAGAGCTTGTTCGGACTACTCAGGATGGCGAGATGAGAGAGCTCGCTGAGGCAGAGTTGAAAAGGCTACAGGAGGCGGAGGAAAAACTGGTAACAGATCTGGAAGAGGCGTTGCGACCGAAACCACCCGAATGGGAAAGGGGTTGTATCGTGGAGATTCGGGCGGCAGCAGGGGGCGAAGAGGCAGCGCTTTTTGCCGCGGATTTGTTCCGGATGTACTCAAGATATGCGGAACGACACAATTTGAAGGTGGAGGTGCTTTCTTCCCGACCGAGCGACCTGAAGGGGCTTAAGGAGATTGTGTTCTCGGTGGAGGGTGATTCACCTTATCGGTTCTTTCGGTTTGAGAGCGGTGTCCACCGGGTGCAAAGGGTGCCGGAAACTGAGGCGTCAGGAAGGATTCACACTTCAACGGTTACGGTAGCGGTGCTCTTAGAGCAGGAGGAGTTTGAGTTGAAAGTGAATCCGGATGAAATCAAGATGGAGACATTTCGGGCTGGCGGGCACGGCGGACAGAATGTGAATAAGGTAAGTTCAGCGGTGCGGCTTACTCATATTCCGACCGGCATTACCGTCGTGTGTCAGGATGAGAGGTCGCAGGCACGGAACCGAATGAAGGCGATGAAGGTACTGTTGGCGCGGCTGGGCGATATGCGTCGTCAAGAGGAGATGGCGCGCACGACCGAAACCCGACGGAAGCAAATCGGTAGCGGTGAACGGAGTGAGAAAATTCGCACTTATAATTTTCCCCAGAATCGGGTTACCGACCATCGCATCGGTTTTTCCCTGCACAATCTCGAAGCGGTGCTGGATGGCGAACTTGACCCGCTGTTTCAGGAACTGGAGAAGGCGGAGGCGGCGCTGTGAGAGCTGATGGATGTTTGGAAATTGAATTGGAGCAGGATAAGGAGAAGACAACAACGGTTGCGGAGTTAAAGAGTGCGGCACGAATGATTCGCCGGGAAGAGGCGGAGTTTCTTTTAATGGGGATGCTGGGATTAAAAAGACACCAGCTTTATTATGATAGCCGACAGATGGACACGAAGCATGTCCAGGAGTTCTGGCACATGGTCAGAGCGGTAAAGAGGGGAACACCGGTTCAGTATCTCGTTAAGAAGGCGTATTTTCTGGACTTGGAACTGTATGTTGACGAGCGGGTGTTCATTCCCAGACCGGAAACTGAAGAACTGGTTCTTCGGGCAGCAGCGTGGGTAAAGAACCCGGAGGTGATTGTTGATTATGGCACGGGTTCCGGGTGCATCGCCATTGCGCTGGCGCGGATGTTTCCCAATGCCGAAGTCTGGGCGGTTGATGTCTCACCGCAGGCATTGGCGGTGGCAGAGATGAATGTGCGGCGCTATCGGTTAAGTGAGCGGGTGAGACTGGTTCAGACGGTGTCGCCGATCGATAGCAAACTTAATTTTATGCGGGGTCAGGTGGACCTGTTGATTTCCAACCCGCCTTACATTCCGAGTGGGCGATTACATCGTTTATCGGTGCGGGTGCGGGATTATGAACCCCGCATCAGCCTTGACGGTGGTGCGAAAGGGGTGGAAGTGGTGAAGATGTTGATAACCAAAGGTCTCGGACAACTGGCACCGGGCGGGGTTCTGGCGCTGGAAATTGACCATACCCAGGGTGCGTTTGTGCGCCGGTTGTTACCAGGCGCGAAAGTTGAGCGCGACCTGTTCCGTAAGGTGCGTTATGTGTTTTATCGTAAAGAACGGGAGGGCGGAAAAGAGATGAGGGAGGTGAAGAATGAAGTCCGGTAAGAAGATTAAAATCGGGCTGGTGGTAAACTGGAGTAAGCCTTTAGCACAACGGTTTGTGCCTGAACTAATACACTGGCTGAAAGAGAATGGTTTTGATGTTTCTCTTGCCGACAAACCGGCGATGGGAATTCGGCACTTTCGCAAGGGGATTAAAGATGTTGACCTCGTGGTGGCGTTAGGAGGCGACGGAACGCTTCTGCGAGCGGTTCAGATAGTCGGGGAAAGGGAGACACCGATAATGGGGGTGAACTTAGGGGGACTTGGTTTTCTGACCGAATTTTCAACCGGTGAGGCGCGACAGGGAATTCGTGATTTTGCCCGGGGTAAGTTTGGCGAGGAAAGAAGGATGGTGCTTGCCTGTCAGATGATTGACGGTGCGGGACAGAAAAAGATGGGGTACGCCTTTAACGATTGTGCGGTGAATATGGGTCCTTCGGGCAGGGTCGTGGAGGTGGTTTTAAACTGGCAGGGTCAGTTCTTGAATAAGTTTGTGGGTGATGGGGTTGTTGTCGCTACGCCGACCGGTTCAACCGCTTATTCGCTTGCCGCGGGTGGCCCGGTTGTTTATCCGACGATGACGGCGCTTGTCATTACCCCGCTCTGTCCGCACGCACTGACCGCAAGACCGATTGTTTTACCGGGAGACGGGACAGTTGAATTAGAACTTACCGGTAAATCAGAGGAGGCGGTTGTGACTCTTGACGGACAGCACCGCTGGGTTTTTCACCGGGGTGACCGTTTGACTGTGACCCGGGCAAAGCACGCGGTGCGGCTGGTAGTGCCGAAAAAGAAAAGTTATTTTGCAATCCTGCGCAAAAAGTTGAAATGGTCCGGGAGTCAAAGGTGAAAGACAAAATTGAAAAGGGCGAGCCCAGAAATGGAAACCGTTTGCTGACCATTCCTAACCTGCTGTCAATTTCTCGTTTGGTGCTTTTGCCCCTGGTCCTTTTTTTTCTTTTTCGGCGTGCCGCGGTTGCCGCGGTGATTGTGATGCTTATCTCCTGGTCAACTGATGCACTGGACGGTTTTCTTGCCCGGCGATTGGGACAGGTTTCTAATACCGGACGGGTGCTTGACCATCTGGTTGACAAAATCTGGATTGGTTCGGTTTTGATTACTTTGGTTTTTACTAGCGACCTGCCGCTGTTTGTTGCCGGGGCGGTCATCGTGCGTGATTTGCTGATTCTCGCTGGCAGTGCGGTGGTGATGAAGTTTCGGGGTTCTTTTGTCTCTTCTGATGTGGTGGGAAAGATTACGGGCTGTGCGTTTGCCCTGCTGATTCTTTTTTACACATTAAGCAGTGATGCCGGAAACGGTTTCTTGAGCGGAATTGTACCCCGTCTGGACCATCTGAAGGTTTTTGCCGATTACACGGTCCTGGTTTTGATAGTGGTTTCTTTTATCAACTACCTCGTTGTTTTTTTGCGAATAATGGTCAAATTCCGGCTGCCGGGTGAACAGGATTAACAGAACGAAAGCGTTGTTATAGAAAAGCCCTTGGTCCGCCTGAGACAACAGTCGTAAGGATTGTTAAACCGGTAATAACACCAGCAATCGGTATAAGCGCTTCAGCCGGACCCAAATTGGCACTGGCTGCCCAGCCGAGCGTAATTACCAGTAACCCGGCAAGCAGGAGGTTTGAGGGACGCGTGCGCTTTAATTTCATCTTCCTTCCCACCGATTAAATATGCACTACTTATGCCGCAGGGTTTTTATACGTTAATTAATCAATTTTCAATGTGTTAGGTAATAAAACCGCTGGGAAACAGTTTGTCGAGGGTGAGCAGGTGCAACAGGAACGCAGTATTAACTCGTTAATTTACAACTTGTTAACTACTGCGACCTTCAGGTTGTTACTTTTCCACCACCTTCTTGTAAGCCTGATAGAACTGTTTTAGTACCCGGTCGGCTTCGGTTTTTGTCATCGGTGCCATATGGCCGATGCGCACCACCTTGCCACGCAATTCTGCCTGGCCATTAGCGAGAAGGATGCGATTCTGGGTCTTGCAGATGTCAACGATTTTCGCGCCGTCCACGCCGTCAGGTAAGCGGATGACAGTGAGGGCGTTTGCCGGGTTCTTGGGGAAAATGGTGAACCCCATCTTTACGACCTTTTCCCGGACATAACGGGCAAGGGTTGCCTTTTCCTGCCAGATTTTCTTGACACCGCGCCGATGGCATTTCTTGAGGGCGAGGTCAAGGGCATAGTAGATTGAGATTGCTGGGGTCCAGGGTGTTTGCCCCTTTTCGGCAAACTGGCGGTATTTGCGCAGGTCAAAGTAGTAACGGGTGTTTTTGCACTTCTCAACCTGCTCCCAGGCACGGGGGCTGAGGGCGATGAAAGACAGTCCGGGCGGCACCGCTAATCCCTTCTGCGAACCGGCAATGACAACATCGAGATGCCAGGCGTCCATTTGCAGTTCATCAACACCCATACCGGCAACGGCATCAACAATTAGAATTCGGTTAAGGCGGTAGCAGATTTCGCCGAACGCTTTGATGTCGTTGAGGGCACCGGTGGATGTTTCGGTGAGCGTGGTAAAAACGCAGCGGGCAGCATCGTTTGATTTCAGTTTACGCTCCAGTTCTTCGGGAGGGATTGATTCACCGTAGGGGCGATTGAGTTCGTCAACATAACCACCGAACCTGATAGCCAGTTCCCGCCAGCGCTCACCAAACTTACCACAAACGGCAACGATAACCCGGTCCTGAGGGTTGACAAGATTGGCGACAGCCGCTTCCATCGCACCGGTCCCCGAAGCGGTGAGGACATAGACCGGCTGGCTGGTAAAAAAAAGTTTTGCCAGTCCCTTCATCACTGAATCCTGAAGAGAGGCAAAACTTGCCTCGCGGTGGTAAACGAGGTCGTTGTTCATGGCTTTGAGGTAGTCAGCTGGAACCGCGACCGGTCCCGGTGTGTAGAGTTTGTATTTTGGTTTAATCATAGAATAGTCTCCTTTGTTTTCTTTACCGCACAAAATTCGCCGCACATTGTGCAGGCGCCTTCGGTGCGCGAAGGCTGAATGGCAAAAACCACCTTTGCCCGTTCCGGGTCAAGACTGTGGGCAATCATTTTGCCCCACTGGAGGCGGGCACGAAAGCGGGAAAGTTTGTTGTCCCAGTCAATCGCGCCCGGGTGATGCCGGGCGATATCAGCCGCATGGGCGGCAATGCGTGATGCGATAACCCCTTCCCGGACATCCTCGACATCGGGCAGTCCGAGGTGCTCTGATGGGGTGACATAACAGAGAAAATCGGCACCGTAATAGGCGGCAAGGGCGCCACCGATCGCCGCCGTAATGTGGTCGTAGCCGCAGGCGATGTCGGTTACCAGAGGACCCAGGACATAAAACGGCGCGCCGTCGCATACCGTCTTTTCAAGTAAAATGTTCGCCTCAATCTGGTCAATCGGAATGTGACCCGGTCCTTCAACCATTGCCTGAACACCAGCCATCCGGGCACGCTGCACCAGTTCACCAATGGTTAAAAGTTCAGAAATCTGAGCCTCATCGGTGGCATCGGCAATGGCACCGGGCCGCAGGCCGTCGCCTAAAGACAGGGTGGCATGGTACTCTTTTGCCATTGCGAGCAGTTCGTCGTAGTGCTCATAAAGGGGATTTTCCCGATTGTTGAACTTCATCCATTCCATCATCATCACGCCACCCCGGCTGACAACACCACCCAAACGGCGGCGTACGGTGCTGAAACTTTTTCGGGTGACACCACAGTGTACGGTGATGAAGTCAACGCCATCGGCGAGGTGTTTTTCAATGCCCTGGAAAATGTCTTTAACGGTAACTTCGGGGAAAGAGCGCCGGTGCTGACGCGCGGTTATTGCCACCTGGTAGATGGGCACAGTGCCCACCGGAATTGGGGCGTTGCGAATAATCTCCCGGCGAATTTCGTCCACATCACCGCCCACCGAAAGGTCCATTATCGTATCGGCACCGGCAGCAATTGCAACGCGCAGTTTCTCCAGTTCTGTTTCCAGGTCAACCCGGTCCGGCGATGTGCCGATGTTGGCGTTGACCTTGACCCGGGTTTTCTCGCCAATGGCGAGCGGCTTGATTTTTCGCTTCCGATTCTGCAGAAGAACAACCCGGCCTGATTCGACCAAGCGGCGTAGTTCATTGGGCTTCAGCCCTTCTTCTCGGGCGAGCGCCGCCAATGTTGATTTATTCATTGTTGTTCACCTCCTCGAGCGCAACCGTTTCCTCGGTGCCTTCTTGATAACGGACTGTGAGACGATGGGTTAGGGGGTCAACTCCAGTAACCGTTCCCACGCCCCGGGCGGTTTTTATCCGGTCGCCGATACGCGGACAAAGGAGTAGCCAGCGGTAAGTTTCTTCTTCATAGGCAAGGCAGCAGAGCAGTTTGCCACAGAGCCCGGAGATTTTGGTCGGTTCGACAAACAGGTTCTGCTGGCGTGCCATCCGCAGGGTAATCGGTTTCAACTCTTTGAGAAATTGCTGGCAGCACAGTATGCGACCGCAGGGTCCAATGCCACCGAGAAGGCGCGCATGGTCGCGGACGCCAATCTGTTTAATTGCCACTCGTACATTGAGCGCCGAGGCGAGCGCTTTGTGGAACATCCGGAAGTTCAGTTTCTGATCGGATACGAAGTAAAAACAGACCTTTTTCTTATCCAGCCGCCAGTGGGCGCCAACCACTTGCATCTCCAGCCGATACTCATCACGCAACCGGCGGAAAATTTCCAGTGTTTGTTGGGTTTTGCGGTCCAGTTCCTGGCGGGTGCGGAGGTCTTCTTCCGTGGCCCGGCGCAAAACGACCGCTTCGGCGGGGCGAACACCGTTGGTGTCAATCATTACCAGTTTACCTAAATCCTCGCCCTCTTCATCGCCCACGACAACGAAATCACCCAAAGAGAAGTCAAGACCGGCGGGCAGAACACACCAGTCACTCTTGAAGGTGTTAAATTCGACAAGGGCGCAGCGGTCTTTTTCGGCCATTGGCATACCCGTTAGCGAAACTGGTCAATTTCTTCCGGGGTCAACAGGTTTTCCAGCCCGGTGGCGGGTTCGTCAGGACTGTTGGTCCAGGCGAGGCGGTAATTACCGTCACCCCGGGTGTCGATGAAGACGAAGGTGTAGCCTAACTGGTAATAGAACCAGTATTCGCGGGGTTTTATCTCCATCTCCATCGTTTTGCGTTCCACCGCATCCGGTTCGCCGTAGCGGACATACACCCGACCCCGGTCGGTGTTTATGCCGGAAGTCCGGCCGCTGCGGTAGCGTCCCTCGGCGGTTTCCATGCGGCGCACAAACTCAGCGAGATTGTGTTTTGACCAGAACCAGGCGAGGTACGACATTTTACCGGTGTCGGAAAGCGAATTGTAGTAAGCCAGTTCTTTGGGCGTGGCGATGAACTCCAGTTTCCGGTAGTACTTTTCCTCCTGGGGCGAGGGTTGAAAGGTATAGGGACGGGGTATTGGTGCCGGACTACCGATGGTAAACTGCTGATGGGCGTTGACCGTTTGGTCGTTGCTCAGGTCGGTGACATTCACGACAAAGAGATACGAGCCCTCGGCAAGGTTTTCAATGCCCAGTTCCAGCGTGACGGTGGCTTTTGCGCCCGACTTTTTCCGGACAACCGGCCGGGAACGGACAACGGTGTCTTTTGTTGCGAGGTCAAGCAGGAGGTAGGAGAACTGGTAATTACCGGAGTCGGGCAAAAGCCCGTACACTTCCCAATAGGCGAACAGGTTTTGGGCGCGGGGGTCAAACCGGCGTCCAGGATTGGGCACAACGACAAGTCTACCGGTGGCGGTGTCCCGCAGGAGGGCAAGCGCCAGCTGGATAGAACTCAGGGCGAGGTGGGAGGTGAAATCCGGGATATTGACCGTGTCGATAATTGTGCCCTGGTTCAAAGAGTCGGCGATTGTTACCCGGACCTGATAACTGCCCGGCGGAGCAACGATGCTGAACTGGTCAACAAACGTCCGCTGGTGCTGTACCGCCTCCTGAAAACTTTTGACGCGGGCGCGTTTGTTTATCGTGCCGGATTCGCTAAACTGGACATCAATCCCATTCATCTCCGTAGCGACCGTAAACAGGGCAAAAATGCCCTCGGTACCGGGTTGAAATGTTAGCTGGTCGTAGGGCACGCCGTAGTAAAATTCGACCCGACCAGAGTCGTTCTCAGTTAAGAAAACCGCCCAATCAAGGTCAAACTGTAGTGTTCCGAAAACGGTTAAACTGAGCAATAGTAAACTTAACATCTAACGCCTCCCCGGGGTTTGCAGGAAAAATTCACCGGACCCAAAACGGTCGACAAATACAAATGTCAGGTTTCTTTCGTAGTAGTACCAAATTTCTTGGGCGGGTCGGTCGATGTTAAAGGGTTGCGACTCAATCTGGTCCGGTGGCCCGTACAGGACATAAATCTTTGCCCGGTCGCTTCGATAACCCTTATCGCCCCGGGAAAAGTTTTTTTCACAGTAGGCAATGCGCTCAAAGTACTCTTCTTCTTTCTCATTGACCGCAGTGGAGTGGTTGGGGTCTTTATCCTGCCAGAACTCGTGCCATGCCTTAAGCCGCTGGGCGCGGGGTGTTTTCTTCAACTGTCGCATCTCTTCGTAGGAGGCGATGTAGAGTAACTGGTCAACCTTCACCGCCCAGAGGCTATCGTCGTAGTAAAAAGGAAGGTTGACCGCAAAATCGGTTTTCGTCGCCGGGGTGATGCTCTCTTGTGATAAAAGAGACGCTTCAAGCGTGTATGTGCCGGAACTGAGCCGGGCGTTGCCCGCGGAATCGGCAACCGGCAGAACAAAATACGCCCTCTGGAGGCCAAGCGATTCGACAACCAAAAGGGTTTGGCGCTGGACTACCCTTGAACCTTTACGAAGGATAAACTGGACACTGTCGCCTTTGCGTCCGGGAGCGGCTTCAGCCCGGATCTCGATTGTGTCGTTAAGCCCGTAAGTTCGGCCGGGATTTATCTGCCCGGATTTCAAAGCACGCAACCGGAGGGCGCCGGGTTCAATTTTAACGGGAAGGGTGGCAACCGTCTGGCGCTCGCTCTGCCGGTCCTGGACGGTGAGCCGAATCACCGTTGCGGCACGAGGTATGGGCGTGGTGAGCAACTCGGTGAAACTCAAATCGGAACGCTGGGTTAACGGGTATTCGTCAAGGCCGTGCCGTCTTTCCCACACCTCGGCAAAAAGGAGATTGTGCTTTTTGTCAAGCACCTCAAGGGTGAGGCGAAACCGGGAGACAAACCGTCCGGAATCTCTAACAAAAGAGAGCGATCTGTAAGGAATTTCGTAAGACAGTTCAAGGTAGGGCGATCGGGTGCTATCGAGATAGACCATCTGGTCGATTTCAACTTTCAAATTCCCCTGCCCGGTTACCATATTCAACACCGCTGCGACCGCCATAATAATGGTCATTGTTCAGTCTTTAAGTTTAGGAAATTATTCAGTTAAAGTCAAGGATAGGGGTGAGAATTTGGCAGGACAACAAACGCGGGGAAAGCGAGCGGTTTGAGTTTAACAGGGAAAATTTTGAGTTAATTCAACACCAGCGCAGGGTTGTGACTGGTTGCGGTTGGATACTTTAAAGTATAAGTTCAGGGATGGGAATTATTGGCGTAAGAGTTTGTGTTTCCAATGGTTAAGCTTCTGAGGCGTAATTTTCCCTGCCCAACCCTGGGGTTGTTACCGGGATGGTATGGGATATTTGCGCCCGGGGTAATTTTAAGGTTGGTTTTGTAGTGAGGTCGGGTTGTCTAATCTATTGAACGGCGGACTTTTTCCTGCCCCCAGTTTGAGGATGGTTTTACTCTGGTCAAAGGAACGGTTTTTAGCGGTTTAGTCGACGCAGAATCGAGCGAATCTCATCCAGCTGTTGTTCGTAGCCTGGACCGCTTAAAGCCTGTTCTGCTGCCTGCTGGGTGGTGTAGTCCGGGCTGGCAAGTTTGCGTTCGATTGCTGCCATTCCCTTCGGGTCACCAATCCGGCGCAGGGCAGAAATGGCGGCTTTGCGCACCTGGGGGTCAGGGTCGTTAAGACGCCCGATTAATGGGTCAACCGCTTTGTTGGCGCCGATTTTGCCCAGTGCCTGGCAGGCGGTTATGCGCACCAGCCGGCGCGGTGCGCTAATTAAGGTGATGAGGTAATCAAGCGCATCGACGCCCAAATCACCGAGCGCCTTGGTGAACGCCATTGCGATGTCTTCCTGCGGTTCTTTTGTGATGGCGTTGAAGAGCGGTTCAATCGCCTGTTTGGCGCCGATTTTGCCCAGTGCCAGTCCGGCTTCAAACCGTACCACGGGTACGGAATCTTTTAGGAGATTGAGCAAAAGAGGAACCGAAGGTTTGTCTTTGAGTTCGCCCAGCCGTTTTGCTGCGTCAGCACGGAGTTCGGGGTCCGGGCTGGTAAGTTGTTTGCGCAGGCGGGCGGTTTCCGACTGACAGGCAAGAATCAAAAGGGTTGCCAGGAGTAATGTCAAGCAGTTTTTTGCCACAGGTAAGATTTTACTATCGCTTGATATTTAGTCAAATGAAAAGCGGGGTGCCGGTTGTTAGCAATGCCCGGGCTGGGATACGATGGGCAAAAAGTTGCTCGGTTTTTCGGATGTATTATGGTGTGAATTGACATTTGTTCTGGGATAAATATTATCCCTGCGTGAGGAGTTTTTTGCTGGAAATTGGCACCGAGGAGTTGCCACCGGGTGTGATTGAACCGGCGGCGTGTGAGCTTTTGGGCCGGATTTGTGCCCGATTGGAAGAGGAAGGACTCAAGACCGGCGCAGGGGAGATATTTTACACGCCGCGCCGGATAACGGTTAGGATAAGTGATGTGCCGGAAGAAAAACCGGGCGGTGTGGTTGAGTTGCAGGGGCCACCAAAGCGGGCGGGTTTTGACCCGGAAGGGAAGCCGTCGAAAACCGCCATCGGATTTGCCCGAGCCCAGGGTAAAGGGGTAGAAGATTTGTATGTGAAGACAACACCGAAGGGCGAGTATCTGTTCGTAAAGAAGGATGTGCCCCCGGTGCCGGTCAAGGCGATTTTAGAAAAGAGTCTCCCGGATTTGGTCCGGACCCTGCCTTTTCCCAAGACGATGCGCTGGAGTAGTTCTGGGCTACGGTTTTCCCGACCGATACGCTGGATTTTATGCCTTTTTTGTGCGGAAAAGGTACGGTTTGAGTTTGACGGCATTGAGTCGGGAAGCTGGACCATGGGGCACCGTAATTTCAGTTCCCAGCCGGTGGTGATTGCGCGGCCGGAAGATTACGAGCGGGTGCTGTTGGGCTGTCGGGTGATGGTAAATCCGGCCCAGAGGCGGGAGGCGGTAAGCGAGCGTTGTCGGCAACTGGCACAGGAGGTTGGGGGCGCAGTTGTGCCGGACCCGGCGCTGATTGAGGAGACGGTGAACATCACCGAGTATCCCGAGCCGATTCGGTGTCAGTTTAATCCGGACTATCTTGTTCTGCCCAAAGAGGTTTTGATAACCGCTTTGAAGATGCATCAGCGCTGTTTTTCAATTCAGGGCCAGAACGGTAAGTTGCTGCCTTTCTTTATCGCGGTGGCAAACACGCCGGGTTGCGATAAGGATTGGGTGCGGTTCTGGTACGAGCGGGCGATTGAGTCGCGGTTGCGCGACGCCCGATTTTTTGTTGAAAGCGATTTGAAGGTCGGGCTAACGCCGCTGGTTGAGGAGGAGAAGCGGGTTGTCTGGATTGAAGGGCTGGGCAGTTATTACGAAAAGACGCAACGGCTCAGGGAGTTGTGCCGATTTCTTGCCCGGACGATTGGCGGGGTTGATGAACTTCTGCTGGACCGGGCGGCGCTTTTATGTAAGGCAGATTTGTTGACCTCGGTTGTGCGGGAAAAGGAGTTCACCTCGCTGCAGGGTGTGATGGGCGGTATTTATGCAAAACTTTTAGGTGAGCCGGACCTGATAGCCCAGGCGATTAAAGAGCATTATCTGCCGAAAAGCCCGCAAGACCGGCTGCCCGAATCGTTGCTGGGCAGCGTCTTGAGTATTGCTGATAAGACCGACAATATCGTGGGCACCTATCTTGCGGGTGAGATTCCGACCGGTTCTGAGGACCCGTTCGGTGTTCGGCGTCAGGCAACCGGGGTGCTGCTCATCATTTTGCAGAAGCGGTTGCCGGTGGGGATTCCCGAACTGGTGAATAAGGGTTTAGCCCTGTTAGGCAGTAGTGACTGTAAGGTGCAGGATATGGTGCTGGAACTTTTCCGGGAGCGGTTGAGCGCAATCCTTGCCGAGGAGGGGATAAGGTACGATGTGGCGAATGCGGTTTTAGCAACGGTCTGGCACACACCGAGTGAAGCCCGGGCCCGGGCACAGGCGCTGGTCGAGTTTCGCGACCAGCCCGAGTTTGCGCGGTTGATTGTCGGGCAGAAGCGGGTTGCAAACATCCTGCGCGGTCAGGAGGTTTCTGGATTACCAGACCAGGCGCTGTTTCAGGAAGAGGCGGAGCGGGTTTTGTGGGATGAGGCGCAGAAGATTGCGTCCGAACTGAAAGATAAACTGCAGCGCGCTGACTATCGCTCGGCACTGGAACTTTTGCTCTCTTTACGCCCGGCGATTGACCGGTTGTTTGATGATGTACTGGTGATGTGTGAAGATGAAAGTTTAAGGATGAATCGGCTCCGGCTGCTCTCTTATGTGCGGTCGCTTTTTGCCCAGGTCGCAGACCTTTCCCAGATTGTCCTTGAAGGTTAAGACTCTTTTTGTCTTTTGCGCCGGGGTCGGGGTGTTGTTGCTCCTCGTTTTTTGTGCCGGCGCTTGCCGGAGTCGGATAAAGAAGCGGTTTGATTTCCAGCGGCAGGAATCAAGCGGCACAGCGAGTCGGCAAGAAAAATCGGCCCTTACCCTGACAATCAAGGGGAACAGGATTGAGGCTGAGGTGGCGGCAACGCCCGAGAAGCAAATTCAAGGGCTTTCCTTCCGCACCGCACTGCATCCGGATTCGGGGATGGTTTTTGTTTTTGAAAATGAGCAAACGCTGCGTTTCTGGATGAAGAATACCTATATTCCCCTGGCGATTGCCTTCATCGATAAGCAGGGCGTGATTACCGATGTTATGGAGATGGCGCCCCTTGACACCGAAACCAGATATCAGTCTTCCCGGCCGGCAAGTTACGCCCTGGAGGTAAATTCGGGCTGGTTTTTAATCCACAATGTCAAACCGGGCGACACGGTGCTGGGATTGCCCGGGCCGAGTTTCCTCAGACATTGAATTTTCCAGCGGGCTGTTTCCTTGACAGAAGATAGGTTTAGAAGTATTTTCTTTTTGAGGATAGATTGAACTGGCTGCGATTTGGTTTTATTGCTGCCCTGGGCGTAGCACTTGCCAGCTGCGCCTATTTTAACACCTTTTACAATGCCGAGATGTTTTATCGGGAGGGTATGAGGTTGAAGGCACAGGGTCAGACAGGTGCGGCACTGCCCAAGTTTGATAAGGCGATTGAGAAGTCGGCGTTGGTGATTAATCGCTGGCCTAAATCCCGCTGGGTTGACGATGCCCTGTTTCTGATTGGGCGCAGTTACTATGAAAAGGGTGATTATGCCCGGGCGGCGAGTTATTTTGAAAGGCTGGGTCTGGCTTTTGACCGGTCGCCATATCTGCCTGAGGCGGAACTTTATCGGGGGCTGGCGCTTTTCCGAAGCGGTGAGGCGGGGAGTGCCCGGCTTGTGCTCGAGGGTGTGAAGAAGCGGTCTCCTAAACTGGGTGGGCTCGCCGATTACTACATTGCGACTTATGAAATTGAGCAGGGCGAGGTTCGAGAGGGTGTTGATTCGCTTGTCGCGCTGGTGCAGCGTTACCCCCGTTTTCCTTATGTTAAGGATGCGGTGAGCCGTATTGCCGAGGGCAAGATGCAGCTGGGCGAGTTTGAAGATGCGGAGCGCTGGCTTCGGCGTTATGTGGAACTGGAGCCGTTGCCCCGGCTACGGGCCGAGGCGCAGATGAAGATTGCCCGCTGCCGATTAGAGCAGGGGAAAAGCGATGAGGCGGTGCGGATGGTTGAGGAGGTGCGGGGCAAATATCCGGACCTGGACGAGGCGTTGAATCTACTTTTGGGCAAAGCCTATCTGACGCTGGGAAATAACGAGCAGGCGCTGGCGGCGTTTTCCCGGGTTCGGGGAAACAACGCAACCGGTGCCGAGGCGGCGTTTCTCATCGGCAAATTTTACGAGGAAAACAGGGATTTTGCCCGGGCAAAGGTTTATTACGACAGTGCGCGGCTGCGCCGCGCCGATTCGGAACAGGGGGTTCAGGCCGCAAAACGGCTGGCGTTGCTCAAGGCGCTGGAGGAAGATACAACAGGCATTAGGGATGCGGCGGAAATGAAGTTTTTGCTTGCCGAGGTACACAACCTGAACCTGGGAGATTTTGATACCGCGCTGCTTCTTTACCAGCAGGTTTACGACTCCTTTCCCCAGAGCAACTGGGCAGCGAAGGCGCTTTTGGCTCGGGCGTGGATTCTTTTGTACAAGAAGGCAGATACCAGCGCTACCCTTGAGGAGTTGAACAAAATCGTTCGTTGGTATCCTGATACGGAGTTCGCTACTGAGGCGAAGCGGTGGCTGGAGAAATTTAAGCGCTAAGGCGGTGCGGAGGAAGGTTTGGTTATCCAGGCGAACGGTCCAGTAACCGAGGTCAAGCGGTTGGGGAGCGAGATATTTTCGGTTTGGATTTCCGAGGCGAGAATCAGTCAGAAAATCAAGCCCGGGCAGTTTATCGGGGTTAAGGTATCAGAAGGGACGGATTTGCTTTTGCGCCGGCCCTTTTCTGTGGCGGATGTCAATGGGGATAAAATCAGGATAGTTTTTCGGGTTGTGGGACCGGGGACCGAAAGGCTTGCCCGTAGTAAAAAGGGAGATAAGTGGGACATCATCGGGCCGTTGGGCAAACCGGCGCCTCTGGTAAGGAACAGGACTGTTGTAATCTGTGGGGGTGGTGTCGGTGTGGCGCCATTGCTTTATCTCACCAGAGTATTGCATAAGGCGAATCAGGTTGTCGTGCTGCTGGGGGCGCGCTGCGCCCCAGAGTTGATTATGGTGTCCGATTTTCGAAGAGTCGGGGTAAAGGTGCAGTTAACAACCGAAGATGGCAGTCAGGGTGTAAAGGGATTGGTGACCGAGGCGCTGGCGCCGGTGCTATCAGAGATGCGGGCGCCGGTTGTCTACGCCTGTGGACCCAAGGGGATGATTAAGGCGCTTTACCCGTTGAGTGAAAAGGTCAAGGTCTGGGCGTTTTTAGAGGAGAGGATGGGATGTGGTATTGGGGTTTGCTACGGCTGCGCGGTGCAGAAAAAAGCGGGGGGATATCTGCGATTGTGTAAGGATGGTCCGGTTGTGAGTCTGGATGAGGTGGTGCTGTGAAGTTTGAGGTTCTTATCCGCAATGTGAAATTTCCCAATCCAGTGCTCGCCGCATCCGGAACATTCGGCTTCGGGCTGGAGTTTTTAGCGGTGGCGAATCGGCTCGGTGGTGTTGTTACCAAGGGTTTGACAGTAAAACCGAGGGCGGGCAATCCACCGCCCAGAATTGTGGAAACGCCAAGTGGGGTGGTAAATTCAGTTGGTCTGGAGAACCCGGGGGTTGCGGTGTTTAAAACAGATATTCTGCCCCGGCTTAAAAGACTTAAATGTCCGGTTCTTGTTAATCTGGCGGCAGGAAGTGGAGACGAGTTCTGTGAGTTAACCGAGATTCTCGAAGAGACACCAGTTGCTGGACTGGAACTGAACCTGTCCTGCCCGAATGTGAAGGAAGGCGGTGTGGCTTTTGGCCAGAACCCGTCGCGGGTCGCGGAGATTACAAGGGCGGTGCGCAAGAGGACCGATAAGTTGCTGGTCGTGAAGTTGACCGCAAACTTTGTTGACCCGGCAGAGACGGCAAAAGCGGCTGAGGCAGCGGGCGCCGATGCGGTGAGTTTGATAAATACGCTGTTTGCTCTGGTGCTGGACCAAAATGGCAGACCATTTCTTGGCGGCAAGACCGGTGGGCTTTCTGGTCCGGCGATAAAACCTTTCGCCCTGTATTGCGTGGCAAGGGTGGCGAAGGCGGTTAAGATTCCGGTTATCGGGATGGGAGGAATCAGGACGGGGCAGGATGCGTTTGAGTTCATCAGCGCCGGTGCCCATCTGGTTCAGGTGGGAACGGCAAACTTAACGCGGCCGGACGGCGCGGTTGAAGTGCTGAAGGGGTTGAGAAGGTTGGCGCGCATTCAGGGCTGGCAGAACTGGGATGATGTTCGAGGAAAGGCAGGAGAGGGTTGTTTCTGTTGAGAGGAGAAATAGATGACCAGGTTAATTCTGGCTTTAAATGTTGACAGTAAGGAGCGAGCAAGAGAGATTTATCAAAGAGTTGGGTCTCGGGTTGATGTGTACAAAATAGGCATTGACCTATGGACCAGAACGGGCCCAGAATTGGTGAAGGAGTTTGTTTCTCAAGGGGCAGAGGTTTTTCTCGACCTTAAGTTTTGCGATATCCCATCGGTTGTTGCCAAGGCGGTGGCGGCGGCAGCAGAACTGGGGGTGAAGATGTTGACCGTTCATACAATGGGCGGGGCGGCGATGTTGTATGCGGCGGTTAAAGCGGCGCAGGCGGCAGGGGAGAAAAAACCGCTGGTTTTGGGCGTGACGGTGTTGACCAGTTTCGACCGTTCGGCTCTGGCGCAGGTGACGGGCTGCGACCAGGAGGTGGAAACCCGGGTTGTGGCGCTGGCAGAACTGGCACAGAGTATGGGTTGCGATGGGGTCGTCGCGGCGCCGTTAGAAATTAAGTTGATTCGAAAACGGTGCGGTCCGAGACTTGCAATCGTGACCCCGGGCATAAGACTGGAACCAGTGCCTTCAATTGACGACCAGGCGCGGACATTGACACCAATAGCGGCGGCGCAAGCCGGAGCGGATTACATTGTTGTGGGAAGACCGATATACGAGGCAGTAGACCCGGGATTGGTGATTGCGGAGATTAAAAGGCAGTTGGGGAGGGGAGATGAACGATGATTTTGCCCGTTTGTTGCGCGCTGTTGGGGCGTTGCGGGAGGGCCATTTTCTTTTGACTTCAGGGCTACATTCCGCAAGATATTTTGAGAAGTTTCGGATACTTGAACGGCCCGAACTGTGTGAGCGTTTTGCCCGACCGATTGGAGAACGGTTTCAGCGTGCTGGAGTTACCGTGGTTTGCGGGCCCACGACCGGTGGGGTGATTGTTGCTTATGAAGTGGCACGCCAGATGGGCTGTCGCTGCGTCATTGCGGAAAAGTCAGAGGCCGGTCGGAAGATTGGCCGGGGGTTTTCGGTTGCCGGTTCAGACCGGGTCTTGATTGTGGACGATGTGTTAACCACCGGCGGGTCAATTAAAGAAACCTTTGGGGCACTTGAGTCGACGGGCGCACAAATTGTTGGGGTAGGCGTATTTATTGACCGCTCTTTCGGCGTTAATTTCCCGGTGCCCTTTTTTGCAACTTATCGGGAGCAGGTGATAAACTACCAGCCTGATAACTGCCCGTTATGCCAGGCAGGGGTTCCACTTGAATCACCGGGCAGAAGTGGCAAGGGTTAAGGGGTAAATTTTTCTTGACATAAGGACAAAAACTCGTTAAATTTAAGCGTTAAGTTCTTTAGGCAATTAAACAGGAGGAGTAAGTATGAAGAGAGTAACCAGAGTTACGATAATGTTGCTGGCTTTTATGTTCGCACTGGCACTAATGGGGTGTCCGAAAAAGTGCGTGAAGCCGGCGGCTGAAGAACCGGTTATTGTTGAAGAACCCCAGGTAGAGGAAGAGATTACACCGACCCCGGCGGAATTGAATCTCCAGACTATTTACTTTGACTTTGATAAGTCGGACATCAGACCGGGTGATGCCACAATCCTTCAGGCGAATGCCGACCAGATTAAGAAGGCGGTTAATGCGGGACTGAAATTTTCGGTGACGATTGAGGGTCACTGCTGCCCGCTGGGCACCTCAGAGTACAATATGGCATTGGGCTGGCGCCGGGCAGAGTCGGCAAAGTCTTATCTGGTTAAATTGGGCATTGACGCCGGACTGCTCAACACCATCAGTTACGGTGAGGAGCGGCTGGTGACGAACGACCCGAACCAGTATCACCTGAACCGGCGCTGCGAGTTCAAAACAACCGCGAAGTAACCTTTATAATTTAAGATTGATGGTCAATGACAGCCGGTAGGCAGGAACGGTCCGCCAGCAAATATCTGGCAGCCATCACAAGCCTGCTGGCTGTCATCTTATTTTCGGGTTGCGGTCTCCAGCGCGAGTTTGTACGGCGGGGTGAACTACTTGATTCGATTGCGTTGCAGGTGCAGCGGTTGGAAAAAGAGCAAATGGCGCAGCGCGAAGCGCTCAATCGACTGCGCGCCGATGCCCTGACCGGCCTGGAGGGTGTTGCGGCAAGGCTCAATGAGGTTGACGCGCAGTTAAACGACTTTGGCGAGCGGCTGGACCGAATTGGCAGGAGGGTCGGTGCGTGGCGCGGGGATTTAACTCCGGAGACGCCAGCGCGCGACGAGTCAATACCGGTAGCCGCGCCCGAAACGGTAAATTTTGGGATTGATGCCGATCGGCTTTACAACACCGCATACCTCGATTTTACCCGGGGAAATTATCAGGTGGCGATAATCGGCTTTCGCCGTTTTATCAAGTTGTTTCCCTCGAGCGAGATGGCGGACAACGCCCAGTACTGGGTTGGCGAATGTTTTTATTCACTTGGACAACTGGACAGTGCCGAGGCCGAGTTTCAACGGGTCATCAGTGAATATCCCCAGGGTAATAAGGTGCCGGCGGCGATATACAAGTTGGGTCTAATTTATCAATTGCAGGGCAAAGAGGGGCTTGCCCAGAAGAGGTTCAAAGAGGTGGTTGACAAGTATCCCGGGACACCAGAGGCAAATCTGGCTCATGATAAGTTAAAGCCGGAACGGTAAGGTCAAATGCCCGCGAACGGCTTTTTTGGTCCCTTTGTCTCAGCCGGGCCGTTTGCGCTGGGAATTATTCTCATTCTTTTCGTACTCTCGGTGGTAAGCTGGGCGATATTCTTCCGAAAGTTGCGGCAATATCGGCAGGCAACTGTTCAAACAAGGGGTTTCTTGAATGTGTTTGGATACCGCCGGGGACTGAAGGATTATCAGGAACTGACAAAGATGTTTCCGGCATCGCCCCTTGCCGCCTTGTTGAACGCTGCGGTCGAAGAGTGGCAGGTACTGAAAGGACAGTTTGGCGCTGGTGTCGGAACTGAGGTCCTGGGCCAACTGGTTCCCAACATTTCTGAGGCGATGGAGCGGGCAGGTTCAAGGGAAACCGACCGGCTGGAGTCTTCGCTTTCATTTCTGGCAATCACGACGATGGTAGCGCCTTTTCTCGGGCTTTTAGGCACGGTCCAGGGTGTTTTGAGGACATTTCTTTCGTTGCGCGGGGCGCAGATGCCAACCTTGCAGTTGATTGCTCCCGGAATTTCTGATGCCCTGGTGACGACGGTGATGGGGCTTTTGGTGGCGATTCCGGCCGCTTTGTTTTACAACTACTTTGTTGGGCGGGTAAGTGCTTTGCAGTCCGAGATGGAGCGGTTTGTTTCGGAAATGACCGGTGTTTTCCGTCGGGAGGTGATAGCCGCACAGTTAAACAACCGGCAGGAAGAGAAATGAAGGAGCGAAGGCTGAAATTTCTTGCCGAGATGAACATCACCTCACTGGCGGATGTCAGTTTTACCCTGATGATAATCTTCCTCATCGCCGGTGTCTCGGCCGCTTTGAGCCGACAACAGGGTATTGACCTTGATTTGCCCCGGACGAGCCGGCCCGAACCACAAACCCGTGCCGGTTTAGTAATCTCTGTTAAAGCCGACGGGCAAATTTTTGTTGGGACAAAAGCGGTTTCGATGCCGGGCCTGGCTAAAGCTGTTTCCGACCAGTTGGCGCGCGGCGAGTATGACCGGGTTTATCTTCACGCCGACCGGCGGGTTGACTACGGAACGATAATCGAGATATTGGGTATTGTCCGAGAGCAGGGCATATCAAACATCGGGTTGACCGCACTGCCCAAATAACGGTATAATTTTAGAAATGAAGCGGGAGCTGTTACTGTCGTTCACGGGCCATATTCTGGTGCTGGTCGGCGTTGCGGTTGCGACCCGGATTAGACCAGGGCAAAAAGAGGTTACCCGTCCGGCGGTGATTACAGTAGAGATTCTTCGTTCGGGTGCCCGAGATGAGAGCGAAGTAAAGGAGCCATCGACCCATCTGGTACAACAGGCGCCCCAGCCAGTAGTTGCGAAAAAGCCGGAAAAGAAGCCGGTGCCGAAAACGCAGACGAAGAAGGGAGATGATGTTGTGCGGAACCAAGGTCTTGGTGCCCGGGTTGAGGGTGCTACGGTTCTTGGATACAATTACTATTTACAGCAGATGCTGGAGCGCATCGGGCAAAACTGGGAGGACCCGGCTTATGTCCGTACAAAAAGGGTGAAGGCAACGGTGTTTTTTGTGATTGAGCGGGATGGCCGGCTAACTGATGTGAAACTGGAGCAGACTTCAGGCGATGGGCTTTTTGACGAGTCCTGTGTGCGGGCGGTGCTCGTTACCGGTAAATTACCGCCCTTACCGGATGAGTTCACAACCCCGCGATTGAAGATTCATCTTGAGTTTGAGAAGTAAGGAGTTAAATTCCCTGTGTTCAGCAGGGAGAAAGGAAGCGGTGAGTTATGGTCGGAATAATAATTGCAGTTGTAATCGGTCTTCTGGTGCTGTTTTTCATCGGCACTTACAACATACTGGTAAGAAGTCGTAATCGGGTTCAGAATGGCTGGCATCAGATTGATGTCCAGTTAAAACGGCGCATCGACCTGATTCCCAATCTTGTGGAAACGGTCAAAGGATATGCTGCCCATGAGCGGGCAATATTTGAAAAAATTGCCGAAGCCCGGCAACAGGCAATGAGCGCGAAAGGTCCTGCTGAGGCGGCAAGGGCAAACAACCAGCTGAGCGAAACGCTGAAGACACTGTTCGCCGTGGTGGAGAACTACCCGGACCTGAAGGCAAATCAGAACTTTTTGAAACTTCAGGAGGAGCTCGCCCATACTGAGAACAAAATTGCCTTTGCCCGGCAGTTTTACAACGATGTGGTTATGGACTACAACAATCGGGTCCAGATGTTTCCTTCAAACATCATTGCCGGGTGGTTTGGTTTTAGGCCGGCGGAGTTTTACACCGTGCCGGAAGCAGAGCGTGAGGCACCCAAGGTACAGTTTTAAAACGGTAATTTGGTGAAGATGGATGTAACAAGGCAAAGGCGGCGGGAAAACCTGTATAATTTAATCAGCAGGAATAAGTTAGACACCGCCTTCTTTATCCTGATTTTTTCTCTCCTGTTGGGGTTTGTCGGTTTTCTTCTGGGTTATTTCTTCAACTGGGGGATAGAGTACTATATCCTGTACGGCTTGTTTATTGTAGTTTACAATCTGGTGTGTTACTTTAACTCAGATAAGGTGGCGCTGGCGGTTAATCGGGCACAACCGGCATCCCCGGAGGAGTTTTATCTTTTGCACAATGTTGTTGAAGAGGTGGCACTGGCAGCCGGAATTCCGAAGCCCCGCGTGTATGTAATTGATGACGATGCCCCAAACGCCTTTGCCACCGGACGAAACCCCAAGCATGCTGCGGTCGCGGTAACCCGTGGATTGCTGCAGATGATGGACCGTGAGGAGTTGCAGGGTGTTATCGCCCATGAAGTCGCCCATATCCGGAACTATGACATCCTTTTGATGACGGTGGTGGCAATTATTGGCGGGCTAATAATTTTGTTCCGGGACATATTTTTACGCTGGAGTTTTTTCGCAAGTGGCAGCCGGCGGCGGGATTCGCGTTCCCGGGGTGAAGGTCAGAGCGGAGTGATACTGTTGCTCATAGGACTGGTGCTGACGATTGTGGCGCCAATTCTTGTGGCGCTTATCCGGGCAGCGATTTCACGGCAGCGGGAGTTTCTTGCCGACGCTTCGGGTGCTTATATTGTGCGCAATCCAATTGGTCTGGCACGGGCGTTGCGGAAGATTGGTTTGTCGTCAGGGAGGTTAACCACCGCATCAGAAGCCACCGCCCATATGTTCACCGCCAATCCCCTGGGCAAAGACAGAGGTGAACAGGCCAGCCTTTTTGCCTCCCATCCACCGCTCAGTGAGCGGATAAGAAGGCTGGAGGCGTTGACATTTGATTAACGGGTCTGGACGCGCCGCTGCCCGGCACGCAGATAACTGCGGGTTTCTAATTGCGGCAGACTGCCGAAGAGTTGCACGCGATCCGGACCGACAAGATTGCTGAGTTCGGCAATAAGTTTTGGTTCCAGCTGTACCGGGTACTTCTTTAACAGAAGACGCCTTTTTTCATTATCAGATTTAGTAAGGCTGATTACCACCGGTACTTCGCCGGGAAAGGCGCTGAGTGTTTCCCGGATTTTTGTGACCAGGCTGTCGTCCAGTTCAGTTTCCGACAGTTCGAGGACAACCTTTTTGATAAACTGCAGGGCGCGGTCAAAGTTGTAGACGGCGTCCGCCCACAACTGAGGGATACCGCTCGTGCCTGAGGCGTCACCCGCGGCACGAGTTTTGACCTTTCCCTGGACGATGACGATATTGTCCGGTACAAGTGCTACCCGGCAGGTTTCGATGACATTGCTGAAAGCCATGACTTCGACTGAGGAGTTGAAGTCTTCCAGTGTCAGGATAAAATAGTCGCGTTCCCGGCGGTCTTTGCGGACCTTGCGGGCGGTGATAATACCGCCGATAGCGACCGATGTTCCTTCTTCCCGATTTTCCAGTTCGGCGATTGGTGTGAGGGCAAGGGCGCTATACTCCAGTCGGTAGCGTTCGAGCGGGTGGGAGGAGAAGTAAAACCCCAATGCCTCCTTTTCATAGTTGATGATGACGGTCCGGGGCGTACTCTTCTTTGTTACCAAAGGAGCCGATGGATCGTCTGTTTCCGAACCAAACAGTTGAAACTGCCGGTCGTAAAAGAGCAGTTTTTCGGAAGCGGCTTTGGTCAATAACGGTTCCAGTTCGGTGAGCAACTGGGTCCGATCGGGATTGAAGGCGTCAAAGGCACCGGCTTTGATTAACGATTCGACCGCCTTGCGATTGACTTTGCCCCGAGTCCGAACGAGGAAGTCAAGGAGGTTCTGGTACGGTCCATTTTTCTGCCGTTCTTCAACAATGAGTTCGGCGGCACCAATGCCGACATTTTTCACTCCGGCAAGTCCATAGCGCACGGCATCTTTTTCAATTGTAAATTTTGCCGCGCTTTGGTTCACATCCGGACCCAGCACCTTAATGCCCATACGCCGTGCTTCGTTGATAAACTTCGCCAGTTTGTCAGAGTCGCCCAATTCGCTCGTCAGTGCCGCAGCGATAAACTCTTTTGGATAGTTGGCTTTGAGATAGGCGGTGATATAGGAAAGGCAGGCGTAACCGGCGGCATGGGATTTGTTAAAACCATAACCGGCAAATTTCTCGAGGAGGTCAAATATCGCCGCAGCGCGTTCCCGGGAAAGGTTGGATTTCTTTTCGCAGCCGGCGATAAAGGTTGCACGCTGGGCTGCCATCTCCGCCGGTTTTTTCTTGCCCATTGCCCGGCGGAGAATGTCGGCTTGCCCCAGCGTGTAACCGGCAAGTGCCTGCGCGGCTTGCATTACCTGCTCCTGATAGATGATGATGCCAAAGGTGTCGCGGCAGAAAGGTTCAAGAAGGGGGTGGTCGTATTTAATTTTGGTGGGGTCTTTTTTGCGGTCGATATACTCGGGAATTAAATTCATAGGTCCGGGTCGGAACAGGGCGATTAAGTCAATGATATGCTCCAGTTTTTCGGGCTGGGTTCGTTTGCAAAGGTCGCGCATGCCAGCAGATTCTAACTGGAACAACCCGACCGTCTCCCCGCGCTGCAGAAGTTCGTAACTACGCCGGTCGGAAAAGTCCAAATCCTCGATACGGAACTGCGGGGTGTGCTGCTGGATTAGTTTTTCGGCTTCGTCAATGACCGTAAGTGTCCTTAAGCCCAGTATGTCCATTTTCAGGATGCCGATGTCATCGAGGGTGTACATATCGTACTGGGTGCAGGTTTCACCACCGGGTACTTTGTAAAGCGGAATGAGTTCCAGCAGGGGGCGTGGGGTGATGACCACTGCTGAGGCGTGGACTGAGGCATGGCGGGATAACCCTTCGAGTTTCAAGGCAATTTCCCACATCGTCTGGTATTCGGGTTTGGATCGGATGAGAAACTGAAGTTCGGGGACCTGTTTCAGGGCGGCAGCAAGTTCGCTGCCCTGGGGAATTTGCTTGGCGATGAGGTCAACTTCCGAAATCGGGATGTCGAGCACCCGGCCAACATCGCGGATAACGGCGCGTGAACCCAGAGTTCCAAAAGTGATTATCTGAGTCACGGAGTCTTCGCCATAGCGACTCCGGATGTAATCAATCACCTCCTGGCGCCGGCTATCAGCAAAGTCAATGTCAACATCGGGCAGGGTTATCCGTTCGGTGTTCAAGAACCTTTCAAAGAGCAGCCCGTATTTCAAAGGGTCAATCTCGGTGACACCCAGGCAGTAAAGAACCAGAGAACCGCCTGCAGAGCCCCGACCAGGGCCAACACGGATTCCCTTGTTTTTCGCAAACTGGACGAGGTCGTGAACTATCAAGAAGTAACCGGCAAATCCCATCCGGTGAATCACATCCAGTTCGTAATTTAGCCGTTCTTCAATCGCCGGGTTTAGCGACCGATAGCGTTGCCGGACACCTTTGTTGACGAGATGAACGAGATACCGAAACTCGTCTTCAAATTCCGCCGGAGGTTTGAACGCCGGCAGATGGAACTGGCGGTGTTCAAGGTCAAGATAACAGTTACACTTTTCTGCCACCACTCGGGTGTTTAATACCGCCTCAGGCAGGTCTTGGAAAAGCTCGTACATCTCGGTTGCGCTGCGGAAATAAAATCCGCTGCCCGGCAAACGCAGGCGTTCTTTGTCTTTTAGTCTTTTGTTGGTCTGCAGGCATACGAGAACATCCTGAGCCCGGGCGTCTTCGGGCTTCAGGTAGTGGCAGTCGTTGGTGGCAACAATGGGAATGTCAAGGGCGCGACTTAATTCGACAATATCAGGAATAAGTTGTTCCTGTTCAGGTAAGCCAGTGCGCATTACCTCAAGGTAAAAGTTTTCCCGGCCAAAGATCTCTTGATAACGGGCGGCAGCGCGCATTGCCGAATCGAAGTCCCGGTGTAAAAGATACCAGTTGACCTCGCCCTTCAAACAACCGGAAAGGGCGATGAGCCCGGAGTGGTACTGGGTTAAAAGTTCTTTATCGATGCGTGGTTTATAGTAAAAGCCTTCAAGGTAGCCCAGCGACACCAGTTTGACCAGATTACGGTATCCGGTTTCGTTGGCGCAGAGCAGGGTGAGATGAAAACTTGCTTCGGGGACCTCGATGTTATGTTCTTTTTCGCGTCGGTCGCGCGGGGCGATGTAAACTTCAGCACCGATTATCGGTTTTACACCTGTCCGTTGCGCAGCCTGGTAAAATTTTATCACCCCGAACATAGCGCCGTGGTCGGTTAGTGCTACCGCTTCCATCCCCATCTCCTTTGCCAGTTGTACCATTTCGTCAATGCGGGATGCACCGTCAAGAAGGCTGAATTCAGAATGGTTGTGGAGATGGACGAAATTGGCTTTTGACTCTTGTCCGCGCATCAAAGTTGTTATAGCCTTTTTACAGTCGGTGTCAAATTGTGCGGGTGCGGTAAAATCAAAGGGGATAATTTAGAGGTGGAAGATGGTTACTGATATGATGGTTTACATTCCGGAGGTTGAATAAGAGTTCCGGGTACTGGGTCCGGGTAACCTATTTGGAAGCGGGTCTTGAGGCAGAATGGCGAATAGACCAACGGACGGTATTAATGTCAGGTTGGGTGATTATCGGGATTGTGTTTAACAAAGGGTGGGTATGATGGCTATGAGCATAACATTATTGATTGTCAATAAGATAGAGTCCAAAACGGTTTCTGAAATAACTTCCGGGAAAATAAAAGGTATGGAAACAGGGATAAATTAAAAGGGGGAAAGAAGGCTATCCCAGAGATTGCCTGTGGACTACTGGATCGGGTTTTTGTCACCTTAGGCTGTTTTTTCGTAACTTAAAATATATAAGGTTATCTCGTTATGCCTTGGGCATTAATCTGATATGATGTTTTTCGCGGTGGATTTGTAAAAGTTTAGTGCAGATTTTGACATCGTGTTTGCCCAGTGGTAAAATTTTAGTCTAACTATACGGGAAATGTTTTACTCTACAATAGAAAAATGGAGGCACAATGAGTGAAGTTCTTGAAATTCGTTGGCACGGGCGTGGTGGTCAAGGAGCCAAGACCGCAGCGTTGTTATTTGGCGAAGCAGCACTGGACACCGGGAAGTTTATTCAGGCGTTTCCGGAGTATGGTCCGGAACGGATGGGTGCACCCGTGACCGCTTTTAACCGGCTGGCTGATAAGCCGATTTACTCCCATTCCGGGATAAAAACCCCGGACATCGTTGTGGTCCTGGACTCTTCATTGATTGAACCTGCCCGCGTTATCGACGGTTTGAAAGATAACGGGATTCTTCTGGTCAATACCACCGAGAGTCCTGAGGAGTTGCGCAAGAGGTTATCTTTGCCCGCAACTGTTAAGGTGTACACAGTTGATGCGTCAAAAATTGCGCTGGAGACAATAGGACGCGATGTACCCAACACACCGATGCTGGGCGCACTGGTTCGTGTTACCGGCGTGCTCCAGCTGGAGCCGATGCTTGAGGCGATAAAAGAGAAACTCTCGGTAAAGTTTCGGGGCCGGCCAAAACTGGTTGAGGATAATTTGAAAAGTATCCGGCGCGCTTTTGATGAAGTAAGGGGTCTGGCTTAAAGGAGGAGTGATGGCAAAAGCTAAAGGATGGCGCGAGTTGCCCTGCGGTGCAATAATTACCGATATGGCAGCGGTAAAGGAAAATAAAACCGGTGCCTGGCGCAGTATGCGACCGGTATGGGATAAGGAGAAGTGTAAACAGTGTCTGATGTGCTGGGTATACTGCCCGGACAGTTCAATTGTGGTTAAAGAGGGCAAGGTGATTGGGATTAACTACGAATACTGTAAAGGGTGCGGAAACTGCGCCAGTATATGTCCGGCAAAGGCAATTACAATGGAAAAGGAGCGAAAATGATCCTTGCCAAAACTGGTAACGAGGCAATGGCCTACGCGATGAAGCAGATTAACCCCGATGTGGTCGCAGCGTATCCGATTACCCCATCGACCGAGATTGTCCAGTTGTTCTCTAATTATGTTAGTGATGGTGAGGTTGATACCGAGTTTGTGGCGGTGGAGAGCGAACACTCCGCGATGACCGCTTGCATCGGTGCGGCGGCGTGTGGTTGTCGGGTGATGACGGCAACCGCTTCGCAGGGACTGGCGCTGATGCATGAGATGGTTTTTATCGCTGCAGGGTTACGATTGCCGATTGTGATGGCGGTTGCGTCCCGTTCGCTTTCTTCGCCGTTGAACATCCACGGTGACCATTCCGATTCCCTGGCGTCGCGGGATTCCGGCTGGATGCAGTTTTTCTGCGAAACGGTGCAAGAAGGCTATGACACACTAATTCAGGCGGTCAAAATTGCCGAAAAGGCGAATCTGCCGGCACTGGTGGCGATTGATGGGTTCATTCTTTCCCACTGTCAGGAGCGAATTGAAACCCTGGACGACCAGGCGGTGCGAGATTTTCTTGGTGTCCGGCAACCCCAGTACAATCTTCTGGACTGGCGGAATCCGATTCTTGTCGGCCCCGCGACATTACAGGATTACTACTTTGAGTTCAAACGGGGTGAGATTGAAGGGATGAACCAGACCCTACCAATTATCCAGGCGGTTCAGGAGGAGTTCGGGAAGCGTTTTGGCCGAACTTATCCAGTGCTTGAGGAGTACAGGTGTGAAGATGCCGAAGCGGTTTTGCTTTTGATGGGCTCAGCCTGCGGGACCTGCCGGGTTGCGGTTGACCGAATGCGGGCGCAAGGGAAAAAGGTCGGGATGGTGAAATTGCGAGTTTACCGGCCGCTGGTGTGGCAACTCTTAAAGGAAAGTCTGAGCAAGTTTAAGAGGATTGGTGTCCTCGACCGGGCTGATGCGGTCAACTCTTATGGTGGGCCGTTGTTCACCGAAGTAACTTCAGTTCTTTATGACCTGAAGGAAAAACCCCAGGTTTATTCCTATGTTTACGGCTTGGGTGGTAAGGAGTTTTCCCCGGACGATGCGATTGCGGTTTTTGAGCAGGTTCTTTCAGGGAAAAAGGATGAGTTCGTAACTTATGTGGGAGTGAGGTGAAAATGTTGAAACTTGCTGACCTGGCAAAAAATCAGGAACTTTTTTCTCACGGTCATCGCGCCTGTGCTGGGTGCGGTGAAGCGCTGGCGGTGCGGCAGATTATGCTTGCCGCCCAGACTGCCGGTATGCCGGTGGTGACAACGATGGCTACCGGTTGTCTCGAAATCTTCTCCTCGATTTACCCGCACAGCGCCTGGCAGGTGCCAATGATTCATACCGCCTTTGAAACTGCTGCTTCAACCGCGGCTGGCGTGGAGGCGGCTTATCGGTTCTTGCGCAAGGCCGGGCGGATTAATGAGGATATTGCAATCATCGCCTTTGCCGGTGATGGTGGGACTTATGATATTGGACTGCAGGCGCTTTCCGGCGCACTGGAAAGAAGACACCGGTTTCTCTATGTTTGCACCAACAATGAGGCGTACATGAACACCGGTATTCAGCGCTCTTCGGCAACGCCCTATGGAGCGGATACGACAACTTCGCCCGCAGGCAAAATTCTGCCGGGCAAAGTTCAGCATCGAAAGAACATTATGGAGATTGTCATCGGTCATGAAGTTCCTTATGCGGCGCAGACAACGGTTTTCTTCTGGCGCGATTTGGTGCAGAAAGTCCAGAAGGCGCTTTTGACTCCGGGCCCAACATTTTTAAATGTGCTGGTGCCCTGTCCGTTGGGCTGGCGCCATCAACCGGGCGAGACGGTGAAACTGTCCAAACTTGCTGCTGACACCTGCTACTGGCCCATCTATGAGTACGAAAACGGTTCTTACAAAATTAACTACGAGCCGGCTAAAAAGTTGCCGGTCGAAGAGTTCTTGAAGCCCCAGGGCCGATTCCGGCATCTGTTTGAACACCCTGAAGGTACGAAGGTCATCGCCGAAATTCAGCGTTATGTCGACGAGCAGTGGACGATTCTGCACAAAAGGCAGGAGTGCTTTAAGCAGTAGACTTTTATAAGAGGTTTATTTTTCACCGCTGCCAGTTGACAGGTACAGGTGTGGTTATTATTCTTGGCTATGATTTGTATTTATGAGGGGAATTTTGGGCGCAATTTTGGCCCGATTATCGACCTGAGGGCGATTTTTGAGCTGAGATGTGGTTGTTTTAGCTTCTTGGAAAAAATACAAAAGTTATATCCCGGGGAGAAGTTTTTTTTCTGGGTACGAAATGAGATTGCGGCACTTGTTGCGGAAAAGTATCCCGCAGCCAGAATAAACGAGACACCGAGTCAACCGGCGCTTTTCCTCTATGCCGGCTCAATTCTTTTTGAGCCAATCCCGATTGAGGGGCGCGACGAGAAGTTTACGGCGATGGGAAGAACCATCGGGTTCCGGTTAAATCGGCGTACCGGTCGTACAGTTTTGCCCGATTTAAATAGCCTGCCGGCAAGGGAGATTGCTGCCGAAGCGGTTTTTTATCCCTGGGATATTGTTCGGCTTAATTATCGAGAACTTCAGCGGGAACTAAATTTACTCAGGAAAAGGCGTTCGGTGTTTGTTAAAAAGGGCGGTAAGATATATCCGGGAGCGCAGGTCGTTACGGAAAAGGGGCCGGTTTTTATCGATCAAGGGGCTGAGGTGCGTCCGGGCAGTGTGGTGGAAGGACCTTGCTATATCGGACCCGGGACCATAGTCGATGGCGCTTTTGTCCGACCGGGTTGCAGTTTTGGTCCTCAATGCCGGATTGGCGGTGAGGTTGAAGAGTGCGTGTTTCAGGGTTATGCCAATAAACATCACGCCGGTTTTCTGGGGCACAGTTTTGTCGGCGAATGGGTTAATTTAGGGGCGCTAACTACAAACTCGGACCTTAAAAATAACTATCAACCGGTGCGGGTGACGATCGGTGCACGGAAGTTCGAAACCGGGATGGTAAAACTGGGCTGTTTTATTGGTGACCATGTCAAAACATCAATCGGTACTTTGCTACCGACCGGCGCGGTGCTGGGCACATTTGCCAACTGGTTTGAATCCGGGCTGACCCCCAAATTTCTGCCCTCTTTTGCCTGGGGTAAAAAAAGACGCTGGCGTCGCAAGGAGCTGGTGGAGTGTGCGCAGCGGGTGATGGCGCGGCGCGGGGTCACGATGAGCCCGGTGTATGAGCAACTGCTTTTGCAGATTTACGAGCGTTCGCGTTAATCCCTGTTATGGAGTTTGCGATTGGGGTTGATATCGGCGGGACGAACATCAAAATTGGGGTTGTAGACCCAGAAGGGAGAGTGAGATGCCGGTCGCGGCTCAACACCAATCCTGATGAACCATCGCAAACAATTTTAACCCGATTGGCGAAGAAGGTTGTCAAATGGAGCCGAGAATATTCCGTCCGAGTTTTAGGGGTTGGTGTTGCCGGGCTTGTGGACTGTCGGTCCGGGCTGGTGATTTTTTCGCCCAATCTTCCGCGGTGGACACAAACGCCGGTTAAAGATATCCTTGTCAGGTTAACCGGGCTTGATGTATTCTGTGCGAACGATGCTGATGCGGTTGCGATTGGTGAGTGGCTTTTTGGTGCGGCGCAAAACTGTCGTGATGCCCTGGTTTTAACGCTTGGAACCGGGGTGGGCAGCGGAATTATCGCTAACAATCAACCGGTTTTTGGAGCAAACTTTTTTGCCGGTGAACTGGGCCATACCGTAGTTTCTTTGCACGGTCCAGCCTGTTCCTGTGGTAATAATGGCTGTCTTGAAAGTTATGTCAATGCCCGAGCGCTGGTGCGAAATTGCCGGCGGCTTTTACGACAGGAGCAGTCGAACTTTTCTAATTCACACAAACAGTTGGCGTTATTTCCTCCAAATACAAACGACTTGAGCCGACTCTGGAATTTGGTGGGATACGATTTAAAGAGATTGACGCCGCGGGAAATTGGCAAAGCGGCAAAGATGGGTGACAGGATTGCCCGCCGGGTGATTGGTGAAATGGGCTTTTTAATCGGAATCGGGGTATACAATGCGATCATGGTACTTGATCCGGAAATTGTTGTTATCGGCGGCGGACTGAGTGGGCTTGGGCTACCTTTACTTCAGGCGGTTAAAACCGCTATTTTTAGTCGTACCTATCTGGGACCGCGAAAAGTAAAAGTCGTGCTGTCGCAATTGCGGGAAAAGGCAGGAATTTTAGGGGCGAGTCAACTTAACAGGTTTATTGCGAAGGACGGTTAAATTTTCTGCCAGAGAAATTCCCATAGAGTCACCGGCGCGACCCTTTTTTCCATTATAAAACTGCCTTCAATAATAAAGGGCCGGAATTCCTGCGCATAGTAAAGTCGGCGCTGGGATGTGTTGTTGCGATACCAGCGTAACCCCTGGTCGAGGATTCTTTTGAGGGTGGCGTCGTAATTTCCCTCCAGGGTTCGAAATCCCATTTTTATAAGTGTCACAAGCATTGCCACATGACGGGGATAGGCAACAACAGAGTAGCCCCGGTTTTTCTTGCATAGGGCAAGGACAAGTTCCACCATAAATGGGGCATAGTTGAGCCCACGATATTTGGGTCGCATATAGGCTCGGGTAAGTTCCCACCGGTCAAGGTCTCGACCTTCGGCATCAAGCCAGCGAGGGTCGATGCGGTCGTAACCCATCCACTCGCTACCCGATTTCTGGGAGCCGATGTAAATCTCAAGGAGGTTCTCCTGTGATACCGGGTCGTGATATCGTCGGGTACAGAACCAGTGGTCGTCAACCACTATTTCGGGCTGCGGGGTATGGGTCTTGGCTTCGGATAAGGAGTTGATGAAGTTTACCACCTCCTCGTCGGTCTGGCAGGGGATGGTGGCAACAATTGCCTTTATCCATTTGCGATAAACTTTAGGGTCTTTCATTTTGTTTAAACATCTCCGCCAATTTTTTTGCTAATTCGGCTTCATCTTGAATCAACACCTTACGTGGTTTGCTACCGGCATGCGGTCCAACGATTCCTACTCGTTCCAGCTGGTCGATGATGCGACCGGCACGCGCCCAACCAACATCAAGTCGGCGCTGGAGCATTGAGACCGAGGCTTCTTTGTGCAGGACAACAAGCCGTGCCGCTTCGGTAAAAAGATTGTCAAATTCGCCATTAATCGTTTCATCTTCATTACCAGTCGGGTGGTTACTCCCGACCTCCTCTTCTAACGGTTCATAATACCGGCGCGTGAGGATTTTGTCAAGAATTTCCTCAGGAAGTATTGTCTGGAGTTGTTCCAGTTTGCGTCCCCGGGCCGCAAAGCGCGGGTCGTAGAAAACATCGGTCAGTTCCTGCTGGACAATCTCCTGCGCCTTTTGCTCCGGCTCGTCAACAAATTCGGAAATGATTTCTGTGAGGTATCTTGTCGCCCAGAGGTCAACCACACCCTTAGCCGCCTTTTCCGACACAAAGCAGCCATGAAGGCGGATGGCGTCGCCTTTACCTGGCGGCAAAAATAGCATATCACCTCTGCCAAGGAGCGATTCAGCGCCGTTGGCATCGAGAATGGTGCGGGAGTCAACTTTAGTAGCGACCTGAAAAGCAATGCGACAGGGGAAGTTTGCTTTGATAAGTCCGGTGATGACATCAACCGAAGGTCGCTGGGTGGCGAGTATTAAATGGATACCGACCGCCCGCGACATCTGAGCGAGCCGGATGATACGGGCTTCAATTTCGGTGGGGGCGCGTTGCATCAGGTCGGCAAGTTCATCAATTACCACAACGATATAAGGTTTCTTTTTCTTGCCTAATTCCGCACAGCGGGAATTGTAACTGGAGATGTCCCGGACTCCGAGTTCGGCAAATTCACTGTACCGGGCTTCCATAATGTTCACGATGCGGGTGAGTTCGCCCACAACCCGTTCCGGATTGGTGGTTGTTTTGGAGAGGAGGTGAGGAATCGGATTGTAAATTGGTAGTTCGAGTTGCTTGGGGTCGATGGTGAGAAAGCGGACTTCGTCCGGGGTTGAGCGGTAGATAATTGACATAATGATGGAGTTGATGCAGACCGATTTGCCGGAGCCGGTGGTACCGGCGATGAGCACATGGGGCATCTGACGGATGTCGGCACAGTAGGGTTCACCGGTTATCGTTGTGCCAAGGGCAAAGCCAAGCGGCGAGTTAACCTGCTGAAATGCGGGGCTGGTAATTACCTCTTTGAGATAGACGGTGCGCCGGGTCTTGTTAGGAATTTCAATCCCAACAGCACTTTTCCCAGGAATCGGGGCAAGAATCCGGACCCGTTCGGCCGAAAGGGCGAGGGCGATGTCGTCGGCGAGGCTCTCGATTCCACTACACCGGATACCGGGCGCTGGTTCTAGTTCAAAGCGGGTAATCATTGGACCCGAAAGGATGGAGATTAATTTGCCTTCAACACCAAACTGCTTTAATTTGTCCATCAGCAGTTGACCTTCGGCTTCGGCTTCCGCCGGGTCTTTAAACAGTTTGTCTTCCGGTTGGGGCGTATCCAGTCGCTTCAAAAACTCTTTCTGGAACTGGTTCAGGTCAAGTTGGCTCCGGCGCGGACGCGAAGGTTGCTGGGTAACAACGAGTGCCGCTGCCGGTTGTACTGGTTTAACAGGTTCGCCAGCTGCGGGTTGGACAGGAGGATGAGTTTCACTGTCCCGGGGTGGCAGATTTTCGCCTGCTAAAGCACCAACGGGTTGATTTGATGTAACTTTGATAACAGGTTTTTGTTTTGGTTTACGGCGTAATAACTGGCGGATTTTGTCGTAAACTTTGCCCCAACTAATTTTATTGCTTTGCAACTTTGGTAAGGTAAATCCCGAGGCGATAAGGAGTGCGATTAATGAGACGATGAGCAAAATCAGGGTGCCGATGCCTAATAGACCGTTCAAAAAATCAACGACGAGATGGCCAAGCGCGCCGGCGACGATTGTTTCGGTTTGGAAATAAGCCAGAAACAGGTCGAGAATTATTCCGAAGAGCAAGATGATAGCCGAGCGGCTGAAATCGACCGGCTTGGTTTTCCGAAACCAGAGGGTAAATCCCCAGTAAAATCCTAACCCGATGAACGCCAGCGAGCCCAGTCCCAGAACGGGCAGGAGAAGTGTGCTCAAGGTGTGTCCCAGTTGGCCGCTGAAGTTGTCTTCGGGATTTTTTAATCCGGCATAAAATGAAAGGATTGCGGCGCCGAGGAGAACAGCAAAACTTAGAATGCCGAAACCGGTGAACCGGCGCCACTGTTTCTTTTTCGTAATTTTGAGTACTACTGCCGTGGCGGCAAATAGCGGGACGAGAAGACTCATTTCGCCGAGCAAATAAATCAAAGTCCGGGCAAGATAATAGCCGACAATCCCGCCGTAATTTGTCGCCGGGGTATTTCTACCGATGATTGATGAGAAGAGGCTAATAGCGGTGAAAAGCACCAGGCCGATGATGATGACCCAGCTGAAGATTTGCCAGCCACTTCTCTTCTTCTTGTTCATAAGTTTAAAACCAAACGCCAGTGCCCAACAGAAGCCGGGCGGTTGTCAGTACCATTGGAAAGACAACCATTCTGAATAGCGGTAAACCAAACACTAGTATCACAATTAAACTTAAAAAGTTTGACTGTTCCAGTCTACCGTAACGGGCAGCGAGTCCCGATGGTAAAAGATAATAGATTAACCGTGAACCGTCAAGCGGTGGCAGGGGAATGAGATTGAAAAAACATAAAATCAGATTGATGATTACGAAGTAACTTGTTAATTTCCAGGCGAATCCATTTACGCCCACCGCGATCAGAATGCGGGCAACAATTCCGGCAAAGATGGCGACGAGAAAGTTGGAGATTGGTCCAGCAAGGGCGGAGATTGCCAAATCCCGGAGCGGGTTTTTAAAGTTATTGGGGTTTATGGGAACCGGCTTTGCCCAGCCAAAACGGGTCCAGGGAAGAAAAAGTAGAATTGTGCCCAGTGGGTCAAGATGTTTCAAAGGATTGAGCGTGAGCCGACCCGACTGTTTGGCGGTCGGGTCACCAAGGATAAATGCGGCATAGCCGTGACTGAATTCGTGAATTGTTAGTCCAAAGAGAATTGCCGGTGCTGAGATGATAAGTTCGCCCCAGTTCATCAGCAACCTTTGCCAATCCAGCGTTTAAGTAACTTGATTTCTTCTTCCCGAGTGTGGACTTTTTTGTCTAACCGGGCGTTGAGCAGGCGTCTTAATAACCGACCGATTTCTGGTCCGGGCGGAATGCCGCAGTTAATCAGACGGGTAGCGGTGGTTTCAGGTTTGATAAACCGAAGTTGGTGGTAGAACAGGCGGCACTTCTTCTGTATCGCCCGCTTTTCAAGTTTCATCATAATCAACAATAAGGTCTCCGGAATGGGTTTAAGGAGATGGTAGATTGTGCTGGGGCGTTTTGCCCGCACCAGCCGGCGGCGCAGCGGGTTGATATGGCGCAGTAACCAGGCGGTGTCGCGTTCTTCGGTGGTGATGGGGAATTTTTCGTTTACAGGAAGAAAACTGAGCAAATAGCAGAAGAGTTCTTTTGGTGTGGCACCTTGCCGGGCGAGTTTTTTTAATCCGGATAAGAGGGCGCGGTCTAACTGCCAGTTGGTCCAACAAGATTTTAGGACATTTTCCCGCAGAAGTGCTTCCACCATTTTCAAGGCGGCAGATTCGGCGAGGATGCAGCGCAACTCGTAGAGGATTCGTTCTGGGGTCAGAAGTGCCGGGTAGCATTCGTTTACCGCACTGCGTAAAAGGTAAAGGGTGCCCGATTCAATGCGGTAGTCGAGCCGAATGGCAAATCGAATTGCCCGAAAGATACGCGTCGGGTCGTCGATAAAACTTTGGGGGTGGAGAATGCGCACAAGCCGGTGGTGGAGGTCTTGTTGGCCCTGAAAGGGGTCGATAAGTATTGTACCACCAGCCGTCAACTCGAGGGCGAGGGCGTTGATGGTAAAGTCGCGTCGGGCAAGGTCATCATCAATCGCAGCCGGTTCAACTCGGGGCAGGGTTGCCGGTTTAATGTACGATTCGCGGCGGGTGTGGCAGATGTCAATCTTCTTTTCGCCCGGTAAAGTAACGGTGCCGGTGAGAAATTGGCGATGGAAGACAAATTTGCCTTTCAGGTGGTTAGCCGTTTTTTGCAAAGTCTGCACCATTTTCCTCTCGACCAGGAGCCGATTTTTCCTTACGCCGAAGTCGACCGCAATATCCCAGTCCGGACAGGGAAGATTTAAAAGCAGGTCACGAACCGGCCCGCCCACCAGGAATGCCCTTCCTCCTTGCTGCCAGATAAACTGGCTTATCTGGCATACCGTTGCGGGGAGGGCAAATTGGGTGTTGGGCACCGAGCCAGGTCCATTAGAATCCAAGGGATTTGGCAGTCTCTTCCTTCTGGCCGTAAACTTTTATTTTACCAAATCGGGCTTCGTACTTTTTTATGTTTTCCGCCAGTGCCTCATGGAGCAATGCGGCATGTTGCGGGGTCATCACGATCCGGGCAAACACTTTGGCTTTTGGTAATCCCGGGAGGATACGGGCAAAGTCAATTATGAATTCGGAACCGGAATGAGCAATAAGAACAAAGTTGGAATAAATCCCCTCCGACTCTTTTTCACCAATTTCCACCTGAACCGGTGGTCCTTGAGGTGGTTGTCTTTCTTCGTCTTTCATCTAACTTCTCCTTTTTAAAATTGTAGACCGATAAGGACAACAGTCAAGGGTTGCGGGGAATGAGGCGCAGAAAACGGCGCTTGCCCACTTTGAGTATAATCGGGTTGCCGGTGTTTTTGACAAGGTAATTCGGGTCCGCGACCCGTTGACCGTCGAGGTAAACGGCACCTTCCTGCAACTTCCGCCGTGCCTCACTTTTTGAAGGCAAAAGACCGGTTAGGGAAATCAGTTCCACGATGTTGATTCCTTCCGGCGGCAGGACATATTCCGGGATTGCGCTGGGCGCCTGTTTTTCTTTGAATACCCGGTCAAACTCTTCGGCGGCGATTTGTGCTGCTGCGGGCGAGTGGTAGAGGGCGACAACCTCTTTTGCCAGTTCCGCTTTGATGTGCCGCGGGTTCTCGCCCGCCTGAAGGCGCCGGGCAATTTGATTGATTTCCGGTTCGGTCTTGGTCGTGGTCAAGCGGAAGTAGTCTAAAATCAACTCGTCGGGAATAGACATTAACTTGCCAAACATCTCCTGGGGTGGTTCGGTGATGCCCACATAGTTGCCGTAAGATTTAGACATCTTCATTTTACCGTCGGTGCCAACAAGCAAAGGTAATGTCATAATGACCTGGGGTTTTTGTCCGAAGCGTGCTTGAAGTTCCCGGCCGACAAGCAGGTTCCAGTACTGGTCGGCGCCACCCAGTTCAACATCAGCCTGAACCATTACCGAGTCGTAACCCTGAAACAACGGGTAAAGCAGTTCATGGACGAATAGCGGGACCCCTTGCTGGAGCCGGTTTTTGAAGTCTTCGCGTTCAATCAGCCGGGCAACGGTGTAACGGGCGGCGATGCCGACAATCTCACTGGCGTTGAGCGCATCAAGCCATTCGGAGTTGTAACGAAATTCACAGCGGTTCGGGTCAAGGATTTTAAAAACCTGTTCCCGGTAGCGGGCCATATTTTCTTTAATCTGCTCATCGGTAAGTTGGGGACGGGTTTTCGAACGACCGGTCGGGTCGCCGATTTTCCCGGTGAAGTCTCCGATAATCAACACGGCGATATGGCCCAGGTCCTGAAACTGTCTCAATTTGCGTAGCACCACGGCAAAGCCCAGATGAATGTCGGGACCTGAGGCATCGATACCGAGTTTGATGCGCAAAGGTTTACCGCGGGCACGGGATTGTTGCAGTAGTTCGATTAGTTCGGCTTCAGTCTCCAGCCGGTCGATGCCCCTTTTTAACTGTTCAATCTCGGCTTGAATCATAGGGGGTTAAAGTGGAAAGTTGCCCGGTTCTTCAGGGTCAATGCCTTTTAGGCGGGTGCGCAGCGAACGCAGTTTATCTTCATCTTCGGGCGAGAGGAACTGACCGGCGCTTTCCATAACCGCATTTTCCACATAGATGGGTGCACCGGTGCGGAGCGCAAGTCCCACAGCATCGGAGGGCCGGGCATCAATTGCAATCAACCGGTCGCCGGTTTCAATCACCAGTTCAGCATAGAAGGTGTCGTTTTCCAGTTTGGTTATGAGAACCCGCCCTACCTTGCCGTTCATTCCGACGATTAGATTACGCATCAAATCAACAGTCAGGGGCCGGACATATTGAATGCCTTCAAGGGCGTAGGCGATGGTTGATGCCTCAGCAGTGCCAATAAAAACCGGCAGGACTCGGTCGCCTTTAACCTCGCGCAAAAGCATAACCGGTGAATTGGTGGCATTGTCAATCAAGACCGCTTCAACTTGAACTTCAATCACGGTTCGGACCTGCCTTCGCGGGCAGCATCAGGTTGGAATCAACCCACCGTTTCTTCGGCAACCCAGAGTTTTACGGTGGCGGTTATTTCGTGCCCTAATTTAATAGGGATGTCATAGATGCCGGGCGCTTTTATCGGTTCATCGAGCACGATAGCGTGCTTATCGATGTTATGGCCCGCTTTCTCCAGCAGTTCAGCAATGTCGGCGTTGGTGATGGCGCCGAATGCGCCTTCGGCGCCCATACGAATTTTTGCCTTCAGTGTTAGCAGACCCAGTTGTTCACTTACCGTCAGCAAGCGTTTGGTCTGGCGCGCGTTGCGGGTGGCAATCTGCTGGCGGATGTTTTCCAGCTGGCGCATATTACCCTCGTCGGCAATTATCGCCAGTTTGCGGGGCAGGAGATAGTTGCGGGCAAAACCATCGCGGACATCAACCACTGCACCCTGTTTGCCCAGTCGTTCGATATCGGTGAGGAGAATGACCTTCATAGTTACTGTTAAACCTGGATGGTTATGAAGGGTAGTAAACCCATGGTCCGCGCCCGTTTAATCGCTTTTGCCAGTCGGCGCTGATGACGGGCGCACAAGCCAGAAACGCGCGAAGAGACGATTTTCCCTCTGTCGGTCAGAAAGTCCTTGAGCCGTGGGTCCTTGTAATCGATATGAGTTACGCCCTCAGCACAGTAAGGGCAGGCTCTTGTTCTAACAGTAAAACGTTTTGTACTCATTATAAGAAGGATAAACGAATTTCGCCGTGAGTCAAGTTTTTGACCTGGACAGGAAATCGGTTAATCTTTGGTTAAATAATGCATCTAATTAAGCAGGGCAAAAGATATTTAAAAGGACGAAAAGGTGCGCAATCTACTGTTTTTTCCTGGTAGGAAAGAAGAATGTGCTTTTGTTATCGGAGTCTGGTATTTTGGCACGAGAGGCAGCGAGGTTGCGATTGAACGAGTGGGGAAAGGGTTGAATTTCATAAATGTACCCCGGGTTTAAAGAGTTTAGACCCCGAAAAAGGACAAGGTTAACGAATTTTATAACATATTTAGGAATAATCAGTTAAGCGATTAGCGTTGTGGGACATACGGTCCCGGGGGTCGTTCCCGGGGTAGTTTCCAGTATGGTGATGATGGGAGAGGTTGTTGTTAGTAGAGAAATGGGTCGGGTTTTTGTTTATTGCCCAGCGGTAAGCTAAATCCGAGCAATACCTTTACACCCGCTTATCTTTCTTCTTTCCCTGTTGCAGGAAGCGGGCAAATCGGTTTTTGCGGGGTATTAGCCGATTGACAGGGTATCGGTTTAGGAACGGGTTACTTAATTTCTATTTATGTTGGGAACCGGATGTATCAGGTTGGTTGCGATGCCGTGGGGGAAATCTGACGAATGGCCAATTGGGTTTACTCGTAACGGAGTGCCTGGATGGGGTCGAGCCGGGCCGCGCGTGACGCCGGATAGATGCCAAAGAAGATGCCGACCAGGGCGGCGAAGCCAAAGCCCAGAAGAATGGTCCAGAGCGGGGCGGCGGCACGGAGGTGAGCGGTGAGTTCAACGATTTTGGCGATGCCGATGCCAAGGAGAATACCCACCGCGCCACCGGCAAGGGCGAGAAAAACCGATTCCAAAAGGAACTGGTAAAGGATGTCGCGCGTCGTGGCGCCCAGGGCTTTACGCAGTCCAATTTCCCGGGTGCGCTCGGCGACCGCAACCAGCATTATATTCATAATACCGATGCCACCAACAAGCAGCGAGATGGCGGCGACCGCAATCATTACGATGAAGGCAACGCGAGTGATGTTTTTGTAGATTTCGCGCAGCGTCTCCTGGGTGTTGATTCCAAAGTCGTCCGGCTTGTCATAGCCCAGGGAATGGCGCCGACGCATCAGTTCGCGGATGCGGTCAATCGCCTGTTCGATGGGGACGCCTTTTTTGGGTTCGATGACGATGGCGAGGCTGTGGGCGAGGGCACCAAAGCCACCCTGGGGCTTGAAGCTCTTTTCGAATGTGGACAGGGGGATGAACAGGACATTGTCCTGGGTTTGACCTAAAAAGGAGCCTTTGCGGACAAGCGTGCCGATGATGGTGAATGTTTTCCCTTCAATGTTGAGTCTTTTGCCGAGCGGGTCTTCCTCGGGGAAGAGGTTGTCAACGATGTAACCACCGATTACACAAACCGGTCGTTTGCGCATACTGTCGTCCGAGTTGATGAAGCGCCCGGTTTCAATCGTGTAGCGGCCGGTGACAGCGTAAGCCGGGGTGATGCCAGCCATTTCGATGCTTGTTACCTTGCGGTTACGGTAGTTAAGACGATTGACCGTCCGGCTGCGGAACGGTGCCACCCGTTCAACAATCGGGAGGCGGGCGATGGCGCTGGCATCGTCAAGGGTCAGGTCGGGACGGCGGTTGATTTCGTCCCAGTCGATGCGTCCCATTCCCCAGTTGATTTTTTGCAAATAGATGACATTGGAACCGAGGGAACTGATCTGGCGTTCAACTTCGTAGTTCATCCCTTGAATCAGGGAAACGATAGCGATGACGGTCATCACGCCGATGATGATGCCGAGCGTGGTTAAAAAGGAACGCAGGCGATTGGTGCGGAAGGTGGTCAGGGCAAGTTTGCCAAGTTCATAGAGAGACACTTTTTACTCCTCGACGACTTTGCCGTCTTTGAGTTTGATCGTACGCCGGGCATGCTCCGCGACCGTTTTATCATGGGTGACAAGGACAATGGTGTTGCCTTCCTGTGCCAGGGTGTCAAACAGGCGCATAATCTCGCTGCCGGTGCGGGAATCGAGGTTGCCGGTTGGTTCATCGGCAAGGATGACCGCGGGCCGATTGGCAAGGGCGCGGGCAATCGCCACCCGTTGCATCTCGCCCCCGGAAAGTTCGTTGGAGCGGTGGTGAAGGCGGTCGCCCAGACCAACCATCGTTAACAGTTCGGTGGCACGGCGCAGCCGTTCTTTACGCGCAACACCGGCGTAGAGCATGGGTAGTTCAACATTGGCAAGGGCGGAGAGCCGGGGCAGCAGGTTGAAGTTCTGGAATACGAAACCGAACTCTTTGTTGCGGAGGCGGGCGAGTTCGGTATCGCTGAGTTGCGACGTGTCGGCACCGTTGAACAGGTATTTTCCCGTTGTTGGTGTGTCAAGGCAGCCTAGGATGTGCATAAGAGTTGATTTACCGGAACCGGAGGGGCCCATCAGGGCAACATATTCACCTTTTTCAATTGTCAAAGAGACGCCGTCGAGGGCGCGTAGCGCGGTTTTACCCAGGTAGTAGATTTTGGTTACCTGTTCGGTTTTGAGCAGCACGGCTCAGGGGATGGTATCGGTTTTCACCGGGCGGGCATTGACCCGTTGCCCGTCGGTGAGTTTGGTCAGAACCTTGTAGGGCCCGGTGATAACTTGGTCGCCGGGCTCAACACCGGTAATGATTTCGATGTCGGTATCGCTTGCGTTGCCGGTTTTAACCGGGGTGAGAACCGCCTTACCGTCTTTTACTAAAAACACCGTCTCGGTTTCTTTCCCAGCAACTTTGCGCCGGCCAACGGCTTGAATCGGGACCGTGAGCACCGAGTCAAGCCGGGCGATTATGATTTCGGCGTGACAGGTCATCCCTGGACGCAGGGTTGGTTCCACAGTGCTGTCAATGGTGATAACGACTTCAAAATTCGTGCCGGTTTCGGTTGCGGTGAGCAGTTTTTGTACCGGCATATAGCCAACCCGGGTAACTTTGCCGGTGAAGGTTGTGTCGGGCAGGGCATCAACGGTTATCCGGGCGAACTGACCCGGGGCGACATTGACAATGTCGGTCTCGTCCACTTCAACCAATGCTTCCATTTTTGACAGGTCGGCAAGAACGAGCAGTACTGTCCCGGGACTGTTCATCGTACCGATGACGACCGTTTCTCCTTCTTTGATGTTTAACTGGGAGACGATGCCCGAAATCGGGGCGCAGATGACCGTTTTGTCAAACTGGTCTTGAGCCTGTAAGTACTGGGCTTCTGCACTTTCGTAGGCGGCTTTTGATGCCTCAAACTGCTCTGGGGCGATGAGCCCGCGGGCGTAAAGGGTTTCAATTCGGGCGTGTTTTAGTTTTATCTGGATGAACTGGGCACGAGCCATAACCAGCTGGGCTTCATAACCCTGCCGGTCAAGTTCCAGTAGGGTGTCGCCGGCACGCACAAAGTCACCTTCCTCAATGCGCAGTTTTTTTACCACACCCATCAATTGCGCTTGAAGATTAACCTGGGATTTAGCCCGCAGGGTACCGGTGGCGGTAACTTTGGAAAGGATTGAACCATACTGGGCGGTTTCGGTTTCACATTGAACTCCGGTTGGACCGCGGGAACGATTGAGAACTATGAAAAGCGTTAAGAGGACGATAACACCGATGACAATCAGGGTGATACGGAGCGGTTTTTTCACAACACCTCCTTCAAATTATCTTGCCCGCGCCGCGCTATCGGTCTTGCCCAGGAGATAACCAATCTGGGCGGTCTGGATGTAGGTGTCACAGAGTGCGGTGAGGTAGGAGACTTCGGCTTGCGCGAGGTTGACCTCAACCTCCAAGAGGTCGTTTAAGGAAAAGGCACCGAGTTCGTGCTGGGTGCGGGCAAGGTTGTAAAGTTCTTGATTGAGTTCTAAGTTGCGTTTTGCCGCGGCGCAGCGGAGTTTTGCTTCTTGTAGGTCGAGGAGGGCGGATTGTGCCGCAGCCCGCAACTGGAAACGGGTGCGGGCCAGGGCGGCACGGGCGCGCCGGGAACCGGCAAGGGCGTCACCGATGGCAAAAAGAAAGGTCTTGATGTCAGCAACGGGGAAGGAAAGGTGAATGCCATCGGTGCGAGTTGTGGCTTCTTGCCAGGCGCGGTAATTTTTCGGCAGCGTCGTATCAAGGGTAGCCCAGGAGCGGTAGAACGAGATTGCGGGCAGGATGCGGGCAAAAGCCGCACCGAGGTTGAGGCGGGCAGCGGTGTTGAGATTTTGAGACATCTGGACATTAGGGTTGATGTGTTCAATTGCCGCAAGCAAACTGTCGGGGTCGGTGATGGGAAAATCGGCCGGGGAAGTGAGTTGTTCGGTTGCCCGGATGAATTGGGGACGGTTGATGCCGGCGGTGGCACGAAATTTTTCCTGAGACAGGGCAGCATTTTTTTGGGCGTTCAGCAGGTTAATCTGTGCCCGGGAGTAGAAGACTTCACTGCGCAAAAGGTCGATGCGGGATGCCTGGCCAAGGCGGTAGCGTTCGGTAGTGTAGTTGAGGTTCTCGGCTGCCTGTTGCCGGGCTTTCTCGGCGGCATCAAGCAGGAGTTGCGCTTTTAGAAGATTGAGGTAGTCGGTCGTCGTTTGATAGATGAGAGCGGCGATTTTTTCGCGGGCGTCAAGGGAATGGTAACGGGCGTTGACGATGCCATTTATAAAGTTAGCGAATACCGCCGGGTCAAACAATACCTGACTGACGGTTAAATTGGTGCTCCAGAGTGCTTGCCCGGACAAATCTTTGCTTCGGGTGATGTTTGCCTGAGGTGTGGGTAGGATGGGGTTTATACCCTGGCCAAAAGCGAGCCAGCTCTGCAATCGGGCAACGCTGGCTTCTGCGGCTTGCGGGCTTTTTTTCAGAGCGGTTTGTAGCGCCTGATTGAGGTCGAGGTAAAGGGTGTCGGTCGCTGAGGAAATGAGGAGCAAAAACAGGGGGAGCAAGTTCATCAGGTTTTATGCCAGCGCCAGACCGCCGGATAGTGATATCAAGGCGGCGACGATAAGGATATAGCAGAACCAGATTAAAAATACCACCAGGGCGGTATTTCTAATTTTAAGGGTGAAAATCACTTTGAGCCCAAGACTGACAAGGATGAGTTCCCAGATGGTAAAGATGTCAATGCAGGCGAGGATGCCCCTTAAGTAAACCGGTGCGTTAATGGCAAGCGGGGCAAGACTGGTGGCGGCGGTCAGGTTGCCGGTGGCAAGTATGATGACCGCATGAAACAGGGCGGCAGGGATACGGATCAAGGCGGAGTTGGTGGTGATGGTGAAGGTGCGGCCAAAACTGGCTGAGGCGCCAAGGAGCGGTAAGAGGAGATTGAGGATTGTACTCCAGACGATGATTTGCAAACCTGACCAGACAACCGCAGGCAGGCTGCGGATAAAGAATCGGAGGAACAGTCTTAACCAGGGGGAGTTCTGGTAAAACTCCATTTCGGAGCGGGACATCTCTTCAATACGCTTGAGTGCGGCCTCGTGCTGGTCCGAGGGCATCTTACCCTTTTCCACCTGGGCATCAATGAACTCTTTCGTTTTGGCGATGCGGGCTTCGATACCGGCGATGAGACGGTGGCGCGGTAGCAGTGAACTGGACAGGGTGGCGATGAGCAGGGGTAATAAGAGTACAAGTATGAAGGGAGCGGTCCAGGTTGGTTTGGTACTTAGTTCCTGGAAGCGCTGTATCGGGGCGGAGATGATTTTCCACATCGGGACATTACCTCCTTTTGCCGGCGGGTTTTTTCTGGATGCCGGTGTGTCGGGCGTTCTGGCGAAACTGGGGCCAGATGGAACGGGCAGGAGGAGCGTCACCATAAAAGGCGTAGAGCCCGCCATCCCAGGAGCCGATATATACTGTGCCATCTGGACCGATGGCGGGTGATGATGTGTAATACAGGTCTTTATCTTCCCAGGCGATATCCTGTTTGAAAAGGATTCGGCCCGAGGCGGTGAAGGCGTAGAAAGTACCGTCGTCGGGTAGGATGTAAACGGTACCGCTGTCGCTAACCGCAGGCGTGGCACAGACGACATCGTTCGCTTCGTAGATGATTCTGATGCGGCCCGTCTCGGTTTTGGCACAGATGTAGTATCCGTCGGTCCCGAAGTACATCGTGCCATCTGGACCGTAGACAATCTCGGTTCGGATTTCATCCTCATCCGGGACCGGAATGCGCCAGCGTAACCTGCCATCCGGGCGAAGAGCGTAAATAAAACCGTCTGAACCGCCGATTAGGATGTTGTTCTGTTCGTCGAGCACAGGCGCCGGGAAGAAGTAAGTTTCTTCGTCCGCACCAAATGCCCAGCGTTTTTTGCCCTTGGTCGTGAAGCAGTAGACGGAGTCGGTGGCGATGTAAAGCAGTCCATCGGCGCCAATCGTAGGAGACGATGTTGCTTCTTCACCGATAGCGACACGCCAGCGGATTTTGCCCTGCGGGGTGAGGGCAAAAAGAATGCCACTATCGTTGACGATATAGATTGTGCCATCGACATTGACCGTTGCCGGGGTCCAGAGTTCGTGAGCGAGGTTGATTGACCAGCGCTGGTTGCCCGCGGTATCAAGACAGTAGAGGTGGGAGTCGAGCGAAGGTAGATAGATTAAATTGCCGTAAATTGTGGCACCGGAGTAAATCGGACCGCGGGTGGAAAACTTCCAGCGTAAAGTGCCGTTTGGTGAATATGAATAGAAGGTACCGGTTTCATCACCGATGTATACATTACCCATTTCATCGATTGCCGGTGCGGCAACTACCGGACCGGATGTGGGGGCAAACCATTTTACAAGAGACGGAACAACCAGAACCGAACAGGGTTGACTCCAGGGCGAGAGATTGCCGATGGAGTCTTTTGCCCTGACCTGGATGGCGAATCGGCCGGTCGAACGATAACGATGGTACCGGGTGATGTCAATTAAAGACCGTAGCGGTCCAGTCCAGTCAAGAGTTTCACCATCCCCCCAGGCAATTTGGTAAAACAGTGGCAAAGGGTTTTGGGCGGCAGGGAAAACGGTAAATTCCAGTTCGTTTATCGTGTCGGTGCGGCAGGAATAAACGAACGAGTCGGGGGGCACAATTTGTGCCGGGTTAAGTAAAGAAAAGATTAGAATGAAAGGCATCATAACGGTAAATAGTAAGTGTTAATCGGTTGTTGTCAACTGTTTGAGTTCGGATTAACGAAGGAAGTAGTCCCGGTAAATTGAATCTTCGATAAGTCGGCGGGCGATGGTAACATCCTGCTCGATTTGCCGCTTGAGTTGCTGCGGGTTGTCGAATCTGATTTCGGGGCGGATACGTTCCAGGAAATGGATGGTGACCTTTTTCACTGCCGGGGCATTTGCCGGATAATCAAGAAGGTGGGTTTCGATTGTGCGATTACTTCCCCCGAATGTTGGTCGGAAGCCGATGTTAAGAACACCGCCAAAGTTACCGAGTGGGGTTTCGGCAATGACCGCATAGACCCCTTCGGCGGGCAACAACTTTTCCCGATGCAGGGGTAGAAGGTTGATGGTGGGAAAACCAAGGCGACGACCGGTACCAGAACCGGAAGTAACTTTGCCAGTGAAGGTGTAAGGTCGGCCCAGGAGTTCTCCGGCAAGCCGGATATGCCCCAAAACCAGATGCTCCCGAATTCGGGTGCTTTTTACCGGCGCCCCAAGGTGGTAAAATTCCGGGACACTTTCCAGCTGAACGCCGTGGGGTTTTAATATGGTTCTCAGGAGGTTGATATCGCCCCGGCCATTTTTACCAAAGCGGTGGTCCGCACCCAGAACTAAAACCGTTGGGCGCAGAGGTTTGATGATGTACTCGGCGATGAATTGTTCGGGTTCGGTGGTGCGCAGTTGCTGGTTGAATTCGATGATATATGTAAACTGGATGCCGAGTTCGGTGAGGAGCGGTATCTTTTCGTCAATCGTGGTCAGAAGGTAGGGGAAGTCGGGATGGAGTAGCTGGGCAGGGAGGGGGTGAAATGTTACCATACCCGATGTGCCCTGCAGTTCGTGGGCGATTTCTTTAACGCGGTGAATGATTGTCTGGTGGCCAAGATGTAACCCATCAAAACTACCGATGGTTAAAACTAATGGACTTTTTTCAATCGGCATAGATTATCTTTACGGTTTTGACTCTATTGTCGGAAATTTTGACCAGAGCGAGGAAGTTTCGGTTCGGGCAAAGGGCAAGGGCATTGTTGCGTGATTCAGAAGGTAAGGAACTCGACCGGTTTTCAATTTCGGGAATAATGGGTGGTGCCGAAACGGGAAGGGTGATAATCTTTCCCTGAAGAAGCATCAGCGCCTGCTCGGTGGTTATCGTAATGCGCGGCAGGTGCGTTAATGCCTGTTCCACCGGAATAAGGAGGTTTTTTATATCGGTATCGGTGGTGGTTAGATTGTCAATGTCAATGGCCGATTCAAGGGAGAAATCGCCCACTTTCGTTCTCGTCAGGCGGGTGAGCGTTGCCCGGGAGTTGAGGGCGAGACCGATATCGCGCGCGAGACTGCGAATGTAGGTGCCGCTGGAGACAAGGCAACGAATCCGGGCATAGGGTGGTTGCCAGTTGAGCAGTTCCAGTTCGTAGATTTTCACCCGGCGGGGCCGCGGGCTAACTTCAACCCCCTGCCGCGCCAGTTTGTAAAGTGGAATGCCGTTGCTTTTCAGGGCAGAAAATCGGGGCGGAGTCTGTTCCAATTCTCCGCTGAATTTGTCCGTAATGGCTTTTGCCGCCTCGTCGAAGTTAACTTGTGGTACCGGGGCGGTGGCAATCGGTTTGCCGGTGATGTCGTCGGTATCGGTCTGAACGCCAAACTGAATTTCGGCTTCATACTCTTTGGGCTGGTTGAGCAAAAAATGGCTGATTTTAGTCGCCTCGTTAATCAGGATTAGAAGGACACCGGTTCCAATGGGGTCCAGGGTGCCGGTATGACCAATCCTTTTCGGTTTGATTATTGGTTTAATACGCCGGATTACGTCGTAAGATGTGATGCCAGAAGGTTTGTTGATGTTCAACAGCCCGCGCATTCGGATAGTTGGAATCACATTTCATCAGACGTTGGGTGGTCTTGACTGGCGTCAACTTCAGGGGATTTTTTTTCTTCTTCCTCAGGGGCAAGCTGGTCGAGGATTTTGCCGATGCGTTGTTCTTCAAGGAGAATTTCGTCCAGTTCAAAGTGCAGTTCAGGGAGAAACTTCAGTTTTAAGCGCTGACCGAGCAAACGCCGGATGAACTTTCGGGCGTGTTCAAGATGGGTGAGAGAGCGCTGGCGCATTGCTTCGTCACCCAGCACCGAGAAATAGACGGTGGCATTACGCAGGTCCCGGGAAAGCGAGCAACGGGTAATTGTGACAAACCCAATCGCCGGGTCTGAGAGTTTTGTCAGCACGATGTCGGCAACGATATCACGAATTGCGTCGGCGACCCTTAAATCCCTATGTTGCATACCCAATTTTAAAGAAATCTAAAGTTATTGTCCAGTTAGCAAATTTTTGACATTGCATCGATTGGAGTTAGATTTGGTGTTAATGATGATGAAGCGGTTTTTTGGGGCAATTTTTCACCAGGGCAAGATAATTGGATTTAATGATTTGGTGGTCGGGGTGGTAATTTTCCTCGCCTGCTATAATTATTCGGCGCCCAAGAAGCCCGAGACTTTCGCCCGTCACGAGGTTTTCGTTCGGGTGCGATTGAGTGTTGGTCAGCAGGGGGTAAGGGTTAAATCGGCTCAAGGGCTGGTCATCGTAACGGAGGGGGTTCAGCGTCAAGTAAGTGACAAAGGGTTTGTTGTTCTTGACCAGGACGACAGTCGAGTTGCGGTGCGAATTGGTGCGGCAAAAAATGCGCTGGACCTTTGGCGTCGGAGCAAAGACACGATTGTCATTTCCAGCAGTGGATTGCTTGATGTTCAAGGAAGACGGTATCGGGGTGAAATTCGAGCATTTATCATTCCCGATACCGGGATGGTTGTTGTGAATCGCCTGACCCTTGAGCAGTATCTGTATGGCGTGGTACCGGCAGAAATCGGGCCGATTAAGCCCGAGACATTTGAAGCGGTGAAAGCCCAGGCGGTTGCGGCGCGCAGTTTTACACTAACCCGTCTAACAAGGCGTCGTGGTTTGGGTTATGAGCTCTACGACAGTTATCTTCGGGACCAGGAGTATCAAGGAGCCGACCGGGAGGTTGTCTTGGGAAACAAGGCGGTTGATGAGACAAAAGGTGAGGCGCTGATTTATAACGATGAGGTCGCAATGGCACTTTATCACGGAAATTGTGGTGGTGTGACCGCTGACGGTTCTGAACCCTACCTGAAGTCGGTTTTCGACACACCGGGAAATCGCCCCGGTGCGGAGCCGTTTTGTGCCTTAAGTTCTAACTTTTCCTGGCGTTGCACGGTAAGCCAGGATAGCATTGAAAGGTTGTTGATGAAGTTGAAAGGGGGGAAGATTAAGCCCCGAGTGCGCGGTTTTAGTCTGGAGAAAGACCGGGGGGCAAAACGGGTAAAAAAAATTCGTTTTCAAACCGACCAGGGAGAAATCGTTGTTGATGGGAGTGAATTTCGGTTTGCTTTGGGTTTGAAGTCAACTTTTTTTCAGATGAAACTTCATGCCCGCCGTTTTAACTTTGAAGGTCGCGGTTGGGGACATGGGGTTGGCTTATGTCAGGATGGGGCGATTGAGATGGCGCGCAAGGGATATCACTACCGTCAGATTTTAAATCACTACTACCCGGCGTTGCGAATTAAAAAGTTGTATTAACCCCGGGGTTGGGCAGAAGATTCGGTCTCGGTTTCCTTATCTTCCGGCACATCAGTGACAAATACGGCGGCGGCGACAACGGTCGTCCACAGTCCGTTTTTATTGCCAATAGCACTCTGGGTGATGTTCTGCGTGCGGACGATTTCTTTGGCGATTTTCCAGACCTCTTTTCGTTTGTCGTAACTCAGGTCAGGGTCAAAAGGTACACCAAGGGTTGTTGCGAGCATCTGAGCCGCAAGGTCTTCTGCATAGTCGCCGGCTTTTTCTTCCCGTTCGCCAAAAGAGTGGTACTCGGAAAGGTAACCGTAGCGCGAAGGGTCTTTGGGGATGGCGATGCCAATTGATGCAGCGATGAGCCGGTGCGGTTCATTGGTGGCGTTGTCACTGATAACTACGAACAATACCTGCCCGGGTTTCAAAAGGTTTAATCCGCGGGTGCGTGAAATAATGCGGCAATACGGGGGAAATATTGAAGAGACGCGGACCAGATTGAAGGGGGCGATGCCCGCATCGCGCAGTGCTGCTTCAAAACTGGCAAGACGCTCGCGATGAACACCAACTCCTTTGGTGAGAAACACATAACGAGGCAGGATAACCATCTACCCTCCTATAAATAAAAAAGTGGAGCAGACCAGATTTGAACTGGCGACCTCCAGAGTGCGATTCTGGCGCTCTCCCAACTGAGCTACTGCCCCAGGTATTGTTACGCTATGTGCCGTGTTCAAAGCACGGTACTCCGCCTAAACTTCGGACCAGGCGCAATCTTGTCCGTTGGTCCGAATCGAAGAGTTGTTCGGTTCACAGCGGAATGAATTGTAAACAAGTTCCGTCATTTGTCAATAGATGAGTTGTTCGGATTAGAACTTTGGTCGCTTGACCCGAGCCCCAATCGGCATAAAATGAGTTTGTGCGGCGGGGTATCGTTGATTTGCCACTCCATTACGGCACGGCACCGGTATGGCTATTTGATAGAATGAAGCGGCTGGTGCGGGCGGTTGTTGAGGTTATCGTCGCGGAATATGGAGCAGAAGAGGTTTTGCGCCGTATTTCGGACCCGGTCTGGTTTCAAAGTCTCGGTTGTGTTGCAGGTTTTGACTGGCACTCTTCGGGTTTGACAACAACGGTTTGCGGCGCGTTGAAGGAAGGGGTCAAAGGTTTAGAGTCTGAATTGGGGATTTTTGTCTGCGGCGGAAAGGGGCGGGCAGCGCGGCGCACGCCCGACGAAATTACTTTCTTTGCGGAGCGATTCGGGCTAGACGGTCCGATTCTGACTCAGACCAGTCGGCTGGTTGCCAAAGTTGATTCCAGCGGTTTGCAGGATGGATTTCAGATTTACCATCATATGTTCATCGGGACGAAATCGGGAGCGTGGGCGATTGTACAACAGGGAATGAACCCGGCAACGCACTGGGCAAGGAGGTATCACTGGAATTCGGAGGGGCTGGAAAGCTTTGTCAGCGAACCCCATAAGGCGATTGCTGGAGAACCGGCGCCTGCGGTGTTGAATATGGTTGCCCGGGAAGCAGAAAAAGCGAGACAGGTGGTGGTGGAACTGGCACAGGAGGTTCCGGAAAAAACCCTGAAAGAGGTAACAAGTTTGAAAATGCCCGAGCATCATCCGATTCTCGAGCACGACATTTGCCCCCGCCATTTGAAAAAGGTTCTGATCAGCTCCTATGAAAAGCCGCCGGCTGACTTTGCTCAGTTTTTACTTACACCCGGTGTGGGACCGAAAACGGTTCGGGCGCTGGCACTGGTTGCAGAAGTGATTTATGGTGCACCGCTTTCTTTCCGGGACCCGGTGACTTACTCTTTTGCCCACGGCGGTAAAGACGGTTACCCCTATCCGGTTAATCGAACTGATTATGACCGGACAATTTTGTTTCTCGAAAAAGGGGTTAAGGAGGCAAAACTGGGGTACAACGAGAAACTTGCGGCGCTAAAGCGGCTCGAGCGGTGGTCAAGGACTGTTTGGAAAATTTAACTCAACTATGAAAAAGATTGAGAGTCTGTTCCCAGAAGGGTTCATTGACCGTTATTCAAGGTTTATACCAGATTTTGATGCTTTCCTTGAGGCGATGGTTGCGCCTTTGCCAACGGTTTTTCGGGTTAACACTTTGAAGACGACGCCGGAAAAGGTTTTGGAGTTGCTTGCCGATTTTCAGCCCCAGCCGTTGGCTTATTATCCCCTTGGTTTTGTTGCCCAAAACGGACAAGGTCTTGGTAAGACGATAAGCCATTTTTTAGGGCTGATTTATATTCAGGACGCGGCTTCAATGATACCGGCGCTTGTGCTTGACCCGAAACCAGGGGAACGGGTGCTTGATATTGCCGCAGCACCGGGTTCCAAAACCACTCAAATGGCGGCAATGATGAAAAATACCGGGTTGATTGTTGCCAACGATATCTGTTTAGACCGGGTCCGAGGGTTGATTGGTAATATCGACCGAATGGGGTGTTTGAATGTTGCGGTTTGCCGCACCAATGGATTAACTCTCGCTCAAAAGGTTGCTGAGTTCTTTGACCGGGTTCTGGTTGATGCGCCCTGCTCATCAGAAGGAACAATGCGCAAGACCCGCGAGGCGTTAAGGCGCTGGACGGTAAAGGCAATTCAACGTTTTTCAACCGTGCAGCGAGGTTTGATACGAGCCGGATATCAGGCTTTGAAACCCGGGGGGATAATGGTTTATTCAACCTGTACTGTTGCCCCAGAGGAGAACGAAGCGGTGGTAACCGCCCTGCTTAAACGATATCCTGATGCCGAGATTGTGCCTTTTGAACTTCCGGGGTTCCTGACACGACCGGCATTGAGAGAATGGAATGGTGAACTTTTCCCTGAAGAGGTACAACGGTGTCGTCGGATTTTACCCCAGGATAATGACACGGAGGCTTTTTTTATTGCCTTGATAAGGAAGCCAATAAATGGAACAGATTGATTTTTTGCAGTTGAGGTTTGGACTACCGGCAAACTGGCTGGAAGGTCTGGAACTTTTGAAAGAACAGGAGACAATTTTTGTTGGAACTTCAGATGTTATGCAATTTGACAAATTGAGGCCACTACGCCGCGGCATGCGGCTCTGTCGGATTTTTCCTCATTCTGTTAAACCGACAACCTTTGCGATGCAGATTTTGGGGAAGAAGGCGATGAAGAATCGGATTGAGGTTAACGACGAGCAGGCAAAGGGTTTGATAAACGGCAGTTCAATTGAGATTGATGCCGCGGTGGAGAATGGGTTTGTGCTTATTGTCTGGCAGGGTTTAGTGTTGGGCGTGGGGCTTTATAAGAAGCCGTTGTTGAAGTCCCATATCCCGAAGGTTCGACCGGTTGAATAAAGCGAATATTATAGTTAATGAGTAAAAAGAACGGGGTGAAAACTTAACGGGGCGATTAAATCCAGTTGCCCTGCCGGAGCAGTTCGTAGAGGACTACCGCAGCAGCGGTTGCGACATTAAGCGAATTTTTATACCCGAAAACCGGAATGTTGACAATGCCGTCGCATTGATTCAGAACCTGCTGAGACACGCCGAGCGCCTCATTGCCAAGAACAACGCCAACCGGAAAACGGTAGGAGAAGCAATGAAAAGAAGGTGCATCATCGACAGTTTCCAGTGCGACAATCTGAACACCCAATTTTTTTAGTTCCAGGACGGCATCAACAGTAGTCTGAAACCAGCGCCAGGGGACGGAGTTGGTTGTGCCCAGGGCAGTTTGCTCCAGTTTTTTATGCGGGGGGTGGGCAGTATATCCACAGAGCAAAACCTCGCGGGCACGAGTAACGTCAGCGAGCCGGAAGATGGCGCCAACATTGAAGGCGCTGCGCAGGTTGTCGAGTATGAGGTAAATCGGATGCCGAGGAAGTTGGGCGAACTCTTCCGGATTAAGGTGTGAATCCCGGGAGCGAACCTCGTAAAATGTTTCAATGCCGTCGGGGGCAGGTAGATGTTTGGGAAGGCGGGGTGGGTTCAACATTGATGTCTTATCGGATATCGAAGAGTTTCCGGGTGAGGTTGTTGAATTGCCGTATCAACCGGAATGCTTCAAATAGCGTTTTGCCCGAGGCGATTACACCGTGATTCATCCAGATTATGAGACGGTTACTTTTTAATGCTCGGGCGGTGGCGCGAGCCAGCGAAATTGAGCCCGGTTTGAGGAAGGGAACGACAGCAAATCCTCCCGGTATTTTTCCATTTAATGCCGCCAGTTTTTGAAGGAGTGTTCGAGGGTGAGGAAAGATTCGGGTTAAATGGACAATGTCGGTTGGGTGGGTGTGGAGGAGCATGATTTCCTGGGGACGAAACGCCGTCAGGATTCTCTGACCCAGGATATGGGTTGGTAACTCTTCTGTCGGTTTAACTCCGGGCGGTGACACCCGGTAGCGAAAACCGACTTTTTCCGGTTTAACAAGACAGATGTAAGGGAAAGGGTCCCGGGCAATTTGACTCATAGAGTAGCCGGTGATTTTGGTTAGCAAATATTCCTTTATTCTAACGGAAAAATTGCCGGCGTTTTTTTCTGCCCAGCCTGCCGCCGAAAGGCGAGCGGCGGTGCGGGCAAGGGCAGGGATATAGCGCTGAGCAATTTTAACCCAATCTGGATTGGGTTTCGGTGCCGAAACCATTGTTTCGATATTACGAGACAAAATGGATTAGGTCAAATCTTAGATTGTAGGTCGGGTTATTCTTGACTGGCTGTTTTGCCCGATTAGGATTGAAAAGGAGAAAGGAGTCAAACGATGACAAAATGGGAATATAAGTTTTTGCAGATTGATGTCAACCTGAGTCCGATATTGAAGATGGCACGCTGGGGTGTACAGGTGCCGGGTGAGAAGAAGGCCCGAGATACGATGGAAGGTGTGGAAGCCTATGTCAATGATTTAGGCCGGGAAGGTTGGGAACTGGTGGCAACAATCAACGGCTCCGAACACAGTGGCATAATAACCCGGGCGGTTTTATTTTTTAAAAGACCTTTAGTTGAGCGAGAAGCTGATTCGGCAAAATGAATTTTAACTGGGTTGACATACTAACAATTGGTGTTGTTGCGACTGGCGGGGCGATTCAATTCCTGCGTGCAACAAAGGATTTTTCGCTCGTTCTTTATGAGACGGCGCTGTTTATCGGGGCGCTGGTTGCCACAGTACGCATTTTTATGCCCGTTCATCAGACGACCGGTTTTTCCCCTGCGGTCTGTTTTATCGGTATTTTTGTAATATTATCGGTGCTGGCTTTGTTGATTGCCGGTGTTTTGAATCAACTGTTTGAGTTCGGTTTCGGATTGTTTAACCATTTCATCGGACTATTGCTCGGAATTGCCTGCGGTACGGTGTTCGGCCACGCGGTACTCCGGGCCCTTATCGTTATTTACAATGTGAGTCGGCCGCCGGTGGTTGAGGCAATTTACCGTTCGTGGGTGGCGACCCAGGTGCTTAACTTCGGTGCCTTCCGGGAACTACTGGGGATATTGCGAATTGCGCGCTACAACAATATTTAAGCGACGGTTAGTTCCATTGTTACCCAGGGCAGAACACCAGAGCCGGTGGCTTTGGTTTCGCAGCTAATCGCCTTGATTGTTTTGAGGCAGTCAAGGGCATTACCTTTGAGTGCCCAGCGGCCCGGTTCCGGGAGGGCAACGATTGCACCGTTTCTGATGACCCGGCCGATATAAAGCGGGTTCGCGAAATCACCGGTTGTCCGATTGGCGGTGTGAAAACCAAGCAGCATCTTTACGAGCAGCCCGTGTTCAATATCTTTTACCATTTCATCAAGCGTTTGTTTACCGGGGGCAAGATAAATGTCGTTGATGGTACAGCGGACTGGTGCTTCATGCTCTTCCTCAATCAATACCGCTCGCCTTTTGCCGTTGCCGGTTGATTCGACACCGTCTTTAATGGCGGTTGTCCGGTCGTAGAGAAACATCTTTAAGATGCCGTTTTCAATTATTAAATTTTTGCGGCTTGGGGTACCTTCATCATCGGTGGGAAAGGTGTTGCCATCATATGGAGCGGTGGCGTCGTCCCAGAGTGTAAACAGTTCGGGTGCAACCCGGTCACCAAGGCGCAGGCGCGACATCCCCTCCTGAACAGTTGAGGCGTAAAGGTGCTCGGCAACCAGACGGCGGAGAAGTTCTTCGAGCATTACCGGGTGCATAATTACCGGTACAGTTTTGCCCCGCATATTTTCCTGTTCGGGACTGGTTTCCTGGTCTGATAGACTGCGGGCAACGGTTGCTCCCAGTTCGATTACCTGTTCTATTTCGGGTAGTTTTCTCCCGGCGATAAAGTCAAAGTCTTTGGAATTCACTTCGGCAAAGGCAGAGAAACCGGTACGTTCGGCATAAACCACTTCGGGACTGTGTAAGGTTGAAACCAAGCGCTGTTCAATTTCAATCTGAATTGCACCTTCGATCGTTTCGATTTTACCAGTGGCATAAGCGCGACCGACAAGTTCACGGGCGATTTCCTGAACCTTTCCCGGTGCGTCAAAAAGCCGGGCAACTGCGCCGTCAAATGTAGCCAACTTCGGCAGCAGGTCATCGATTACGACAAAGGCAGGGAGAGGTGAGGGAGCGGCTTTGAGAAGGGCGGTTCTGATGCCCCGCTCCAAGAGGTCAAAATTTGGTTCGGTTATCGGTACATAACCGATTTTACCTCTTTTCAGAACGCGGAGCCCGGCGGAGAAGATATCTTCTTTGAGCTCGAGGGTGATTTCTTTGTTTTCGATCCGGGCGCTGAGTACCCGGTTATTGGTGAGGAGCAGTTCGCAGTCGTCCAGTTTTAACTTTTTAGCCAGTTTTGCCACTTTTTCACTGAATTTAATCAACTCCATATATTACCCCTGAATAGAAAGGCTTACGAACTCGTTATTTTTTATTCTTGTCCAGAGCGGCCCGCCATCGCCGACATATTTTGTCTGCCCCTTTCCACAGAAGCCAACATCGGCGATTGAGACCGGTCCGGCGAATCCGTCCACATAGCGTAAGGCGTATAGGGTCTTGGCGGAGAAGTTTGAAGGTTTAACCGTTTTGGTGATTTTCCCGTTTTCAATTAGATAGCCGATAAGAACCGAAGAAGACATTCCATCTTTTGACACGGCACCGCCCGAAGTTCCAACGAGTATGATGCCGCGCGGGATATCAGCGATGAGTTCTTCAAGGGTTTTGTACCACTGGCGTTTGGACGCAGGCATCACAAAGGTATTTGACATTCGGGGTATCCTTCTGTCACCCAGTTCACTGAAAGCGCCGCCGTTGGGTGTTAATCCGAAATAAGCCGCAGTTTCCCGATTGAGAATCATATCCCGGGCGACGCCATGTTCGGCAAGCAGTTTGGTTTGCACTTCAACGCCTTCATCGTCAATGAATTCGGTACCGAACCCCTGGTCAAATTTTCGGGGTAGCGGACCATCGAGAATGTTTACATCTTCTGCCGCAACCATTCCTTTCGGTTTTCCCGCCTGGTCAATGATGCCTGAGCCCCCTGCCTTCACGATGTCGGCTTCAAAGTTGTGTCCCAGCGCTTCGTGAACAAATACCCCGAGGGTGCTGTAATGGAGTACCATATGGGTCAATGCGTTAACTTCTTCCGGCGTCAGGCTTACGGCGGTTTGTAACTCGACGGTCTTTTCCATCCATTCCCGGATGTGTTGAGCGGCAAGTCGACTGAGGCGGAATCCTTGTTTAGCCGGTGTGACAATAAATGAGTAGGGTAAAGGATTGCCCAATCTTGCTCGCGTCTGGGTCATTTTACCTTCCGGCCCTTTTACCCGGGTAAGCAGTTGAAAGAAAGTACGGGGCATAACCTGAGTTTTAAAGATACCGTCGGTGTCGGCAATAACCTTTTCCTCGCGCTGGGAGAAAAACCAGTATTCAGGTTTTACTTCCATTCCCGGATATTGTGTTTCAATACTGCGGGCGATTTTTTCCACCCCGTCAATGATTGTGGCAAAAATCTTGTGGGCAGGGAATGTTTTCGGGGCTGGTGTGCCGTAATGGACTTTGCCGGGGTTGGGAACGGGCGCGAGGCAAACCGGTTTTGGTGGTACGGGCGAAATTTTGAGGAGTTTTACGCCATCGTCAATTGCCTGTTTGAGAGAGGCGAATTCGAGAGTGCCGACTTTTAATTCAACCTTCTTGCCATTGTCGAGGAGGCGCAGTTGTACCCGGGCTTTGGCATTGAACGGTTTCTGGATTACGCGGTCAGGAAGTTTTTGTAATTCGATGCGCAACACCCTCTCGTAGAGCAAATCAGCGTACTCTACTTTCTGGGCAGCGTAGCGCAAAACCTGGGCGGTTAACCGCCTGATTTTTATTTCGTCATCAATTCGTGGAACCATACCTTAGTATAGAAAACCGGTATAAAAGTCAAGCGGGCTCAATTCTGAGCCCGCTTGGTTAGCTGTCCTCTCGTTTACCAGCGCCGGTTGGAAAAACCACCGCTGTTGCCGCTTCGACCACTCCGACGCTGACCGCGCTGGGTACGGCCACCAAAGCCACCGCGGCTTTCGGTCCGTTCCCGCGCCTCATTAACATTCAACGCCCGGTCTTCAAGCGTATAGCCGTTCAAACCAGCGATAGCGGCTTGAGCCGCTTCGTCAGTACCCATCTCCACGAAGGCGAACCCACGGGGACGATTAGTGAAACGGTCGGTCACGATGTTTACCGAAACCACTTCGCCATGTTGACCAAACAGGTCTCTTAACTGAGTTTCGGTTGCGCTAAAGGGCAGATTGCCCACGAACAAGCGCCTTGTCATAACTATCCTCCTGTTATGTTTTCGCTTGAGAATCGTTCAAAAGGTGGGTTCGCACACTGATTAAATTAAACCGGTCTGTGCTCTTACCCGGAACTGAACGGTTCCCAGCCTGTTTTTTCGGGTTACTACTTTTATCTGCCGGTTGAGAACCCGTTTTCAATCGGCAATATATCATAACCAAAGCGAGGTAAAAGTCAAGGAATTTGGTCAGGGCAAAACAGATCGCTCCGCATCGTTTTTCTTCTGCCGGGTTAGTAGCGATTTTATATTTTGACTTGGAACGGCTTTTTATTAAGATATAAAACTCATTATGGCAAGAAATGTAATCGGTATCAGGCGCGAAGATAAGAACATCTGGGAACGGCGGGTGCCGTTGACGCCGAACCAAATAAGACGACTGATTGAGGAACAAGATTTGAAATTTGTAGTGCAGAGTTCACCAATTCGAATTTTCAGCGACGCTGAGTACCGCGCGGCGGGTGCCGAGGTTCGCGAGGATATCGCCGATTGTCCGATAGTGCTCGGTGTCAAGGAGATGCCCGTCAGTTTTTTCCGCCCTCAGGCAACCTACCTATTTTTTGCCCATGTGATTAAGGGTCAGCCCCACAATATGGGGATGCTAAGGCGAATGATGGAGTTGGGTTGTTCGCTACTCGATTATGAAAGGATTGCCGATGAGGAGGGGAAGAGGCTAGTTTTCTTTGGTCGATTTGCAGGAATTGCCGGAATGATTGATACCATTGCCGGGTTGGGTCAAAGGCTAAAGTTACTGGGCTGGGAAACACCATTTTGGGAGGTGAAACTGGCGCACGAGTATGGGGTTGTTGAAAAAGCGAAAGAGGCAATTGCCCGGGTCGGAGAGAAGGTGCGAAAGAATGGTTTACCACAGGAGCTAACGCCGCTGGTTATCGGCGTTGTCGGTTATGGTAATGTTGCCCGGGGAGTGGGCGAAATTCTGACAGCGCTGGGAACAACGACAGTTGCTCCGGCGGATTTACCGGCTTTGATAAAAGAGGGGAAAGGGGACCGTATTTATCAGGTTATTTTTAAGGAAGAAGATACGGTGGAGTCGAAAATCCCGCAGCAGAAGTTTGACCTTAAAGACTATTTGAATCATCCCGAGCGCTATCGTGCAAAATTTGAACGTTATTTGCCCTATCTTTCGGTACTGGTCAATTGTATTTACTGGGACAAACGTTATCCGCGACTGGTAACAAAAGATTATTTAAGACAGAACTTCAGGGCAGATAAATTTAAATTGACGATTATCGGGGATATCTCCTGTGACATTGAGGGGGCAATTGAAATTACTGTAAAAACGACCGACCCCGGTGCACCATTTTTTATTTATGACCCTTTGACCGAAAAGGTCACCGCTGGTTTAGAGGGGCAGGGGATTGTGATAATGGCGGTTGACAATTTACCTTGTGAACTGGCGTTAGACGCATCACAGGAGTTTGGCGAGGCGTTGTTACCGTTTATGCCGGTGCTTGCCAATACCGACTTTCAGGTTGAGTTGGAGCGGTTAGCCCTACCCGGACCTTTACAACGGGCACTGATTCTCCATAAAGGCGAGTTAACGCCGAACTATAAGTATCTCGAGCAGTTTGTAAAAGAAAGGGGATAATTTTTATGACAAAGAGCAAGAAGCGAGTTTTGATACTTGGTGCCGGTCTTGTTTCCAGACCGATGGTCCGATATCTACTGGAGTTGCCCGATGTTGAAACAGTGGTGGCAACCCGGACTGTAAGTAAGGCACAAGATTTGATTGCCGGGCACCCAAATGGCAAGGCGGTGCCACTCCTGGTTGATAACGAACCCGAGTTACACCGATTAGTTGCGGACGCTGATGTCGTAGTAAGCCTTTTGCCTTACACTTATCATGCAACAGTCGCCCGGCACTGTCTGGACTTGAAAAAACATTTAGTGACGACATCTTATGTTGGTGATGCGATGCGCCAGTTCTCAGAGCCAGCGGCAAAATCCGGCTTACTTTTCTTAAACGAAATCGGACTGGACCCCGGCATTGACCATATGTCGGCGATGGTAATTATCGACCGGGTTCGGGATGCGGGCGGTAAAGTTGTCAGTTTCGTTTCTTCCTGCGGTGGCCTGCCAGCACCGGATGCCAACGACAACCCTCTGGGATACAAGTTTTCCTGGAGCCCTAAGGGGGTGTTAATGGCGGGACGAAACGATGCCCGTTTTTTAAAAGATGGTAAAGAGGTTTTTATTCCCAGCAGCCGGCTTTTTTCTTCTTACTGGAAGGCGAGGGTTGAAGGGCTGGGCGAACTTGAGGCTTATCCCAATCGCAACTCCTTACCGTACATTGAACTTTACGGGCTTCAGGGGATAAAAACAATGTTGCGGGCGACATTCCGGAATACGGGCTGGTGCGAAACCATGCAGGCGCTTGTTAACCTGGGGTTGCTCAAAGACGACCGGGAGTGGAGTGACCTGAAGAGAATGACTTATGGTCAGTGGTTAAGAGAGTTTGTTCCCGAAGAGGGCGATTTGCGGCAAGATGTGGCAAAGCGACTGGGGTTAAGTATTGATAGCCCGGTAATCCAACGATTGGGTTGGCTCGGGCTTTTCAGTGATGAGTGCATCGGGCTTGAGCGTGGTTCCAGTCTCGACATTCTGGCGAAGGCGATGTTGGAGCGAATGTCGTATAAACCGGGCGAAAGGGATATGATTGTACTCCAGCACCAGTTTGAAGTCGTATATCCTGATAATCGGGGTGAGTTTATTGAGTCCACTTTGATTGATTTTGGTCAGCCCAATGGCGATTCGGCGATGGCACGAACCGTAAGTTTACCTGCGGCGATTGCGGTTAAGATGATAATCGAGGGGCAACTGCAACTTACCGGTGTAAAGATTCCGGTTGTGCCCGAGATTTATCAGCCGGTGCTTACCGAACTGGAAAAACTGGGCATCAAATTTCAGGAGCGGGTAAGAAAGATTTCTTAAGGGTTTCCTTCCAGGGTAAACTCGGCAAACCAGAACCAGAAGCCGGTCTTCTGTATGTGGTCGATTTCGGCTTGAATTAATTCGAGATGTGCCTGCTCCATTTGCTCAAGACGCAAAAGAAGTTGCCGAAGCTCGTCAGCCGCAGCCTGCTTCCGGGCTTGATGGTAAAAATCGCGCGCCGACCTTTCTAACTGAAGCGCGGTTTGCAAGGCGTTGAGTTTGTCCTGCTTTTCTTTGCCCCGGATTAGCAGTTCCTTTTGTGAAAGGTGGGGAACGAGTCGCTCAAGAAGTGAAGTCGGGATGTCAACCGGCTTAAATATACCGGTTTGATTAAAGGAAAGCAACTGTCTTTCAATTAACTGCCAGTGGTGGTATTCATCGAGCGCCAGCCGGATGAACATGTCTTTTCCGCCGGGGTCTTTTGTCTGATAGGCAAACTCCAGATATTGTCTCAAACTTTCCTTTTCGGCGGTCTGAGCAGTATTGAGGAGCACGATGATTTCTGATTCCGGCATCGTTAAATCATAACGGTGAACGGGGGAAAAATCAATCTTAGTCATTTCGGCTTAATTGATTTTTCCGGTTAGATTTGAGATTAAACGAGTATGGAATTTAGCATTTGGTTAGGCGAATGTTTATTAACCCGATTGTGAGGTTGTCGTTAGTACCGCTCCCGGGTTAGTATTGGGGCCTGCCCCGGGCATACCCTTTTATGAGGTCGGCATTGGAACATCAGGCTTAACCGCCACCTGACTTTCACCGCGACAACCGTAGGCGATATATCAGCGCGTTAATTTTGCTAATAAAGTCGCACGGTATTTAAAGGATGTAGTTGTTTTCTTGACACAAAGTAAGGATGTTGAATAATTCAAAGAGCGAGTTATGATGATGAAAACCGTTTGGTTTCGGTTGTTACCGGTTTTGGTAGGTTTTTTCGTCGTCGGTGCAATCGGCGGGCGTTGTTTTACTTTGGCTCCGGACTTAACAATTAAAGCGTTGACCGGGAGAACAGATTTAAACGCACGCGATAGTACCTGGTATCGGTGCGAAGTGGAAGGTATCCCGAGTGATGGGTTAACATTTCGATGGTGGTGTACCGCGGGGAGGCTGGTAAACTCAAGAGGGGACAGCGTGCTGTGGCGCGCTCCGGAATCATCCGGGATGGCGCTGATTGGTGTTGAAGTGACGGACCGGCAGGGTAGAAAGGCACGGGACTCGCTGCTTGTTACTGTTAAGCCCCGGGTTGTAGTTTTTGCTGCCTGGGAGGGTGCAGTGAAGGGTGGCAATTATGTTTTCTGTGCTGATTCCGCATGGGAAGGCTACCGGTTTAGCGGACAGTCACAGGCTGATAACCGTAATGTGTATCTACTTTTCCTGGACGAGACGAATTTTCACCGCTGGCAGAATCAGGAAGAGGCTAATTTTTTAATCCGGCGGCTTGCCGATGATAGCCGGCCGTTTTATGATACCATTCCAACAACCGGGGTCTATTATCTGGTTCTCGATAACGGGCGTAATTTAGCCGCTGCCAACAACTTTCGTGTTGAAATTCGGCTCACATCACCATAAAGCTTAGCCTTAGGTTCAATCTGTTTCAGTAGTTTGAACAGGAGCGGGACCGGTAGCCCTATGACATTAAGATAGCAACCATTGATTTTTTCAATGAATACCGCGGCGCGGCCCTGAATCGCATAGGCGCCGGCTTTGTCAAACGGTTCTGAGGTATGGATGTACCGGTTGATTTCGCTAAGGGACAAAGGGCGAAATTTTACCTGAGTAGATTCTGCCCCGGTTATTATTCTTTTTTGAGGTAATTTTATAATTGCAACACCAGTAATAACATAGTGCATTTTGCCAGAAAGTATTTTAAGTATTTTTCGCGCCTCACTGAGATTCGCCGGTTTACCCAGGATGCGGTTTTTTTGAACGACGATTGTGTCCATACCGATGACCAGTCCGGAATTTATGTTGTGACGACGCAAGCTGGATAGCGCTTTGAATAGGGCGCAGGTGATGGCGAATTTTTTGGGTGCATTGCTGGTTTTGATTTTGGGTTCAAGGAAATCGGGGTGTAGCGAACGAAACTTAATTCCGAGGAGACGAAGAATCTGGCGCCGTCGAGGAGAGGTGGAGACAAGGTAGATTGCGGGCTCGCTCATGGTAGGAAGGCGCGGAATGTACTTTTGCCGAAACGGACATCGGGTAGTTTTTTAATTCGGACCTCAAAATCGTAGCGCCACTGTCTACCCAGCCCGGAAAGGTTTACCAGTGCCTCCCAACAGTGAAGGTCACGCCAGAGAGTTAATGAGTAGTCGGTCACCTGGTGCTGGGTGATGTTGTAACCGAGGGAATTAAGCCCGAGGCGCCAGCCGGCATAGGACAATGCCACAGACCCGGTAATCATATGGATATTTTTGCCAATTGAGTGATTGAGGCGCAATTCCCAGCCCTTTTCCTGATGGCGAATGGTATCGGTAATTGTGTGTGTCCAGAGGAAAGTGGTGAAGGCGGAAAAGTCTTGCCCGAACCGCATTGAGTCGGGGTTAAATGAGATGTTACCGTCCAGATACAGGTTCAGGTTATTGCGCACCGGACCCGAGTCAACAATCGGGAAAAGGGCAAGAGGCCGGAGACTGAGGTTGCCGGTGAATGGTGTGAAGTGATGGCTGAGCAGGTTGTATGTGGTGGTGATGTTTGCCGTGCCGAAGTCAACCTTTTGTTTTGTTGCACCGATTTTTGCCTGAAAGCCGTTGTTGATGCCCAGTACCAGTAAAGCGTTTTCCGGTTGATTGAGTTTTATTTTGCCAAAAAGTCCCTGGGTAGTGACGCGAGGCTGGTAGTTAAATTGCATAGTGGGTGTAACGGTGTGAAGGATACCGTGAATGGTTGACGCAGATAGTCCAAATACCCGATAGAGCGAGAAACTACTGTTTAGATAGAGAGAGTAACGGGGTTCAAGGGGTACTGTATCCAGCAGGTCGTCGCTCTGGTTGAAGTTGATGCCTTCTGCCGTGTTGAATATGCCAAGGATTTTTTGAGATGTGGCAACGGTGACTTCGTGGTTTAAGAGGCGGGACGAAAAGGGTGGCGCGGTAGATGAGCGGCGTGAAAAATCGGCGATGGAAAGCTGGTCACTGATGTCAAGCCTGCCAAACGGGTAGTCAGGACTGGTGAGGTTGAAGGATAATCCCGGAGTGAGGCGTTGGCGCAACAGGGTATCAATACCGCTGGAATCGTATTGTTCGACGCGGCGGGAAAAACTCAAGGCGGGCGAAAAGTCCCAGTTACCGGGCAGGGTGCGGGTGTTGAAGGCAAATGAGCCGGCGGGGAGGTAGGAGTATTGATAGTGGCGCATATAGTAAGTGCGGCGTTCTCCCCGGAAATTAAGACGGCCCAGGGCAGGAAAGCGATGACGCAGGGCAGCGTAGGAGTACACTTCCTGTTTAAGCCAGTCGAGCCGGTCTTCGGCGTAATCTGGAGCGTAAGCGGTGTCGGAGATGAGTTCGGCCTGGATGTTGAAATCGGTGGCAGGGGTGAGATTACCGGTGCTGGCAAGGTTGAAGCTGTAACGCGTACGACCGGGATTAAGGGTGTCCCAGATTTCACGGATATAGGAGCCCTGAATTGAACCGCGGGCATACGGGTTGACAATATAAACCGCTTCGCTACGGAGTTGAATTCCCTTTTTGGTCATTAAGTCAAGGAGGAAAGTGACATCGGCATAGTCGTTGATGACCCAGTAGTAAGAGATGCCTTTGGCATAGTACCCCTGGTCTTGCGCATTGCCCACTTTGAAAGGCATCAAACCCGATTTTCTTTTGGATGCGACCGGGACAATCCAGAACGGAGCAGCAAGAATCGGGACGCGACCGATACGGAGCAGGACCGGTTGGGTAATGGCGACATCGTCCATCAGGAGACGGACCCGGGGTCCGAAGAATGTGTAGTGGGGGTGTTCTCGGTCGCACGTGGTGTAATCGGCACTGCGGGCGTTGAGGACTTTTTCCTTTACCAGCCATACTTCGTAGGCGGTAAGGTAGCCATTTTCCACCTGGGTGCGGGCGTGGCGCATCATTCCTTTTCTGGTATCGACATTGTAGAAAAGTTCGCGGCCGATGACTTCTTCGCTTGCGGTGCGGAATTTTACATTTTGATGGGCGCTGACAATTTTGGTATCAATGTGATAGTTGATGGAGTCGGCATAAACCGACATATCCCGATAGCGAATCCAGGCGGAATCAAGTAAAACAACCTGGTTTTGGGGGGCGAGGTAGATGGCGCGTTTGCCACCGTAGTAGATGATGTCGGCGGGAGTGGAGTCAGCAGATGGTGTAAGGGAATCGGGTGGCAGTTGAGTAAGTATCAGTAAGAGGCAGAGCATAAATGTTATGTTAGGGTGTAATCAGGGTAAAGTCAATCGGACTCAAGGGGACAGCCCGGACAAATCGGCTGCGGTCGGCAATGGGTTTTCCCGAGATGGACGAGCAGGGCATGGTATTCGTTGAATAGCGCGACGGTCTGTGAAATACTTTTGCCTGTTAACGGCGTAAGTTCCTGTTCCAGCCAGTTTTTTAATTGCTCATAAGGCTCGTCTCCTGAGATGAGTCCGTAGCGGCTGAAAATTCTTCGAGTGTAGGCATCAACAACGAACACCGGGCGGTTAAAGGCATAAAGGAGAATCGAGTCGGCGGTTTCAGGGCCGACACCGTGGACCTGGAGCAGTTGAGCCCTCAGTTGTGGAGTGGGAATCTTTGTTAATTTCTCCAGCCCGCCCGAACTTTCCAGCCATTCGGTTAATGCCCGAAGCCGTTTTGCTTTGATATTGTAATAACCGGCAGGTTTGATAATAGTTGCCAGTCTGCGCAGGGAGAGTTGGTTGAGTTGCGGAAGTTCTAAAAGCCCGGCAGATTTCAAGTTGGCGATTGCCTTCTCAACATTTTTCCAGGCGGTATTCTGAGTTAGGACGGCACCAACGATAACTTCTAAAGGGGTTTCGGCAGGCCACCAGTGCCGGGGTCCAAACGCCCGGTAAAGTGCCTGATAGATTTTTATCAGAGCCGGCGTTTCACGGACGGTTGTGCAGGGGACAGGGTGTTGTTGGTTCGGTGCCACTTATGAACACCTCGTAGCGGGCTCGGGGGCAAAATGGGGTGGCGAGTTTCCCAGACTGTTCACAGATAGCGCTGGTTGTGATGTCTGGGGGCACCGGGAATGTGCTCATCGTATCGCTGGCGACCTGTTTCATAAGTTCGCCCCAGACCGGTGCCGCGATGACGCCTCCAGTTGCCCCGCGAAAGATTGTTCTTTTTTTGTCATAGCCAATCCAGATTCCGCAGGTGAGTGTGGGCGTGAAACCGATAAACCAGGCGTCGGTGTAGTCGTCGGTTGTGCCGGTTTTACCTGCCGCTGGTCCGGTAAAGCCGAGCTGACGAATCGCAATGCCGGTGCCTTCATTGACCACGCTCTGCATCATACTGGTTATGATGTAGGCGGTTTGGGGTCTAATTGCCAGTTGAGGTTCCGGGTGGTTTTCTTCGAGTAACTGACCGTTCTGGTCTTCAACGCGGTTAATCAATATGGGCTTTACCCGGACACCCTGGTTGGCGATAGTGTTAAAACCGTTGGTTATTTCCAGCAGGGTGAGTTCGATTGAGCCAAGAGCGAGGGAGTAATAAGGCGGCAGTTTAGTTGTTATTCCCATAGTGCGGGCATATTGAGCGATAAGTTCTGGTCCGATTCGGGCGGCAAGGCGGACCGCAATTAGATTACGGGATAATGCCAATCCCCGGCGCAGTGTCATTGGGCCGAGGAATTTCCGGTCGTAATTGTGGGGTTGATAGTCGGGTTGGCCCGGTATTTTCAGTGTGATAGGGTTGTCTTCTTCAATATCGGCGGCGGTAAATCCGTTGTCAATTACTGCGGTGAAGACGAAGGGTTTAAAGGTACTGCCCACCTGACGCAGGGCTTGCGTCGCCCGATTGAATTCACTGGTGCGAAAGTCCCGACCGCCAATCATTGCCCGGACCTCACCGGTTTTAACATCCAGCACGACCAGCGCGCCCTGGAGGTAAGTTGGTTCACCTATGGCGGTATCCGACTTAGCGATTGAGTCGTAAAATTGTTTTGTCGGTTTCAAACGGTAGTCTGTTTCAAGACGGTCAAGCCAGGCGAGGAAAATTCGATTGGCCGCAGATTGAATATCGAGGTCAAGGGTGGTGTAAATGGTCGCGCCCGATTTGTAGACAAAGTCATAGCCGTATTGTTTAATAAGGTAGCGCCGAATTTCTTCGACAAAGTACGGGGCTTCATTGGTAACACCACCGGCGGGTTGAACATTTAAGGGTGTTTTCAGTGCTTGATCTAATTCCTCTTTTGTCAAATGGCCAATTCGGTAAAGTTTAGTGAGAAAGAAGTTGCGGCGGCGGATAAGTCGCTCCGGTCGGTAGTAGGGAGAGTAGGCGCTGGGATTGGCGATCATTGCTCCAATCGTGGCACACTCCACCGGGTCGAGACGCGATACATGTTTGCCGAAATACTTCTCACTGGCAGCGGCAACACCGTATATCGAGCCCCCAAACCAAACCTGGTTGAGATACATTTCAAGAATTTCCTGTTTTGAGTAGTGGCGTTCCAGTTCGAGGGCGAGGACCATCTCTTTCAATTTTCGGGTAAGAGTTCTTTTTGGGGTGAGGAACATTGAACGGGCAAGTTGCTGAGTAATGGTGGAAGCACCTTGCAGGTTCCCGGGATGAAGGATATTGGCAACGATTGAACCGGCAACCCGGATGAGGTCGATGCCCCAGTGCTGGTAGAAGCGCTTATCTTCAACGGCAACAACGGCATCGACGAGACAGGCAGGGATGGTCTCAAGCGGTACGGGACGCCTTTTTTCTTGAAACAGTTCGGCAACGACACGACCCTTACAGTCGAGGATTCGGGTACTGGCGGGCGCCTTGAAGTTGAGAATGGTTTCCGGAGTTGGGAGGTCGGCACGCAGTTTGAGAAAACCGGCAACGCCAAAAAGGATAATGAAAAGCAAAACGATAAGAAAGGTCAGGATAAAAGCGCGCAACGGACGAGTCAAGGAACTCAAGCCGGGGTCACAGTTCAGGTTGCGTAGCGGTTGATGACCTCATTGCTCACCGCCAGACGGAGCATATCAAGTGCTTCGCTTTCCTGAGATGCCTTGACGAGCCAGTGCTGGGCAGGAGGAATGGTACCGCCGTGGATGCGCACTGACGAGTTGACGGTATCTTCGAGGGTGTTTTGGGCACACAGTTTTAAAAGCATTGATTCAAAGTTAATCGTCGCGGCATGACCGGCAAGCCAGGCGGTTCGATATACGAGCCAGCGCAGGGCTTCGATATTTGCCGCCATCGCTCCGAGGGTACGCTGAAACTCCTTGCGCGTTGATATAGGTTCGTTCATCGACTTCCAATCCCGGAGATATTGTGCCGATGTTTCCAGTATGCGACTGCAGACGCCAAGGATTGCGGCACTGCGCGAGATGCGAGCCAGCGGAAACCATTTTTGTCCGAGATAAAGTGCCGCGCCGGGTTTGCCGATGATTTTTTCTGAGGTAATGCGACAGTCCGATAGGACCAGCCGCGCCGGTTCAACACCGAAGTCGATTTCACTGCCAGGTGCATCACGGTCAATGAGAAAACAGGTAATACCGTTGGGTGTTTGAGCAAACACTAGACAAAAGTCGAAGTCCGGCCGGGATAGCAGTTTGACGCCGTTCAGAATGTAGTTGTCACCGTCCGGCTGGGCGGTGACGGACATTTCATCAGCAGTTGTGAAGTGTTCCGGTTCCCGGAATGCCAGGGCATAACTCTTTTCACCGGCGACAACCGGCAAAAGATAGTCCGATTTCAGGTTTTCCGGACATTCGTAGAGGATTGGGGTGAAATCACCCCAATCAACTGGAATAATCGTTTTCGACAGCTCTTCAGCGATCAAGCAGGTTTCAATTAAACCCAGACCACCACCCCCGAACTCCTCAGGAACCCCAGCACTGTAAAGGCCCATTTCTTTTATCTTTTGGGTAGCATCACGGGCGATAGTTTCTCGCTCTTCACGCGTGCGAACATTGAGGAATTTTGGTTCTACGGGCAAGAGGTCACGGCGGACAAACTCATGGACCGTTTGCCGAATCATTTCAGCATCTTCGGATAGCGCGAAGTCCAATCAAACCTCCTTTTTGGTGTAGTCAGGAAGAATCAAAGGTGATTTCGTTACGGGAACGAGGTTATTTTTCTGTAACTCCTGGTTCCATTTTTCGAGATGTTTCAGGGTGAGTTCAAGATTAGCGGTTCTGGTTCGAGCGGTTTGAGCGGCTGCACTGCCCGCCCGCCGCCCGAAAACGATAACATCCAGTAGCGAATTACCCATCAGGCGGTTACGACCGTGCACACCCCCGGACGCTTCGCCGGCAACAAATAAAAATGGGACATTGGTTCGACAATCAGGGTCAATTGCGACCCCGCCATTCTGGTAGTGTAGGGTGGGGTATACGAGAATTGGTTCCTTGTCCAGTTCGATGCCGAATCGGGCGAACTGACGGACCATTGCGGGCAGTTCTCTTTTAACCGTGCCCGGACCACGCAAAATTTCAATCATAGGCGTGTCCAGCCAGACACCAGAAATGTTGCCGGGTGTTACAACCCCTTTACCTTTCTGACATTCACGAATTATCGCCGAGGCGACAACATCCCGGGTTTCGAGTGGGAAGATGAACTGCTGACCGTCAACATTGAGCAGTTGGGCACCCAGACTCCGGACTTTTTCGGTAACCAGTTGACCTATGATTTGCTGGGGATAGGCGACACCGGTTGGGTGGTACTGCATCGTATCGATAAATGCCAATCGGGCACCAGCGCGATAAGCAAGCACCAGTCCGTCTCCGGTTGCGCCGTAATGGTTGGAGGTTGGAAACCCCTGGTAGTGAAGTCGGCCGCTGCCGCCGGTTGCGATGACTACCGTTTTTGCTCGAACAATCGTATAGTGGTAGTTTTGAGATAGGGCGTTGCCACTGAGGTTAAGGTTTAAGAGAACGGCACCGGTTACCGTGCCGTTAGAATCGGTGAGCAGTTCAATCGCCGGGGAAAACTCAAGGACGGTAATCTGCGGGCGGCTTTTAAGTTCGTCCCGAAGGGTGCGCATAATTTCAGCACCGGTGTAGTCCCGCGCCGTGTGCATCCGTTTACGAGAGGTGCCGCCGCCATGAATTGTTTTCATCGAGCCGTCCGGGTTCTTATCAAACATTACACCCAGGTCTTCAAGCCATTGAATTGCCTCTGGGGCATCGGTTACGAGCGTTTCCACCAGTTCTGGTATGTTGGCAAAATGGCCACCCCCCAGAACATCCAGATAGTGAAGCGCCGGTGAATCGTTATCTTTGTCTGCGGCCTGGATTCCACCCTGCGCCATCATCGTGTTGGCATCACCCAGTCGCAGTTTTGTTGCCACAATTACTTTTACTCCGAGATTATCGGCAATGAGTGCTGCGGCACAGCCGGCACCACCCCCGCCGATTACAAGAACATCGCAGTCGTAATCGGGCTGGTTAATCGATAGGCTGGTTTCCTTTAAAAGACTTTCTCCCTCAAGGAGGAGGGCGAGTTCGCGCGGAGTTCGGTCGCCTGCGTTAGGACCAACCCTGAGGGTGGAGAATGTGTCCGCACGGTAGTCAGGGTGATACTCGTGCAGCAGTTTGTTCTTTTCCTCGGCGGTCAGGCGGGGAAAGGTCTGTTTTAGACGTTCCGGCCTTGTTTGTGCCACGCGGGTGGCAAGTTCATTCAATGGAGATGGATAAGCCATTTTTTTACTCCTCGGGTTCTATGTCCCGGTTAGCGTAAGCTTTTTTAAGTTCTTCCAGAGGCATATTTTTAAGTTCGGCGATGGCAGCAGTAAATTTGCCCGCTTTGACCTCTTGAATCCGCTGTTTCAGATGTTCGGACTTGGGGGCAAGAAACTTACCATATATGCGCCGGCAAAGTAAGGCGGCGTGATGTTTAACCAGTTCGGCGGGGCAGCGACTAACACAGAGCCCGCACATAATGCAGTCAAAAGAGATGTCGGCGGCAAGTGGAATGTCACCGCGGATAATCGCCGATACATAGCCCAGAACATCGATTTCCTGGGGGCAGGATTTGGTGCAGGTGTTACAACCGTAACAGGTTAACATTTCGGGATAGATATTCAGCACTTCCTGGGCAGTGCCTTTTAGTTCTGAAAGGCGATAACGCGGTTGGTGGGCAGGGAAATAAGGAATCATCGCCAGTTGCATATTGGGTTCGACTTTGGTCTGGCAGGCAAGGGCGAATTTCAAGTGGTAATCCCCGGCGATGCGATACACGGTGGCACAGGCACCACAGAACCCACCGCGGCATCCAACGCCGCGAATAAGTCGATAGCCTGCATACTCGAGTGCCTGAAGAATGGTTAACGAGTCCGGAACCCGATGGTGCTCACCCATAATGTAGATGTCAATCATATTTTCACCCATTGCATGCCTCCTGGTAAAATTGGTCAAGGTAATAGTCGTCCCGGGGCGCAAGATGCGCCAGAAGGTGTTTCATTTGCTCTATTGCCCGTTCTTTTACAATGTAATGTTTTATCGTGGTATCAACCTGGGGACAGGAAAGGACGCATTGATAACACCGGTCGCAGTCCGAGCCGACCATCGTTTCTAAGGCAAGACTGGTGCGCTGGGCAGTGCGTTTTAATCGGGCAGGTTCGCGTGCCAGTAAGGAGCAGATGTCAACGCAGTTACCACAGCCGAGACAGGCACGGGTACCGGTGATGTTCTCTTTGACTTTTAATGTGTGGGAAGGTCCGAATCCCGAAGAAAGCAGACGGCAACGCGGGACCGGTGGAGCGGATGTGTCAAGGATTATTTCAAGTATCGGCTTTACCTTCTGGACATCAATCTGAAACGTGTCAGGCATAACTACTTATCCCTGCTTGATTTTTTTGAACTCCTCGGTAAGAAGGGGAACAACCTGAAACAGGTCACCGACGATGCCGTAATCGGCAACCTTGAAGATGTTCGCCTCCGGGTCTTTGTTGATTGCCACAATGCATTTTGAGTTAATCATACCCACCAGGTGCTGGATGGCACCGGAAATACCGCAGGCGATGTAGAGCGAAGGGGCGACAACCTTGCCGGTTTGTCCGACTTGAAACTGATGGTCGCGCCAGCCAGCATCGACCGCGGCGCGGGAGGCACCAACCGCCGCATTAATAACAGCGGCAAGTTCCTCAAGGAGGGCGTAATTTTCTGGACCTTTCATTCCCCGACCGCCAGATATTACGATGTCGGCTTCGGTCAGTTCGACCGTTTTAGTGACCGTCTTGACAATTTCTGCGACCTTCATTCGCAAATCTTCTGGTGTCAATTGAGCAGCGACAATCTGGCCATTTCGGTTCAGTTCTTCCTGCGCGCCGACCGCCCGTGGTCGTAGGCTTATCACGAGTGGCATAACGCCCGGGGCTTTTACAGTCGCGAGCGCCTTACCGGCGTAAATTGGTCGGGTGGCAACAACATTTCCTTCTTCATCAAAGTCGATGGCGGTGCAGTCTGGCAGGAGCACGGTTTCCAGCCGGGAGGCGAGGGTGGCGGCAAGGTCTTTTCCGAGAGCGGTGGCGCTGAGGATAACGGCATGCGGTCTGTGTTCTCGCACCAGTTTTTCAAGGATGCTGCCGTAACCATCCGGGGTGTAGAATTCAAGTGTCGGGTCGTCCACGGTGATGACTTTATTAACACCGAATTTAACAATCTCCTGAGCAATGGAGGATATGTCTTTTCCTAAAACAACCGCAGTGAGTTCATCCTGTTTCTTTTCGGCAATTTTGTAGCCGGCGAGCAGGGCTTCAAAAGAGACTTTTTTGAGTGTGCCTTCACGCTGTTCACAAAAAACTATTACCATTAAATTCCTCCTGCTGTGTTGTTTTTTAACTTCATATCACTAAAGAAATGCAATTGAATACTCAGTGTAGCATCAGCGAAAAAGAAGTCAAGAAATTGAGGTTTTAGTTTCTCTATCTCAATTTTAGAACTTTTGTCCGGCTGGAGCCGTTTTTTACCCGGCATAGGTAGGCGCCCGCAGGACAGAGAGTTCCGTTGTCGTCGGTGCCATCCCAGACAGCGTAACTTTTGATGTGTTTAAGCGTGCGCACCGGTTTCCCGGTAGCGTCGTAGATGACGATTTCTGTGCCGTTGGGGTCGAAATTGTTGATAACCAGCCGAGTGGTGTTAAGGAAAATCTGAGGGATGGCAGTAACCCTAACTTGGGGCAAAAGCGCCGGGGATTCTTGAATACCAACCTGCGCGACTGGAATCAGGGTGTCATAAGGATAGAGGTTGTGGCCTGTGACTACCAGGCGGAGTCTGCCGGTATCGCTTGGGTTGATGTTAAAGGCGATGGCGCCATAGTTGTCGGTGTAACCGTATTCATAAATCACCGTGTCCATTGAGATACACACTAAGGCGTTGGCGATGGGCTGCTCATTAAGTAAGACGCGAACTGCGAGTTCCTGGGGCTCAGGTGAGATTACATCTGGATGCTCTACGGTTGGGAGCTTCGGGGTTGCGGTCCAGATATCAAGGTGCGGATCGCCCAAGAGGTTGAAACCACGATATTCAGCCGTATCGCGGAACGCCCGGTAGAGTGAATCCTTAGCGCTAATCATCGCTTGACCAAGTTTGGTTTTGCCTTCAAGAAATACTGCCTTGGTAAAGGCACGGGCAACGGCGCTTCGTTTTCGAACCGTCTGGGTACCGGCGCGGAGCGAATGGGTGTTACCAAAGAATGCAACGGCACCTTTCAGGTTAGTTACAGTTCCGGCTTTAACCCAGGAGTCGCCGACCATCCCCTCCCCTGGTGCCAAGGTCATCGTTCGACAGGTGATGGAAAGAACGATAGGTAGTTTTTTGCCGTTGTTTGTTAAATAAGGGTTGACTTTGAATGGTGGGTACCAGTTGCTCTCAGTATTGCCCCGATAAAGAACTATTCCAGTGCCGTTGTTGACCGAATTGATAACATTATTGGCGGTGTGCCCACGCAAATAGGAAAGAGAGTCGCAACTGACAAATCCGTTTGCTCCTGCAAGGCTCGCAACTATTCGGATGTCGTTCCAGTAGATGGTATCGTCGGAGTCGCTATTTTCCCGGATAACGGTGGTGAGACGACGCATCCACAGGCTATCGGTAAGGTCCGGGTATCTTTCATAAGCAAGGGTTTTGGCAACCATCACACTGCATTGCGATGCGGAAACGGCGGGGAATCTACCAACCGGAATGTCCATAAAAAGGTCACTGTTGACATCACCATATAGGTTATCGGAAGTGTAACTACCACCTTGTCCCACACCATAAAGGCCGGCGGGGAGATTGGAAGGGGAACCGACGAGGAGAATGTATTCCGGCCTCACGGGCCAGTTATTAAAGGCGTTTCGGATATAGTTTTTTATTGCGCTGTCGGCAGGGCTGCCAATTTCGGACAGTTTTACTACCTTACATTGCATACCCGAGTAATGCTTCCAATCGGCAAGGGGTTTGATTACCGGAGCAAGGGCATCGGTGGTAATGATAAGGTACCTTGCTCCCTGTTCAGCAAAGACAAGGGAACAGATACCCAGTATGATGGTCAGCAAAAATCTTTTCATTTAAGCCTCCTGGGTTGAAGGTGCCGCGCATCTGATTTTAAAAATTTATGACCGAGCCAGTTCATCGCGCTCTTATTTATTTTACTTCTTGAACTTGGTTAGTCAAATGTGTATTATAGGAAAATGAAAGAGGAGCAGAAGAGCGGGAGCGATAGAGCACAGACCCGGGTTTTAATTATTGGTTATGGTAAAGTTGGTAGCGCGTTTGCCGGGCATCTGTCGCGGCTGGGATATAAAGTCCTGACCGTCAGACGGCGGAGCGAGGATTCCCGAAATCTGGTACCCGGTGTTGATGTGATTGTCTTTTCGGTGCCGGATCGGGAGATTCAGAAACTGTTTCTGCGGTTGAGGCGGTATATCAAACCCAGGACTGTGGTAGTTCATCTTTCCGGTGCCTATGGTGTTGAGCTATTTAAGGGTGCGGTGGAGCGAGGTATAGACACCTTAGCGCTACATCCGGTCAAAAGTTTTTTTAGTCGCCAGCGGGCGAAAAGAGACCTGCCTGGTGGGTACTTTGCACTTGACGGGACGAAAAGAGGTTTGCGCTTTGGCAGGCGACTCGTGGCGCAGTTAAAAGGAAAGGCGGTTCTTGTCCGTTCAGAAGACCGACCGCTTTACCACGCAATGTGCGTGTTCGGGAGTAATTTCGTTCATCCGTTGTTTTATGCTGTGGAGAAAATTGGCAAGGACATCGGGCTTGCACCGCAAAGGGCAAGAGAGATTGTTATGCCATTGACTGTTGGGGTGCTTCGAAATATAAAAAAACAAGGGGCAGTTACAACACTGACCGGACCGGTAAAGCGGGGGGACTGGATAACGGTTAAAAGGCATCTCAAAGCCCTGAACGAAAGTCAACCCGAATTGGTGATACTCTATAAGCAGTTAACCAGATTTCTTGAGGAGATGAAATGAAGAGGTATCTGTTGTCAGTTTGTTTACTGCTATTGGGCGGTCAGTGTGCCAAAAAGATGCTACCGCCGAGTCCGGACCGTTTTCCGCCTCACATCGTTGAAGTAAACGCCCGGGCTCGGGTTCAGGTCGAACTGGTGTTTGATGAAGAACTTGACCCTGCGAGGTTTGTGCCCGAAAGTGTTAGTATCACGGGACTCAGGATAAGGGGAATTTCAAAGGGAAGAGACCGGATGCGGATGCTGGTCTGGACCGAGCCGCAAAACCACCAGCGCTATTTTTTGCAAGGTGTGGTATGGGATATGGCGGGTAATGCCGGCCGATTTCGCACCGGTTTTCTGGGGTCAACCCGAATTGATACAATTTCTCCTCGGGTTGTGGCGGTTTCACCGGCACCGGGCAGCGTTAATTTATGGCGTGGAATCCGTATTACCGTCCGATTCAGTGAGCCGGTGGATACCGGTTTCTCACTTGACTATATGATTGTGCCCGAAGAGTTCGAGACACTTTTCCATCAGGTTTGGGAAGCTAACTGGCAGGAGGTTAATTTTGTCTGTCGGGACTCAATCGGTCCGGGCAAGGTTTTTTACTTTTTACTAAATCCGGGATATCAAGACCTGGAAAACAACATCGGCTTGACACCGGCATGGACTTACTGGACAACAGATTCGGTTTTTGAGGGGGTTACTGTTAAAGGGAAAACTGTTGTCCCCCGCGGCACGGTTTTTTTTGAACAGGAGAAGACAAAAGCGGTGGCGCCGATTTTAACCGACGGTTCGTTTGAGGTTAAAGTGCCGGCGGGTGTGTATTCGGTGTTTGGGGTCAGCGATACCAACGGTGACGGTCTTGTGGACTTGATAAGTTTGCCGGTTGAGTTCAACACCGCAAGTGAGAGTTTAAAACTGATTATGGTGCCGGAATCGGTGCCCAGGCGCGTTAATGATTACCGTCGTTAGTGCTATACTATTAATCCTGGCTTTTTTGCTTTACTGGAGAGAGTTCGGGACAAGGGGGGGGTATTGGTTATTTATTCTCCGGGTGGTAATTGTGTTGATTCTGGGCTGGATGGCGCTTGACAGGGTGGTAACAGTGCGCTGGACCCAACAGCCTCGACGGGTGGCATTTCTGGTTGACCGGTCGCGTAGTATGGAGATGATTGGCGTTGACAGTGTTGTTGACCGGGTTTTGCGGTCTTTGCAGGAAAGGATTGTTGGGGTGAAACAGGAAGTTTGGTGGTTTGGTGACAGTGTGATAAAACTTGGACCAGGTGGCCAGGCTGCGCAACCGGGTAAGGAGCGTACCCGCTTGGGTCGGGCGCTTGAGGTTGTATCGCAAACCGGACCAGCCGCGATTTTGCTGCTGAGTGACGGTCAGGATAATGGGCAGGTGGATGCAATGCAAGTTGCGCAGCGGTTGGCGGTTCCAGTTTATACCGTGGGGTTCGGCGGCAACAGGGGAAGGAATTTGATGATTAAGGAACTGGAAATTCCTGCCGTTGCCTATGCCCAGGACACTGTTGTTATTAGAGTGCGCCTGGCAAGTATTGGTTTTATCAATCAGGAGCGATGTCGGTTACGGCTTGATGGCCAGACAAAAGAAGTTACCCTGGCGCGGGATTGGAGCGAAGAGGATGTTTTTTTTCGCGTGGTTTTTACCGAGAGTGGGAACAAAACGGTTTGGGTCGGCGCTGATAGTCTGCCTGATGAGTTGAGTTATATTGACAATCAGTGCTTTGGTTCAATTGAAATCAAGCCGGCGCGTACGCGGATTGTTTATATTACGAATCACCCCGGTCCGCAGACAAGGTTTATCAGACGGATGCTCGAGAAGGACATCCGGTTTGATGTTAAGAACGCGATTGCGCTCACCGGCGGGCTCAACCGGATGGCGCGTTTGCTGGATAGCGCCGATGTTTTTGTAGTTGACAACGCTGCGGAGGTAGCGCAGGACCGAGAGTTCTGGAATGCGCTTCGGAGCCGGGTTGAAGGTGGTGTTGGTGTATTTCTGCTTGCTGGGGATGGGTTTAAAGCCGGAGAGCAACTGGAGAAGTTGCTACCGATAAAAGGCGGGCAACTTTTGAGAGGGGAGTGGACGCCGATGATTGCGGAACCGGCGCTGTTTCTGCCGGGGCTGAGAGAAGACGGTCTTAATTTTGCTTCGGTGCCACCATTTAGCGGTATCTGGGCGGGGACGGTGGCAAATGAGCAGGCAACGGTATGGATGACCGCTCAGGAGAATCAGGCACCGCTTCTGGTGGCGGGAAAGGCAGGTAAAGGAAAGGTGGTTTATCTTGGGGCGTTTCCACTGTGGCGCTGGGGGTTCCTGGCTGATGTGCTACCGGACAAGCCCACACCCCTTGGTGTTTTTCTTTCGGGAACGGTGCGTTATCTTAGCGAAAAAGACACCAGTCTGTTTAGTTTAAAAACAGATGCATTAGATTACTTGACCGGGGAACGAATTACGCTTCTACTTGATGCCAAAGCATTGGACGGTACACCCTGGGAAGGTTTAGATGTACGCATTGCGGTGCAAGATTCGCTCGGGAACCACTTTTATATCCCGATGCAGGAAATGGGCTCCGGGCGTTACCGGGCGGAAATAGATGGTTTGGCGCCCGGTCGATATTTTGCCTTTGCTGAAGTGCGGGCGGAAAACCGCCTGCGCTATCAGACCGCTCCGGTCGAGTTTCGGGTTACAGAGCAGAGTGTTGAGATAATTCAACTGGGCATCAATCGTGATTTACTGTCCCGAATTGCCTCGCTTACCGGGGGCTGGTTTATCCCTGCGGACAGTATTGATGAAATTGCAACCCGAGAGTTTAGACTGGGCGTTTATCATCGGTCGTTTTCCCTTGACCCGAGAAAAATCCCAGTAATTTATGGACTGGTTGCGCTGCTATTTGGTCTGGAGATAATTTTAAGACGCCAGAGGGGTTTGCTGTAAATGAGCGGTTCAACATCTCAGGTATTTGGGAATTTAGGCAGAAAATCGCTTCTTGCTGGGCTGCTCATGGCGATTTTGATTACGGGCGTTACACCGGCATCAGCAAGTACTGGAGAACGGATTGCCGAAAACTTGCGGGCGAAAGGGTTAAGTCCGGAACTGGTGGTCTTCTTGGTTGCGATGCTGCCGATTGTGGAGTTGCGCGGGGCGGTGCCAATTGGAAACAACCTTTTTCATCTACCATTATGGAAGACGCTGATTCTTTCGGTTGTGGGAAATATCCTGCCGATAATTTTGCTTCTGCTCCTCTTGGAACGGGTGGTTCTGTTGTTAAACCGGTTTGCTCTTTTCCAACGGTTTTTTAAGTGGCTGTTTACGCGAACCCGAAGGAAAAGTGGCGTGATTGAACGGTTTGAGTTCTGGGGTCTGGCGATTTTTGTCGGTATTCCTTTACCGGTGACCGGTGCCTGGACTGGTGCGGTTGCTGCGATGTTGTTAGGTATGTCTTATTTCCGTGCGTTGCTGGGGATTTTTTTAGGGGTTTTAATAGCAGCCGGAATTGTGACGGTGCTTTCTCTTCTTGGCTGGGTGGGTGCGGTCATCGCGGTTGTTGGTTTAATAATTATTCTTCTTTTTCAATTCCGGAGTGAGAAAAAATCGATACCCGATTCGGGGCATAATTTACCGGGACCGCCGTAGGCTGATAAGTAGGGACAAATTGGGTTAATGCCTTTTTAATCTCGTCTGGGTTGAGAAACTCAAGATTTGCTTCCAGTTCGGAAATTTTACCCAGTAGTTCTGGGTAAGAGTAATTTTGCGAGATTCTTGCTCGGTAGATACGTTCGTTTTCCGTGGCGATGGTGCCTTCCTCAGCGGTTAGGAGTTCTTCAAAAAGTTTTTCTCCGGGGCGAATACCAGTAACGATTATCGGGATGTCAACCTGCGGAGTTAACCCGGCAAGTTCTACCATACGATGTGCCAGGTCCCAGATGCGCACCGGTTTGCCCATATCAAGAACAAACACCTCACCACCTTTGCCCAGTGCTGCCGCCTGCAGTACCAGGGTCACCGCTTCGCTGGTCAGCATAAGATACCGTCGCATTTCGGCATGGGTGACGGTAATGGGCTGGCGTTTCAAGATGGCATCTCGAAAGATGGTCGAAACACTACCCCGGCTGTCAAGAACATTGCCAAAGCGTACGACAACCACCTTCATATCACTCAGTTCGTTCATTGCCGTGACGAGCATCTCGCCCAATCGCTTCGTGGCACCCATCACACTGGTGGGGTTGACCGCTTTGTCAGTGGAGATGTAGATGAAGGTGCGGGTGTGGTAACGGATGGCGGTCTTGGCAACGAGATGGGTGCCAAGGACATTGGTCTGTATTGCCTCTTCGGGGTGAAATTCTAATACAGGGACATGTTTGTAAGCGGCGGCATGAAACACTATCTCCGGCCGGGAAAGCGCGAATGCCCGTTCCAGGTCCTGCGCGTGATTGATGTCGCCCAGAAAAGGGATTATCTGGAGGTTGGGATAAAGGAGACGGATTTCACGCTCAATGTAAAAAAGGTTAGAGTCGTCGCGTTCAAAAAGGACGAGTTGTTCCGGGGTGAAGCGGGCAAGCTGCCGACACAGTTCCGAGCCGATTGAGCCGCCGGCACCGGTTACCAGAATCCTCCTGCCGGAAAAAATCTGGCGCATCTGGTTGACATCAACCGTTACCGGTGGTCTGCCAGTCAGTTCGTGAATACACAGTTTTTCCAGGGCGCCAAGGTCTGAACGGTCTTCAAGGATGTCGACGAGTGAAGGCATCGTTTTTACTTCCACTTTACCGATGCGATGGAGCCGGGCGTAGAAGTCTCCTAAACTGAACCCGGGGTTTGATTCGAGCATCACCATTACCACCTCAACCCGGTAGCGTTCCACAATTGCCTCGATGTCATCGGTTGTTCCCACCACCTCAATGCCCTGCTCGTAATTACCGATCTGATTTGGGTCCGGGGTTACGATGCCGACAATGTAGTAGTTGAAATTGGTTAAACGGCGCAGGATGTTAGGAATAAAGTAGCCATACCTTGCAGAGAGGGCAATCAGGGTGCGTTTACCTTCAGCACTGGTGAAAAGAGGTTCAAGGAGTAGCCTTTTACTGCCGCGGAAGGCAGCGAGGGAAAAAAAGAGTGTTAAGCCGATGAGTATCGGACTGGAGGTTGAAATATTGCGCCAGACGGGCAGAAGGCGAAGCAGAGAGTGGCATGCCGTAACCAGGGTGCTGGCAACGAACAACTTCCGTAAATCGGAGAGGGAGAATGTGACCCAGGCGAGAGAGTAGTTGCGCAGGGCAAAGTTGGCGCCGATTGTGAGGAGTATGTTGGTGATTACAAGAATAAAAAGTCTTTGAAAATCGGAGGTAGATAATTTGAAAATCGGGTAGGGCACGAGGTAATTAACGGCGATGATTGAAACACCCGCGACCAGCGCATCCCCGAGCAAAAAGAAGACGCGGCGTCTTGTTGCTTTGATTGATAGGTAGCGCCCAGCGATTTTTTGCACCTGGGTAATTAGTTCTTTTAGACTGCGCCGCTCTATTTTGCCGCCAGTCTGTACCGTGGCGCTAACGCTCATCAGGTTTCCCCTTGAAGGGATTTGTTGGTAAATTTCAATTCGCTCCCTCCTGAAGGTGAGAGGTGCAACGAATGTGCCGGTTGAGAATGTTGGGATTAGAGGTAATAAGATATTGAATTTTCATCTCTTGTAAAATCGGCATTAGATTGAGTGGGATGAGACAGATAAGGGATGATTCAGGTTCAGATTTATAAGTTGTTGACATAACAAAACTAACGGTGCGACACCTCTGGGGAAATGGGGCGTGAAAATTAACGGCTGTTTTTAGTCGTTGAGCTTATTGAGAAAAACTCTTACTTTATTGATTTCTGGTGAGTTAGGCTCTAATTTGATAAATTTTGTTAAGTAAAATCGGGCGCTATCTGTTTTGCCGGTCATTGCGAACACCAAGCCTTTATTCTCAATGGCAGCGCTGTAATCGGGGTAGTATTTCAGGGCAAGGTTGAAATCAGCGATGGCGCCTGTGTCATCCCCGGATGCATAGCGGAGCATGCCGCGGCGGTTGGCGGTAGCGGCAAAACGGCGGCAAAGGTCTTCAGCATAGGGGTCGTAAAATTTGTTTGTAGAGTACCTTTCAGGTTCCGGAAAGGTGAATTTGATTTCGGGTTCAATCGTGCTGTCTTCAAGCGGTCGAAATTGGTAAGTTAATCCGTGTAACCGCAACCGAAAGTTTTGCCAGCGCTCAAGCGATTGGGAAAAGTTCTGAGGAAAGTAAAAGCACGGATGGTCTGTGAGGCTCAATAGCAGGTGCCGTTTAATCTCCTGGGCCCTTTCGCTGGCTAAAGTACCAAACTGGATTTTGCTTAACCGGGTGCGGTTTTCCCATAAAGTTCGTGCAAGGTCAAAGCAGGGGTCAGGAACCGGCACAGTTTTGGCAAGCTGTTTCAGGTACCAGGGAAACACCAGATGGTGTTCACTGATTATGGTCGGAAGGTTATCAGGTTTCTCAATAATGTTGTGCCAGTTCAAACCCTGAAACAGACTGTAGTCGTCGGTGAAGATTACAGCATGCGCCGGTAGTTCGTTGCAGACAGCGCGGGCAAGGTCGCTAAGGGCGGTGAGATGGGAACGGTTTTGTCGGGGATAGTTCCCCAGAACGACAACGATGAGAGCGATGATGATAAGGGCGAAAATGCCAGTCCGTCCCTTTTTTGCCTGAAAATGTGGTGCTGCTGAGCCGATGAATATTGCCAGACAGAAATAGACTGGCAAGAAGTATCCTTCCTTGTCCGGGATGTTGTAGAGAAGAGCGGCGCTGCTGGCAAGAACAGTGCCGATGAGCAGGGCGAAGAACAACCTTTTGTTTTTTCGTATAAGCCAGATACTGCCCGGGATTAGTAAAAGCCAGAAAATGGTGAACTGTTTGAACAGGGTCAGAGGTAAGGAAGAGACCTGTTGGGTAAGATAATCAGTTCCCCCAGCAAGAAAACGGTAGCGGTAAACTGCCGCGGTGATGTAGCGGAAAAAGTCATCGGTTGACTCAATGCCTGCCCACCCGGGTGGGTTTTGCGAGCGAAAGAGTAAGGATAGATAGAGCAAAGGCCCAAGCAACAGAAGCAGGAAGAAGAGTAGCCACTGGCGTCGATGCAGGTTTTTCAGCGCCGGGGTATGGAGCAGAATGAGAAATGTTGGAATCCAGACGATGATGAACAGATGGTTGGCAAGGGTCAGTCCGAAACTAAAACCGAAAAAATATAGGTATGAATATGAAGCAGAAGATGTTTCCCGCCAGCGTAATAGTGCCCAAAGGGTTAAGGCGAAGAGGAAAACCTGCAGGGCGTACACTTCAATCGCCGTTGCCTGCTGCCAGAGTTCAAACGAGAGCGCCCAGATGAAAGCACCCAGAAGGGCAAATTTTTCATCGCCGGTCAGACGGTTGATAATGTGAAAAAGAAAAAAACAGGAGCCGGCAGCAACGAGCGCTGAGAGGAGATTGATGCGGAAAGGAAGGGTAAAGACCGGTAGCAGAGAAACAAAGCTGAGGAGGTTGAGGAGTAATGGATAACCGGGCGGATGGACTAAACCGCCTGTGCGGGTGGCAAGTGCAAACTCGGCGGAATCAAGCCAGTAGATGTCCCGGCAGGTAGTAAGGAAGTAGAGCGCAAACGGTGCGAAAAAGGCGAGGAAGGCGAAAATTAAATTTCGGTTCAGAAGTCCTCTTTTCGGCACGAAGAAGTTTAATCGGTGCGGAGAAACGGTCAAGCTATTAGGGGCTGAACAACAGTTAGTTCAGTTTTACGGCGAGGACAATAGGTCGGTTGATTGTTTCTGTTGTGCCGTCACCTCTTGATGCCTTGATGTTGAGGAGGTAAATTCCTGTCGGTAAACGCTGGAGTCGGTCATCCGTGCCGTCCCATTTTAAATCGTAGTAGCCGCCCGGTGCGCTGGTCAACAGTTGTCTTCTTAATCTGCCCTGGAGGTCGTAGACGGCAACGGTTAGACGGTAGCCGGTGCGCGGACTGTTGATCTGGATTGTGGCGATTTCGCCTTCATTAGGGGCAAACGGGTTGGGGAAAATGGAGTCAATCTGAAGTCTTTCGGAAGGGGGAAAAGCGGCGGTGGTATCACTAATGTCTTCGGGAAATCTCGGCATCAACTGATAGCCGGTGTTGTAAGGCGGTTCGTAGTCGTACTGCCCTACGATGCCGGTGATGCGTACTCTTCGGCCCGCGGTCAGCCAGGATGTCTGAATGCCGGTGTTGTCATAGATACGGACCGAGATCGCCGGAGTGCCGTTTCTCAGCACCATATTGTAGCCGGAACCTGAGCGCACCGGTGCCGAGATGACATCACCTACCACGGTTAACAAATCGGACTCCATCGTTTCCGTAAGCGGTGTATTAAAGGGGAGAAGTTTTGGTGTAACCGGAACGGCGATTGTGTCACTGACCCACATTACGCCTGAGGAGAGCTCCGTCAAGCCGTTGTATTCAGTTACCCTGCCCAGGGCGGTAATTTCTATGCCCAGGCTGTCAAGGAACGGTGCCTGGTCATTAGGATAGGAACAGTTGTAAACATTTACTCCCTGGGTGGCATCCTGGATATAGAGGCTTTTGGCGCTACCGGTGGTAAAAACTCGTGCCGGACCGGTTATTCTGCCCTTGACTCGAACCCACCGGTCAAGCAGTTGCGGGGTCACACCATCGGGTCCGGGCTGCTGGGCGGTGCGGATGGTGATGAGGGGATAGTCTTCAGCACTGGATGAGAAGTCGCGTCGGTACCGGGGTAAGAGTTGATAGCCGGTCAGAGGCTGGGTGGTGTCCGAGGTGTACTGCCCTTTGATACCGATGATGGTGAATGTGTCTGGCGACAGGATAAAGCCTGGTATTTCGGTCTGGGCGTCAATCCGTACCTGAGTTGTGCCGGTTGAGTCTTCAAGGTTGTAGTTCGTGTTACCGGCAAGGAACAAACTGCTAATTTTGACACCGGTAATTGCGACCAGTTCGCCTTCGTAGGCTTCGGCGTTCATTGCCCGGCAGTTAAGGATTCGCGGTTCGGGCAGGGTTCGATTGCGGGCAAGAAGGGTGATGGTGGCGTTAGAGATTTCGGTTTTACCCCGATACCAGTCCACTTTTCCGGTGACGAGCACACTGTCTGCCAAGTCGGCGTTCTGCATCGTGAAACTGAAAACATTTACCCCACCACTGGTATCCTGAATGTAGATGTCGGTATAACGATTGTCAAAGATGCTGTCTGGTGCCGTAACGATGCCGGTGACGGTTACCGTTTGTCCCCGACGGTCCGGCTTGCCATCGCCATCGGCATCTTCTATTGCCCACCTTATCGGCACCACCTGGGCGAGGGTAATTGTGACCCAAGACAACAGGCAAAGTATAAACCTTCTCATCTTTTCAACTCCTTTTCCACCTCCGCCGCGGCTTGGTCAAGGGCGTTTTTCGGTTCAATCCCGGCGCGAATGATTTTTTCCAGGGCGTCACCCAGCACACGTCTACCGGCAAACCAGGCTTCACTGCGGGGTTCAAAGCGCAGGTATTCAAGTTGTTTTAATGCGGCACTGAGTCCGGGGGTTTCCTGAATTAACTTTTGATACTCCGGTATGTTTAGGGCGCTTTTCCGCACCGGCACATAAAAGGTCAATGTTGCCCATTTTGCCTGCTGTTCTGGACTGGTAAACCACTTGACAAAACGCCAGGCAGCGCGAATCTGCTGCTCGTTACCGGTGCGAAAGATTCCGATATTTGTGCCGTAACCAATTACCGCCGGGGTCGCGGCAACAGGCAGGGGTGCGATGCCAACTTTAAAGGTAAAGTTGGGCTTTAAAAACGCCCAGGATACCGAGGTGCTTTGAATGCAGGCGATGCGACCGGCGAGAAAATCGTTTTGCGGTTCATAACCGGCACCGTAATAGACGCTGGAATCTTTATTAACCAAATCGGCAAGAAACCGGGCGGCACGAACCCCGGCTGGAGAGTTGAAAAGCGGTTTTTTATTTTGTTCGTCCAGGTAGTCACCACCCTGCTGAAGAAGTAGGGCGCCAAACACACCCTCGTTAACCAAGCCCGCGCCACCATAACGCCCGCTTTTTTTGTCGGTCAGGCGTAAAAGCATCGTCCGCAATTCATCCCAGGTGCGGGGAAACTCGTTGTATCCTGACTGGGCAAGCATATCAATATTGTAAAAGAAAACAGGCAAGGACTTGTTAAACGGCAAGGTGACAATTTTGCCATCCCAGGTGTTGCCTTCAATGAATGCCGGGTAGAAGTCGGCGAGTTCTTCAGAAGTGAGCCCATCCGGGCTATGAATTAAAGAGTCAAGGACGACCAGTTTGTTCAGGGCGTAAAACTGGGTGGTCCAGGATTCGTACATCTGGGCAAGGTTTGGGGGCGCATTCACCTGCACCGCACCCATTAACTTTTGGGAAAGGCTAGAGTAGTTTGCCATTGACACCGGCTCGATGTCAACATCCGGGTTCGCCTGTTCAAAATCGTCAATCATCTTCTCCAGGGCATCGCCTAAGGGCCCGCCCATCGCATGCCAGAAGGTTATCTTAACTTTTTTTTCGGTGGGTGATTGACCACGCGGTCCGCACCCGGTTAGGAAAACAAAAAGAACGGTCAGCGTGAGACAATAAACAGTTGATTGACGCATTGGTCAATTTTAACCCGAAAGCAAGAGCAGTCAATTAACAGCAAGAGGATTGGAGTGTTTCACTACACAAAACAGCCCATTGACTGAATTGTGAATTGAATTATAATTGAGTTACCCGTAAAGGGCAGATATGGGCGAATTTTTAAAAGGAGGTGTTTGATGAAACGTTTCGTGGTGCTATTTTTCCTTCCCGCCTTATGTCTCGCAATCTACGATAGGGAGTGGTTTGACTTGAACAACTGGCGTTGTCCGTTCTACAACGACGGCCGCTGGGGTATTGATTTAACCCAGACTCCGACAGGCAAACCATTTATCCCAACCCCTGTCAACTGGGCACGGTGCTCTATATCAACAGCGCGCAACCGGTTTGGATTTACGATGTGCCGGGCAGGTTGATAAAAGAGTTGTCCGGCATCGGGCTCAAAGTCTGGAATGGCACAGACATTGACAACCGGCCGGTTGTGCCCGGGGTTTATGTTATAAAGATTGGCGCTGGCAAAGATGCATTTACCCAAAAGGTGGTAATTATCGGAAGATAGCGAAAGCCATAGCGTAGGGCTAAATTTGAAGTTTGCACCGATCAGTTTCCTGACTTTAACGGGCTATTTTTCTCTATCCGACTGGTGTTTGCCCAACCGTTTTTTAAGTTCTCCTTCAAAGCCCCGGTCGGTTGGGAAGTAGTATTTTCTGCCTTTGAGCGATTCGGGCAAGTGTTCCTGGTCAACCTGCGCATCGGGAAAGTCGTGGGCGTATTTGTAATCTTTGCCATAGCCCAGTTGTTCCATCAAGGGTGTTACCGGGTTGCGCAGATGGAGCGGTACCGGTTCGGTCAGGCTGTTTAACGCATCCTGTTTTGCCATCGTGTAAGCCCGATAAACCGCATTTGACTTGGGTGCTAAGGCAAGGTAGATGACCGCCTGCGCCAGAGCGGTGGTGCCTTCGGGCATGCCGATGAAATGGACTGCATCTTTGGCGGCGTTGGCGATGAGCAGGGCGTTGGGGTTTGCCATTCCGATGTCTTCCGAGGCAAACCGAACAAGGCGCCGGGCGATGTAGAGCGGGTCTTCGCCCGCCTCGAGCATTCTTGCCAGCCAGTACAAAGCAGCGTCCGGGTCAGAGTCGCGCAGCGATTTGTGCAGGGCAGAAATCAGATTATAGTGTTCTTCACCGCTCTTGTCGTAGAGGAGAAATTTGCGCTGGACGATGTCCTGGGCCAGTTCCAAAGTGACCCGGCGGATGCCGTTTTCGTCCGGTTCCGCAGAGATGACCGAAATTTCGAGCGCGGTTAAAGCAACCCGGGCGTCACCCTGGGCGATGATGGTGAAGTAATCAAGCGCCCGGTCTTCAACCGCTGGATTGAGCGCTGCCAGTCCCTGCTCGGATTTGAGCGCGCGGTGCATCAAGGTCTTCAGGTCGTCCGGGGAAAGCTGGTTGAGGAGATAAACCCGGGTGCGGGAAAGAAGCGGCGCAATGACTTCAAATGAGGGGTTTTCGGTTGTGGCGCCAATCAGGATGAGCAAACCCGACTCCACATAGGGTAGAAGCGCATCCTGCTGCGCCTTGTTGAAGCGGTGGATTTCATCAATGAACAGGATGGTTTGCTTTTGAAACATCCGGCGGTTCTGTTCGGCGATTTTTACCGTGCGGCGGATGTCAGCAACGCCCGAAGTTACTGCCGAGATGGTGATGAACTCCGCCCGGGTGTAATGAGCAATAGCCCGGGCAAGGGTGGTTTTGCCCGAGCCCGGTGGACCCCAGAGAATCATTGAATGGAGTTCCCCGCGTTCCAGCATCTTGCGGAACGGTTTGTCGCGGGCAAGAAGGTGGTCCTGACCCACGATATCGTCAAGTGATACAGGACGCATTCGGTCCGCAAGCGGGGTATTGGGGTCGGTTGGGTGCATCGTAAAATTATAGCCCCTGGATGGTGAAGTCAACATATAAAATGGGGTCAGGAGTTTATCCTGACCCCACATACAAGAGGAGCCGCCTCTTTATTCAGCACCCACGCCCATCAGGGCATATTGTAATATTATAACCATTTTTTTCTCGGGGTCAAGTAATGAGTAGATGGGAGATAGAGCGGAAGTTAAGTAGAGGAGAAGAGCGGAAGGTGGATGGCAATTAGGTCGCAGAGGCCCAAGGTTAATGGCTATCCGGTATTATCTGGTAAATCAATGAGTTAGTCATTAAGCGATTCGCTCAGGAAACCGTTGGGGGAACCGTCCCCTGAGTCGTTACCGGGGTTATCTCTAATGCTTTATTTCGGGGTGTGAGGTTTGCTGTTTTGTCGCCGATTTTACCAGTCGTAAGTCGGGTTTTCTTTGATTAAATCGGATAACACCTAAATTGATTAATACCTTAGTCACCAAAAAACAGGCAGGGCGGACATCCGCCCTGCCTGATAGGTTGGGCTGGCTCGGTTAATGAACGATTAGTTTTCTCTTCTCTTGATACTGACCCGCGGTGAACCGCAAAAAGTACACGCCGGTTGGTACCCTTCTGCCCCTTGCATCACTGCCGTTAAAGACCAGACTGTATCTGCCCGGGTTCTGAAAGGAGTTCACCAGAGTTGACACCAGCCTGCCTGAAAGGTCAAACAACTCCATCCGCACCAGGCTCTTTTCTGACAACGAGTAGGATATTCGCAAAGGCATACGAGAGGGATTGGGTATTGTGCGCTCTAAACCGGTCTTTAAGCCCCAAGGCAGATTAGGCTCCTGCTCCTCAGCAATGCCCACCGCCACATCCGCCTGCCAGAACCCAATCAGCGCAAGCAGGTTGGTACCGGTAAGTCGGCCAATCGCAGTTTGACCCGCTGTGACCGATGAGCGAAAGTCGCCCCCGCTCATCTCACCGCCCCCAATCCCGTTCACGCTCCAGTCACAACGATAGGGCTGGGCAGAAACCAGCGTAAAAGAGAGCCAAAACGCTAAAATTAGGGCGCTGATGCGAGCCATATTCTACCTCTCTTTCGGTTTTTCCGGTTGGGGTGGGTTCTTCATCTTTTCATACCTTCTTCGGCCCTCAGCGGTGCGGAAGTTGATACCCGCTGCCTTACCTTCACGCTCCAGTTGCTCCATACAGCCGGACAGGAACTCATCATCCAGCATTCTGCCGGCAAGTGCACCGGTCTTGGGCTGCTCAACCGGCATCATCCTTCGGGTCGCCTCTGCTGACACATCCTGCCGCTCGCCAGTTACCAGCCAGTAAACCTCCATTCCCGGCTTACCGCCAATCACAAATCGGTTACCGGAGATTTTCTCCGCCACATACACATCAGAACTGCCCACACCGGTCAACTGAATGTGCGGGTTTCTGTTGAGCGCCTCAAAGTAGTCTGGCAACTTTACTTCGGCTCTGCCGTTAACATCAAGGATAACACTGCCCCGGTAGATGTTGAGCATCTCCGGACCTTCGATAAAGTAGTGGTTTAGGATTTTGTTATACGGGTCAAGCGGATGGTCAATGGTGAAAGTGCCACTGGCCTTTGAGAGTGTTCCGCAGCGCAACTGGTTTGATGCGGTTGCGGTCTGACCGTTGAAGGCTGCAGAGTTACTATAACCTGAGGGCACAATCGAGTGATTGCCAACCGCAAAACTGTAGGATGCCGCTGCGGTGTCTGCATACCCGCCGGCAACCGTGGCATAGTTTTCCGAGGCGGTGTTTGAACGCCCGCCGCCAACTGTGGCATAGTCGCCCGAGGCGGTGTTGACCCAGCCGCCGGCAACCGTGGCATCGTAGCCCGAGGCGGTGTTTGAACGCCCGCCGCCAACCGTCGCATAAGTACCCGAGGCGGTATTACCATACCCTCCGGTGACAGTGCAATAATAATAATTTTGTCCATTTGTTCCAGTGGTGCAGGCAACACCAAGGTTGGTATGGGCGTAACGATAAGAACCATAAAGCATATTGCCGGCACCACCACGGGCAATACCCAACTGTCGGATGGTGTAAAGCACCGAGTCCGGCGTGCCCCGCACCCAGGCATTATCACCCTGACCAACACTGTCATTTCTTGGCGCCCAGGCAGAGCCGGTCCACTTTAAAACTTGACCGGTTACCGCACCCATCTGGTTTAAGTCCGCAGCCCCTATCGTGCCGTCAAGAATCTTGTCGCTCGTAACCGCATTACTGGCAAGGTCAGCATTGGCAACCGCGCCATCCTGAATCATTGCACTGGTTACAGCGTTTGCCTGCCCTTCGTTTACATAGCGGGCGTCAAGTGCGGTGGTGTCCTTGCCCTGCAGCTTGTGGCTGTTGGCAGCGATACGGGCAGAGTCGACAAAGGCGATTGTGCCGGTGA
>Ga0209101_1000015_pt1 | contig 150116 bp, 105 predicted proteins | sample ConPoolayeCmetaG_FD_185481 | JGI IMG/M metagenome (GOLD analysis project Ga0209101, IMG submission 185481) | Hot spring microbial mat communities from California, USA to study Microbial Dark Matter (Phase II) - Cone Pool mat layer C metaG... ... | reverse complement strand
AAAAACAGTTGGTGTCTATAGCGACGGGGATCACCTCTTCCCATTCCGAACAGAGTCGTTAAGCCCGTCAGCGCCGATGGTACTGCGGTCGATGCCGCGGGAGAGTAGGTCGATGCCAACTAAAAATAGCCCTTGCGGTATCTCGCCGCAAGGGTTTTTTTATTTCTCGCGCAGCCTCTTGAGCAGTCTGAATATCCAGACCAACCACACCACCCCTAGTGCCGGCCCTAAAGCAAGACTCCCTGGGTTATAATATAGCGCCATCTCGATGTCCAAATGAAGCAGATGCATGATCGCGCGCGTCATTCCACAGCCCAAACACTCTACATTAAAGAAGCGCTTAGAAGGGCAAAGCGACTCGCCTTCGTCGAAGAAATCGGCCGGCAAGGCCAGTAAGGCAACAGGAATCAAAAGCAAGGCGGATATCTTGAGCCACAGCAAAGCCTTTTCTCTCAACAACATGTCTCTATAAGAAAAGAAAAGGGAGCCATCAAACCTTTAAGAGTATTTAATGGCTCCCCATTCTCCGGGCAGAGGAATTAATTGTAGTAGTCCTTCATTTTCACCAAAGCATGGATAAAGCCCGGCAGCCAGCAAAGTAAGGTCAGAATAAGATTGACAACCCAGTCCGAGCCGCTCCAGTCCGATTTGAGGCCCATGGCGATCCAGGCTAAACCCAAAATAGCCAATAAGATATACAGCCCCTTAGTGATGCCTTCTCCGCCTTTTTGCGTTTCCTTTTTCAGCCATTTCTGAGCGGCCTTCAGCTTCAGGGTGTTCTTAAGACCCAGGCGCTCTCCGGTCATTTCGCGATACTTGGCCGGAGTGAGCTGCAAGAATTCCTCCACCCCCATTTGGAGCATTTCCGGAGTAAGGGCCTGAATTTCGGCGGCATGGGCAAATGCCTGTACGGTTGAGTGATTTCCTCTTTCAACGGCTAATAAGGAATTGAGGCCGAGTAGAAGAAGGGCGAGTGTTGAGGCGAAAAATTTCATAGAAAAAGTTTTTTAGTTTTAAAATGTGATTTTCGCGTGCTCGATGTAAGTGATTCGAAGAAACTCGGTCAAAATTATGGCTCCAGCCGGATGTTTTCTGATCGGGTCGGCGTTAAATAATTTTTAATGGCTATCATTTGGTGAGTCGCCGCTGTCCTCTTACTTTTGCCATCGCTTACGCGCCTTGGCAAGGGGAATTAGCTCAGTTGGTAGAGCGCTTGCATGGCATGCAAGAGGTCACCGGTTCGAGTCCGGTATTCTCCACCGGAGTAGAAGAGCAACTATCGGTATTTTTGACCGACAGTTGCTCTTCCTTTTTCCGCTTAGGTTCATTCAAATAGGATGCGTTTGGCGGCAACCCCCTGCGGGAAATAGAGCTTGGCTACGTACATTCCGTTGGGCAATCCCTCCCGCTGAAGGGCGTAAGTAGACGACTCAATACCGCGCACGTGGCGCACGAGGCGGCCGTTGATGTCGAAGACCTCCATCTCCAGGATGGGGTGCTCACTGTCGCTGTTAAACCACACTTCGCTCTTGGCCGGATTGGGAAACACCGTCAACACCACTTTGGTGTCTAAGACTTCTTCTGCATTAACCGAGACGCCCGGACAATTGAGCCCTAAAGCTCGGCAGGCGCGCGGGGCGTAGTAGGCTATGATGGTGTCGATAACCGCTTTGGCGATGGCATCATTGGTATTGCAGTTCAGCGGCACAATTTGACCGTTGGGCAATTGGGTGTTGGGCACAAACGTGTTCCACTCCCAAGGTGCAGAGTTGGTCGCCGGGCGCAGGAAGGGGTAGAAGCCCTCCCGTCCGCCGTTGATGGTGCGCGCATAGACGGAGAGCGGATCTGTTAACAGACCGCCCAGTTTGAAGACATCGTTGTTGCCCAGCGAGTCCTGAATGGGCTGTACTCCACACGAACCCGTCACGTTGACCACCGGGAAGTTAACTCCCGGAACGATCACCAGGCCGTCGCCACAAGGGGCAAAAGGATCTTCCGGGACATGGAAGGACAGGATGGGAGGGGTGTTCTCATCCAACCACGCTTTGTCGCCCAAAGCGCCGCCCAAATTAACGGCCAACTTGAAATCGGAAGAGTATCCGATGTGATTGGGTATGTACAGCGTATCGCCCACCGGGAAGCCCGTGGCCTGACTATATAGCGCGTCTACGATACCCGGTGCCGCTTGAATGCCATACGGGTCACCGTTGTAAGCCTCTATGACCATAGGCACTCCGTTGATGATAAATTTGCCGGGTTCTGAAGTACTTAAGATTTCGGAGTATTTATCCAAAGCGGCGGTGTTGAGGGTGATGTATCCACCTGTACCTTGGCCGAAGATCACAATGCGATTCGGGTCAATGCGAAATTGATTGTTGTTGGTGGCGACGTCTTTCCGAAAGAAACGGATACAGGTGCGCGCATCCTGGATGCCGCGATAGGCGGCGTTGATGAGCGTGAAGCGGCGCTGCAGTTCGTCCAGCAGGTCAGGGCGCCAGCCCAGGCGATAGTCTACCGAAGCCGCTACATATCCCATTTTGGCCAAACGCGTGCAGATTTCTACGGCCGCCGGGTCGTTGCGCGTCCCTCCGCAAGATTGATTGATGCTCAGCATGGTTTGCGGGTTTATCCAAGGCAGGAAGTTGCCGGTGTGGAAATACAGCACCAAAGGACGCGCCGTTTCCGTGTCTCCCTCCGGCTCGTACACATCCATGACCAACGTTTCTTTGAAGGTGCGTCCCAGCGTGCTAATGGTCAGAATGGTGTAGTTCTGCCCATAGGGCACGTTACTGGTTTTCTTTACACTCGTGAATACCTCGTCGAGGTAGCGATGCGGCTGCGCTCCTGCGAAAAACGCCTGCAGGAAAAAGGCCACAAGTAGAAGAAGTCTTGTTTTTTTCATAGAAAACAGCATTTAGTGAGCGTGATGAGATAAAGGGTTACGCAAAATGAAGTGGAATTACTTCTGCCGAAAGTCGTATAACAAGCTAATATAGGCCAGCCTGCCGATGCGCGGGCCTCCGTAAGTCTGAAATTGTTTTTTATTTAAAACGTTAGACGCACCCACTTTTACGGTAGTGTGCAGGCGGGTCAGCGTAAAGTTCACCTGGGCGTCCAACAAGTCATAGGTGGGAATAAACCCCGTGAACTGCGGAGAGCCTTCAAACATAAATCCCTGTATCCACTTGTAGATGACGTTGAAGCCCCAGACATTTTTTCCGCTCAGAGGGAGGTCGCGGCCTGAGATACCTAAGTTGTATTTATGCTCCGGCGTATTGAAAGCGGGAATGATGGGGTCGTCTATCTGCGTATTTAGTCGGTTCCACGAGTAATTGGCCTGAGCCATGAAGTAATTGGCGAAATAGTAATTCAGCCCAACGGCAACGCCCTGCGTGGTTACTTCGTTTACCGAATTGGCCGCTACCCGATAAATACGCAGGCGGTTGAACTCCGGTCCGAAAAAACCGATGGGCAGGTCAATGCCGATGTTGAAGCCGATAAAATCGTTGTAGAAACTGAAATAGTAGCCGGCATCTACATATAGCTTCTCGAATAGGGTGGTGCGTATTCCGCACTCGAGGGTCTTTACCTTTTCGGGTTGAATGGGGTCTACATTGAAATACCGGAGTAGGTTAATACTACCGCCGGGTCTGCGGCGGTATTCTTGCAGTGATTCCAGCGTGATCAGGCTGTCGAAGCCCTCCAAGTTTCCCACCAAGAGGGCCCGTCCCACGTTCAGATTTAAGTATTGGTCGGTGAGCGTGGGGTTGCGAATGGCACTGGAAAAGGAGGCCCGGATAAACGTGTTGGGCTTAGGGTTCCACACGACCGAGGCCGCCTGCGTGCTGACCATTCGGAAGTTTTGGTTTTTGTCTACCCGTACGGTGCCGTTCAATTTAAACTTCCCCAGAGTGTGTTCTACGCCGGTGTAAGCCCCCCACTCCCAGTTGGTGATTCGAATGCCGGCCGTGTCCTTAAATATGGTGCCCTCTGAGTAAGGCCGGTAGATACGGCTGTTTCCTCCTACTACCCAGCGGTCGAGGAAAAAAGGCTTAAAGATGTATTCTCCATGAAGGTGGTACAGGGCCGATTTATCGAAGAAGCGGGTTCCTCCCTCCGTACTTTTTCGGCCGGTAATGGCGTTAAATAACGAGTCAAAACGCGCGGTGCCCGGGGCGAAAAAGTCAACCGTAGGAAAAGAGCCGATGGGATTGCCTTTGTTCGCAGCAGCTTCCGCCAAGCTATGCCAATAGGCCATAGAGTCGCGGTAAGTTTGCATCCAGGCATATAGCGCCGCGGTGTCGCCCAGCTCGGGATAGCCGTTGGGCACCATACGATTGAAGTAGATATATCCCAAATTGGAAGCCGTCCACCAGCGCTCGTAGTCGTTGGCCCATTGTTCGTTTGATTTAGAGGCTTCTTGCAGGCGCAGCGCGGTGAAATACGGGTCGTACGAACGCCCGGCATCTTCGTTGGTAGCGTAGGCTCGTATAAAAAACCGCTCTCGTTGGCGAAACTCGAGGCGGTTTTGGAAAAACAAGATGCCGCGCAAGCTGAAGCGGTTATCGCCTTGATAAACCGTGGTACCGGTGCCGAAGCTCGACGACAGAATGAGTTCCGGCGAGTCAAAGTCCTTTTCCGGACGCGTTCTCCAGTGTAGGGCTGCACTGGCCTTAAAGTTTCGGGTGTCGTAATCCACCAAGTCCACCTCTCGATATCCGGTGCGGTGGTAGATACCCAAGCCGGCGCGCGTATTGTTCCACCAGCTACTACCGGTAGCGTCAAATCGCGGCTGATACTCGTCGCCGTAGATGTTGACCGCATCGTAACGCCCCGGGTTTTTCTCCGTGGTGTAGAAATACCCTCCCGATTGCGTTCCGGTTACCGGTTCGTAGTTGTCGGCCTCCCAGTCGTTGGCGCGCAAGTAGAAAAAGTTTATTTTACCGGCAAACCATTCTTTTCCATTTTTATTCCTCAGCGAGCCCGCGTAACGAAGAGCAGCTTCAAAGAGGTCGCGTTCTCCACCTTTTACCGATGCCGATAAGCCCTTATGAAGAAAGGGGTTTTTGGTTTCCATAGAGATAACGCCGTTGAACGCGTTAGGTCCGTAAAAGGCCGAACTTGCTCCTTGTACCAAGTCCACGCTGTTGACATCTAAATCGCTGGAGCCCAAGAAGTTTCCCAGGGAAAAGTTTAACCCCGGTGCCTGGTTGTCTACTCCGTCGATGAGCTGCAGCGTCCGCACTGGACTGGTAGAGTTAAAACCCCGGGTGTTGATGATGGTAAAGCCCAGGGAGGCAGTAGTGAGATCAACGCCTTTTAAATTGCCCAGGCTGTTGTAAAAGCTAAACGAGGCCGCTTCTTTGATGGCGATAGGGTCGAGCTTTTCCACCGTAAGCGGAGCGGCCTTCTGCTTGTCGTCTATGCGCTGCCCTCGGATGATGGTCTCCTCAATAATAATAGAGCTGGGCTGCAAGCGGATGCTCAAACGGCTGCCGGCATCGGTTACGACGACCTCCTGGGCCACATAGCCCGTGTAAGAAACGCGCAGCGTAACGGGCAAAGCAGCTACTTGTAAGAGGAACTCGCCGGCGTAATTGGTCATGGCCCCCACGCCCTCGGCTACAGAAACCGTAGCGCTTACCAAATCCTCCCCCGTTTCGGCGTCCACCACTTTGCCGCGCAAAGTGATTTGCCCGAAGGCCAAATGAGGACAGTTTACCAGCCCCCAGAAAGCGATAAATAAGTAGAATTGCTTCATACACGACAGGTGGTTAATTCTCGCCGCATTTTGTTTTTACCTCTGCTTGCACGTCGCTCCTCCCGCCTGCAAAAGAAAGAAGTAAACTCAAGTATTTTCTTAAAAAAAATAGTCCATTAAAAGATAATAATTTCGGTATTCAGCAATTAATTTATTATAGTTTCGGCCAAATATCTCCAGGAAAACTGTTCCTTCGCCTTCCGCGTCCCCTCTACAAAGGTAGTGGCGCGACGACACTCGAAAAAGTCTCGTATAGACGCGGCAATGGCTTGGGGGTCCGGCGGCACGACGTAACCCGAAACACCGTGTTGCACCATTTCCGGTAGCCCACCTACTTGGGTGACCAACATGGGCTTTTCGAAGTGATAAGCAATTTGCGAAATACCACTTTGGGTAGCGCTTCGGTAGGGCTGTACGACCAAATCGGCAGCCGAAAAGTAAAGGTGAACTTTTTCCGTAGGAATAAAATAGATGTGTAGATGTACGCGATGCTGTAACTGCAGGTGCTCTATCAGGGCTTGATAAGGCCGCCAGCTGCCATAGCACTCGCCGGCAATTACGGCGTGTACCTCCGGCAGATAGGATAGCGCTTGCAGCAGCAAATCCAAACCCTTGTACGGACGGATGAGGCCAAAAAAGAGCACCAAAGGGCCGTCGAGCGGCAGGCCTAAGTGGCGTCGAGCGGTCGCCTTGTCCACAGCTTCCCCGTAAATGTCGTACACCGGATGCGGAGCAAAGCGAACGTCTCGTTTCGTTTGGTCGGCGGATAGAAAGCTTTGGATTTCCTCGCCCACGGCTCGAGACATGACCACGAAGTCGTCGCACGAGCGCACAAAAAAACGCGCCAGTAGCCGGTCGGCTATGCGTTTTTCGTGAGGAACGATGTTGTCTACCAGCGCCGTAACCCGAAGTGGTCGCCGGCTCCAACAGCGGGTCAGGCGGACCACCGAGCCCAGGCAAGGCGCCAAGAAGGGGAGCCAAAAACGCACGACAACTCGGTCGGGTTGCTCGCGCGCTATGTGACGCGCCGAAACGAACCAGTTCGGCGGACATACAGAGTTTAATCGCGTCTGAATATTCAAATCCTGTGGAGGTGGGTCGCTCGAATACTGGGTCTTGCCCGGAAAGAGAAAAGCGGGATATTGCAAGGAGAAACTATACAATACTACCTGGTGCCCTATAGATTGCAGCTCTTGGGCCAACCGCTCGGAAGAGGCGGCGATGCCTCCGCGAAGCGGATAGGCCGGAGTGAGGAAGGCAATTTTCATAGCGCAGCGCTACTCAGAAGTGCGACAAACATAGGACTTGCCGACAAAAAATGGCGGGAAAAGCCTTACCGGATTATCTCAAGCCCACCTCTGATGTGCCGCTTGCTGTAGGTAGGCGGCTCAACAAATCGCCGACCGAGCGAGGCCGGCGCTGACTTTGCCAATGGAAGCCTTCCAGTCGCTGAGTTTCCGTGGTACTGATTTGGCGCATGGGCGAGAGCTTACCTTGTGATTGTCCATAGAACTTTACGCCGCTTACCCGGTTTTGCTCGAAATACAAGCGCATTTCGGAGCATTGGCTCTCGTTTAGGCCGATATACTGTTTAGCGTCATCTACCACGTAGTACAGTGCGTGTGCATCCTCCTGTACATGCATTTCGCGCGCCTCGTTTTCCTCGAAGAAAACGGTGTTGTAGCGGCCCTTTATTTGGTTGTACATGCGCCCGTCTTCGGATTGGATAACAAAGGCATTTTCACGCAGCATCATCTCGCTTATTCGGCCGTTGCGCAGGCGGAGCAAAATGGTGTCTGCCGAAAACTGGGAAGTATCGGCCCATATAACCGGAAGTTGTGCTTGTTTAAAAAAGTAAAACAGGCTGTCTGAACCTTGGTAGGTTAGCGAGTCGCAAGCGGCCTGAAGGTCTTTTTTGAAAATCCGCACGTCTTTATAAGCCAGAAGGACGCGTGCCTCTGCAGCCGAGTCGGGCTTAAAGGAGATTAAGGTGTCGGCACTGAGAAAAAGCGTATCGCCGTCCATGAGGGAGTACAACAAGGGCCTGCCTTCGGCGCCGTCTTCGCCAAAGGCGCCAAAGGCGTGGACGAAGCTCGTACTTCGGTTGTAGTCTACTCGATAGGACAGCAACGTGTAGTCTTGTGCCGTATCCTGCCAAATCACGCGGCCCAGTGCTAAACCGTTGCCCAGCTCGCTGTTAAAGGCCAAGGAGTCTGCCTCTATCAGATAAGGCGGGTCACTCACTCGGCCTCGGCTTCGAAGCTGATACTGATGCGTGCCCTTGTTGTAGACAACCTCTTCACCGCTTATCGTTTTTACCTCATCTCGGTACTGAACGTTGCCGATGAGGAAAACGGTCTCCGTCTCTGCAAAGAAGCGAATCACCTCGGCCCGTACCGAACGCCGGTTTTCGGGTTCCTCCACGTAGGCATCGCCCTCGAGGACGTACTCTTTGCGCGCGCCGGAGTAGCGAATCTTGCGAGCTCGCCCGCGCTGGCCCTCCTGCTCGTATTGTGGATTGCCCTCGAAGAGGGCGAAATCGTTTTCCAAATCATAGAAACCGCTTTCGCAATACAATTTACCGTCGCGCTGGCTGATGAGCGTCGGCGCCACGAAGTAAACCATTTGTATCTCTGTCTGGTATTGAAGGGAGTCCGTGCGCAGGCTAAATTCAGGGTCAACGACGAGCACATCTCCGCCAAAGTAAACGGTTTTGCGCTCGACATCGTAGTATCCTCGCGAACTCGTCAGTTGGCTGGTGCCGTCGGTCAACGTACCGCCCGTTAAATAAGTAGCCAGTTTCCTTGTAAAATCGTAGTGCAAGCTGTTGGTAAACAGCTCTTGGTGTCCGCGTACCAAAGCGACATTTCCAAATAAATCGCACTCATGTGTGTCGCCCCGATAGAGGGCGGAATCGCCGTACAGCCGCAAAGAGTCGCCTTGTGTAATCAGCACATTCCCCACCAAACGTGCATCGTTGCGATCCAGCCAGGCCGTGTCGCAAAAAATAAGAATGTTCTTGTGGCGCAAGCGCACCATGCCGCTTAATTTTTGCACATAGTACCCATCGCGCAGAAAATACTCCCCGAACAGCGAGGTCTCTACTTTTATCTTTTGGACGGTATCTTGCGGTAAAGATGCCGTACGCTGCGCCCGCGACATCTCTGGCCTGCCCAATAAAACCGCAACAGAGAGTGTCATCTGCAAGTAAAACACACGTGAATGCGAAAAAATGAGTGGAATAACCGTCTCCATTTGCAGCAAAATTAATCAGCCTTATCTCGAAAACACTTCCGCCTCCACCATACCCGACAAAGAACGAAAAGGCCGTTTTTTCGTTTCTATAAAAAAATGCGAAAGCAGACATGAAGGACATATCCGACTCGCCGGTAGTCTTATTCGATGGCAATTGCCGTTTGTGCAATGGAACGGTAAAGTGGATCCTGAGGCGCGATAGGGTAGGGCGGTTTCGTTTTGCCTCTTTGCATTCGGCAGTAGGTCGGTCTTTGCTGAAAGATTTAGCGGGAGAGCACCTGCCACCGGATTCGATCGTCCTGGTTCGAGAGCAAAGGATATATCTTCGCTCCGACGCCGTTTTAGAAATAGCGAGCGGCTTAGGGTTGCCTTGGTCCTTACTGGCCGTTTTTCGGTGGTTGTTGCCGAGATTACTGCTCGATAAGGTATACGACTGGGTAGCCCGAAACCGATATCACTGGTTTGGCCGTTCATCTACGTGCTGGATGCCCGAAGCTCGCTGGCAAGGGCGGTTTTTGGAATGATTCTATATAAAAACTTGATTATCAAAACATTATAAAAAACCGATTCGGCTAATCGAGCTGGAGTAGGGTAGGGCCCTCTGCTTCGGTCGGTATTAAGCAGGTACACCAAAGCACAGTGCCTCTGCTTCCTGTAGGATTTGTCTTTGGCGATTTTGACGAATGCCTACAGCCTCCAGTACGTGAGCGTGTTGTAGCAGGTCTTGGACGAGTACCAGGTGATAAGACGCTATCAGAGCCGTTTTCTCGCTCTTTGTCAAGGTGCTCAGGCAGGTCAACGGATGAATACCCGTGCGGTTAACGCGGTCGCGCAAACTGTTGCCTGCAGGTGTATCCCAGCCTACCAGCTTCATAGCAGAGCACTCTCCGTAGCGCAGAGCATCTTGCGTATAGCGCGTATTCGTAAACACGAAGCATTCTATACTTCGGCCCTGGTGAAGCCAATCGCTCCATTCTCCTTGGCACAAATCCTCAAAACGCGATCGAACATAAAGAACCACTTTCACATCGTTAGTTAATTGTTGCGCATTCCTAAACTTGCATTCTCCAAATATAATTTGGTTTTCTCGATTTGCTAAAATATCCACCTCGTGGTTAATGCAACGCCCGGCTTGTACAACGCCTTTTTGTACCGAAAAGCCGTCGGCCTTAAGCAAGTGTGCTATCAGTGTCTCAAAAGGGTATCCGCTTGGCCCCAGAGCAAGCAGGGCCTGTTTAAGGGAATAACGCGAAGACGCCGTTTTATTGTAGCGGCGTAGTATACGATGAGCCCGCCGATAAAGCGCCTTTGTCGTCAGACCAGAGTGCCAGTCTTGTTCAATGGCCCGCACTACAGATTCTGCCTCGTCGGCGCTCACCCCCGCGCGCTGCAACGAGGCGCGCAACTTTAGCGGGTCAAAGTCAACTTCTACACCGGAGGCCTTGATAATTTTTTTCTCACCATTATTTAACATAATATAAATTATATTAAAATTAAGTCGCACCAAAAACGAACCCAACGGCTTTTTCTCTTCGAGGAAGAGAGGGCTAGAACCCTTAAAGGTGGGAAAAATACCAAATATGCCGGCAAATAGTCCATTTGCCTCGCAAGTAGCGAAGCATTTTTGCCACCAATAAATAAGGCGAATGTCGGCGCTCACGGCCGGCGGGAAAAGACAGAGGTATTTTATTTCCGCAAATCATATTTACATGGTGTACGACATTGTGGTTATCGGCGGCGGACCGGCCGGCACAGAGGCGGCCTTAATGGCTGCGCAAGCCGGTCTTCGAGTGGCGTTAGTTTCCGACATGGCTTTGGGCGGGCGGGCTACCTGGGGGAGCCTAGTGCCCTCGAAGATATGGTTGGAGGAAACGCATCGGGCCCTGTTGTGCGGAAGAGAGCACTTTTCTTTGCCGCATTTGCGGGAGAAAATTTGCATCCAGAGTCATCAGGTTGCCCACGACATGCGAATGCAATTGGAGGGCGTCGGAGTAACGCTTTACGATGGTAAGGCCGAAATAACCTCCGCAGGCGTGGTAGCGCTTTTTTCGGCGTCAGGTGGCACAAGAACTCTCGTGCTCCAGGCGCGTTACATCGTACTGGCAACGGGCTCAGAACCCATTTTTAAACCTGGTCTCAAGCCCGAACCGCCTTATATTATTGCTCCTCGGCTGGCCGGGTCCATGGAAGCCCTGCCCTCCCGTTTGTTGATGATCGGCGGCGGTGTGACGGGAGTGGAATACGCCTCTGCCTTTGCTGCCTTGGGCGTAGAGGTCGTGCTGTTGCAAAAGGGCGCGCGTTTATTACCTCGTATAGATGCGGAAGTTGTTCGCGTCTTCGAGAACTGGCTGACGACCGCGTTACCCATAAGGGTTATTAAAGATGCTGCCGTGTCTTCTCTGAGCGTAGAGGACGGCCAAGTAGCGGCGCATCTGGAGGGAGGAGAGCGCTATTGGGGCTCTCATGGGTTTATTGCCGCGGGTCGGAGGGCGGACGTATCTTGCTGGAAAAGCGAGGAGATGCCGCTCTCGCTCACGCCGGACGGAGCCGTAAAGGTGGATGAGTTCTGCCGCACCGGCGTGCCGAACGTGTACGCCGTAGGAGACGTCACGGGAGTGCCTATGACCGTAAACCACGCCCAGATGCAGGCGCGAGTAGCCGTAGGGCACATTCTGAACGAAGCAGAACCGGTAACGAAGCCTTTAGTGGAGGCCGTGTATACGTACCTTCCCATCGGTCAGTTGGGCGATACCGCCGAAGGTGAAGATGGGTTGCTCATCACTAAACCCTATAGCGGTCTTTTGAAAGCGCAGATGGAAGACGCCACAAACGGCTTGCTAAAGGTAAAAATAGACAAGCACAGCGGACGGATTCTCGGCGCTGCAGCCTTCGGCCCAAACGCTATTGAACTGCTCAGCCTCTTGCAGATAGCCATGCATGCGGGCATCACCTGGAAGGCACTCCGGCAATACCCTCTCCCCCACCCTACTTACAGTGAGCTATTGTCGAAACTATAAGTTATAATGTTGACTAAGAATAGATTATACATTGCTGCTACTAATCAACACGTAGGCAAAACCACTTGCACTTTAGGAATAATCTTTGCCTTAGAAGAGAGAGGGCTGCGCGTGGGCTATTGCAAACCTGTGGGACAAGAGTTTATAAGCCTAGATGACGGTCTTAAAGCCGACAAAGATGCCCTGCTTTTTTCGCGGGTACTTCAGTTCCCCTTGCAGCCCGCCGTGCACAGCCCGGTCATCTTAGGAGAAGGTGCTACCCAGGCGTTCTGGGATGCTCCCGATGCCTTTCCCTTCCGAGAACAGTTGCTTCGCGCCGCGCTACATTTTAACGCGGCTTTGTTTGACTGGGTTGTTTTCGAAGGTACAGGGCACCCAGGGGTGGGTAGCATTGTAGGGCTTTCCAACGCCGTAGTGGCCCGGCTTATGGGTGCCCGCGTCGTCTTAATCGTGCGCGGAGGTATCGGCCGAACGGTAGATGAAATGGCGTTGGCCCTATCCCTTTTTCGGCAAGAGGGCATCTCTGTCGAGGGCGTTATCGTCAACAAGGTGCTTCCGGAGAAGGTGGGCAAAATCCGCCACTATCTCGAAAAGGTACTCGCCACTTTGGGCATACCGCTGTTGGGCGTTATTCCCTACGACGAGACGATGATGTTCCCCTTATTCGAGCAGATTCGCTCTGCAGTAAACGGCCGAGTGGTGTTTTACCCCGACAAAATGGAAAATCGGATTGCCGCAGTAGTGTCTGGCTCCTTAGTAGAGACGTATGACTTGAGGGAGCATCGCAACATCTTGGTGGTTTCCAATGCTCTACGATTACCCTCGGTCTTGCGCAAGATGATTTCTATGGCTTCACATCAAGGCTTGGAGAAACCCGACATTTCCGGAATCCTGATAACGGGTGCGGAAGACGGCCATCCGCCCATAGAAGTAGATCCGCTGTGCTGTGATTTTGTCCACTCGCATAGAATCCCGGTTATCGAGTCGGCCTTAGACACCTACGGAGCGGCTTTGCGCATCAACGCGCTGGAGGTCAAGATAAATATGCGCACGCCTTGGAAAGTCACCCGAGCAGCCGAGCTCATCAAAGAGCACGTAGATATCGACAGGTTAATTGCCATTATGAACACACCTCCGATAAGCCTATCTTGAGACGGCACCATCTCCCCAGACGAGCAGGAAGTACTCGTCGAGGTATTCTCTTCCTTTGCTATCTTTGAAGCTTTTCATTTCGAGTTTGTCCAACAGCTCACCTTCGTATTTGCTTTCCAAGGCGGCGGCGTTAGCGTTATAGCGCAGTTCTATTTGTCCACCGAGAATTTGCTCCCTCCTCCACCGAAAGGTGCGTTCTATGCGCTCGAGGATTTGCCGGCCGACTTGTCGAGGGTCGCCACCTTTCGATACGGCGGTTGCGTATCGAAAGGCCTCCCGGTCTCGGGCTATCATCCGGGCATCTTCGATGATGAAGTAGGCCGTGTGCGCCCAGCTTTCCCGAAGAGAGAGCAAATAGCTGTACAGCACCAGTTGAATATCCTCTTCGTTTTTGACAAGGGCCTCGCGATATTGTGCACCTCGCCATTTTAAATCCACAATTGCCCATTCACGGCCATGGCGCTGCAGTAATAGGTCTGCCCTTCCTCGCAGAGGGTTGTCGCAGAACACGCCCTCCAGAGGTACCTCGGTGCCGACGATTTCCCAATGATCTGCTTTGATGCACTCCATGAGGCTCCAGGCGGCGGTTTTCACCCGCGAGAGGAGGTAGTGTCGCTCGGTCTCTCGCCCATAGAGCAGAAGAGTTGCTCCTTCTCGCTCTATGAGTCGATAAGCGTGTTGTTCTACCCACCTAAAGACGTCGGCTTTGTCCCACCGAAGGCAATCGGGCTCGGAAAACAAGAGTTCAAAAAAGCGGTGCGCCAATTTTCCTAACAGGTGTTCTTCTCGAGCAATGCTCAACAGGCTACTGGAATAAAAGCGCATCTTTTGCCGGAAGAACCAGCGGTGAGGAAAATACAGGAGTTGCTCTAATTCGGTCGGCGTCTGGCAGAGAGGTTCATCTACCGACTCTGTAGGCGGTAAGGCGATGTGCAAACCGGGAGTGGGCATGCGGATGGGGGGGAGCATAGTCCTAATGACCCCTACCCTATCCGGAATATCGGCGTCTATGTTGATAGTCAGGGCAGAGAGGTCGGAAAAGAGGCTCTGCAGATCGCCGAGCAGAACGGAGGATTGGGTAGCCTGCCCTTCGATATTATTCGGCAAAAAGAGGGTGATCTGTTGCGTAGTGTAGAGGACAGGTTGTCGCAACCAAAACAGTTGGCGCTTTACATGTTCGCGCGGGCCGAGCAGCAAGACAGCGTGTGCCTGCAGCCATTGGCGCTCCAGTGGCTGCCAATAGTCTACGGGAGAAAGAGGCATGTCGTCCGCGCTGTTCCACCAGCAGAGCGCTTCGGTGGGTTGGGCTAACGCACCCGGCCGGCGGATGTAGCAAAAACTCCCCTGTTGAGGGAAGTATGGCGATAGTGGAACAGGTTCGCAAAGGGTGCGGATAATGCGCTCCAATTCGAGAGCGGAGATACGACCGTAAGGCTGCACAAGGAGGACGTCGCGCACTTGACGTGCTTGCTCGGCCAGAAGTCGCAGATTTGATTGCCCAGAATGGATTGCCCGTTCAGCCGCCCACCTATAGATATACTCGAATATCTCCGCTGCCTCCGCTGTTGGAGCCGTTTGGTCAATGGGATAGCGCTTACGCACAAACCAGAATTCGTAATGCTTACGAGCAGTAAGCGGCACCGATGGCTTAGAGAAGTAATCGTTTATTGCGGCAAACCACATATCGCTAAAAAGCCCGGGTTTGTCCGCCAACACGCGCGCTATTTCAACGGCCAGGTCGTCGTCGAAGGGTTTTAATGGCAGTGTCAAAAACTCCATGACTTTGAACACATCTACCGGAGCCCATAAGAACACCGGCGCCAGTTTGAGCGTCTGAAATGACGGGCGGGCCAAAGATGCCGAAGGTATGCCTATGGCCGGAAATCCCTGCTGAATGAGGGCCTGTTCCAGCACGCTCCCACCTTTGGGCAGGAGTAAAAGAGGGCGAAAGTCAGGTTCTCGGGCCAGCCACTCCGACAGGAACAGCGCGGCGTCGCCATCCCGTTGGGCTCGAAACAGCTGCAGGGAGCCGTCTGCACGCGGCTGCCTGTGCCGCAACGGCGCCCGGCCACACAAATACGATTGCCAGTGCCATAGGTCGGAATTGGAGGGCGCCAAAGGTTGGCGAATTAGACGGCTCTCTACGCGAATATCCCATCGCCGGAGCAGCGAAATGAGGCGTCTGATGTGGGGCAGCAAGCATTCGGACGGCTCGTAGAGATACAAACAGCGCAAGGGCACGGGGCGGACATCCAACCACTTTAGAACGCGCTCGAAGCGGTCGGCCACACCTAAAATCTGTCCGACTGAAGGGAGTGCCGGCCCCTTAGAGCGAAACCGCTTCTCCACCTGCGCCAGTTCGACCAGGCGAGGAGGGCTGTACCGGTCGGTATGGAAGTCCCATCCTCCCGATAGCAATTCATCGCGCCAGCGAAGCAAAACGGCAGTAGTTGCCCAAGGGTCGGCCGCGAAAGAAGCCCGGTAAAAAGGCTCGTCGGCACCCTGCCGCTCGGAAGCACACTCTGCAAGCGCCTGCCGGTACAGCTCGATGCGCAAGTAGTCCACATTTTGCCGGGCAACCGACAGACCTAACTGCGCCTCGAACCACTCCAACAGCCCTCGGTCACCGGTGTAGAGAACGCCCGTTTGTACATCTTTGGGCAGGTGGAACACCTCATTATCAAAGTGCTCGCAGTAGTGCAGCTCCATTTAGCGCTCTCTTTTCTGAGTATAAAGGACTTTCCAGGCTTTTCCTAAAAAATCGACCAAATCGCCGGCAATCAAGCCGGGTTGGCTCTGCTCGGCAGCGGCCAAATCACCGGCTAGACCGTGCAAATAGACGCCTAACAAGCACGCCTCTAAGGGCGCATAACCTTGGGCAAGCAGCGCGGTCAAAACACCGGTCAGCACATCTCCGCTGCCGCCGGTAGCCATGCCCGGATTGCCCGTACTGTTGAACCAACAGGTGCCATCCGGACAGGCGATAGCGGTGTATGCGCCCTTTAGGACGATGTATATACCAAGCGCCTGCGCGCGATCTCGCTGTAAGGCGTTACGCTCGAAGCTGTTGGCACTATGGCCGAACAAGCGCTCAAACTCTTTAGGATGGGGGGTCAAGATGGTGCCCGGAGGGAGAAAACTCAACCACTCCGGTCGCCGAGCGAGGAGGTTTAATGCATCTGCGTCGAGAACGAGTGGTTGATACGCTTGCCGGATTATTCGTTTGAGAGCCTGTGCGGTAGCAGTGTTTTGTCCGATGCCGCAACCGATGCCTATGGCAGAGAAGTTTTCTATAGGAGGGATGCTCGTCCAATGGTCCTCGCAGGCGTCCACACTGCACATAGCCTCGGGCACGGCCGTCTGTAAGATCGCGTAGCCACATCGCGGAAGGTGTACCGTCAGCAGACCCACCCCTGACCGAAGGCATGCCCGCGCCGCCAATACGGCGGCGCCCATACTACCCAGACGTCCGCACACCAGCAGCGCGTGGCCATAAGTGCCTTTGTGCGAAAAGCGTAGGCGCTCGCGCACCAAAGCCGCGGCATCCTCGCCCGTCAGAAAATAGTCTGCCGCGCGCTGCCCTTGCCAAAAACCCTTGTGTAAGCCAATACTGCCTACCCACCACTCTCCCACCCTGTCGGCATTCTCCGGAAAGAAGAAGGCTCGACGCGGCACTTCAAAACAAAATGTTTTATGTGCGTACACGCAAGGGCCCTCGGTTGGACGGTCGGCAAAGAGCCCACTGGGAAGATCTATGGCTATGCGCTCGGCATCTAAGGTGTTCATCCACGCTACTACAGCAGCCCAAGGCCCTTCCAAAGCCCTCGTCAATCCCGTACCAAACAGGGCATCGACTACCTTGGCTCCGCCGGGCAAGCGCGGTATTTCGCCGGGTGTCTTCAACCAATATACGCCGACGGCCCCGTGGGCGGGCAGCCGGGCCACCTGTGCGGAAAAATCGGCGCTGTGCTTGGCGCCAAAATCACAAATAAACAGCTCGACCTCGTAGCCCTGCTGATGCAACATCCGCGCTGCAGCGACGCCATCACCGCCGTTATTGCCGGTACCGGCAAATATGCAAACGGCACTTTTCCTATCGGGATATTGCTGTACAAACCACCGAGTAAATGCTCCGGCCGCTCGCTCCATCAAGTCGATTGAGCTAATAGGCTCGTGTTCAATGGTGTACGCATCCCAGGCGCGGATTTGTTCGGTAGTGGGTACTTGCATGTCTGCCGCTTCGGCTAAACGTCTTTTGAGCAAAGGTAAGCAGCTCGATGGGCCTTTCTACCCGGTTTTTGGAACTTTGCCCTATGAAAGAGACGCTGTTTTCGGGTTTAAAAGTAGTAGAATTTGCCTCGGTTTTAGCCGGGCCGGCGGTAGGTATGTTTTTTGCCGAACTAGGAGCCGAAGTTGTTAAAATAGAGAATGCACTTACGCAAGGCGATATAACGCGCCGATGGAAGGTGAGTACAGAAGACCCTAATGCGCCTATTTCTGCCTATTTCTGCAGTGTAAATTGGGGAAAAAGGCACCTGCTGCTAAACTTAGGCCGGCCGGAGCATCGAGCCATTGCGTTGCAATACGTCGAGAGTGCAGATGTCGTCCTCGCCAATTTTAAGCCTACGTCGGCACAGCGCTTAGGTCTGGATGCCGCGACATTGCGCGCGCAAAACCGGCGCTTGATCTATGCTCAAGTACACGGCTGGCCTGACCCTCAGGACGATCGGCCGGCCTTTGATGCCGTCTTGCAGGCCGAAGCGGGATTCCTGCACATGACCGGTCATCCTGAGACCCCTCCCGCCAAGATGCCGGTAGCCCTCATTGACCTCTTAGCGGCGCACCAGCTGAAGGAAGCCATCCTACTGGCACTTTGGCGGCGCGAACGCACCGGAGAGGGATGCGAGGTTTCCGTTTCGCTTTTCGAGAGTGCCGTATCTTCTTTAGTTAATCAGGCGACCAATTGGCTTATGGCCGGTTACGTACCGGAGCGCATGGGCACACAGCACCCCAACATCGCTCCTTACGGCGATGTGTACACGTGCGCCGACGGCCAGATGCTGCTTTTAGCCGTCGGCACCGAACGGCAATTTGAGCAGCTCTGTCGCTGCATGCACTTAGACCATCTCCTTACCGACTCAGCTTTTTCCACCAATCAAGCGCGCGTACAGAACCGACAGGCGCTGAACGCTACTCTACAGCAAGTCTTTTCCCGAAAAGACCGAGCGCAATGGTTAAGCACTCTGCGCGCGGAGGGCGTACCTGCGGCACAAATACGCACTTTGCCGGAAGTATTTGCCTTACCTGAGGCCAAAGCCCTTGTGCTGGAAGGTTACACCCCGGAAGGCCTGCCTGTGCGATGCGTGCGGACGGCTGTCTTCCGCATGCAGCCCTGATGAACACCCTATCTTTATGAGCTGTTTCAAAGAGTGAAATCTGTTTCCTCATGGACAAGGAAAAAATTATCGAGGCGCTGCGCCGCGTCGTAGACCCGCGCAATGGGCGCGATATCGTGTCCTCGGGCATGCTGCAGCAGGTAGACATCGACGGCCACCGGGTAAATTGCACCATAGCCGTCCCTTCGCTGCAGATGCCGGGCAAGGCAGAAATCAACTTTGCTTGTATAGGTGCTATTGCGGAGGTCTACCCCGAGGCCGACGTCAATGTGCACTTCACGGTGCGCGCCACCACCGGCCAGGATACCGGCAAGAGTATGCCCGACGTTCGGAACATTATCGCCGTGGCGTCGGGCAAAGGAGGTGTAGGTAAAAGCACGGTAGCCGTCAATCTGGCCTTAGGGCTGCAGCAGCTGGGCGCGCGCGTAGGGTTGATGGACGCCGACGTATACGGCCCGAGTATTCCGACGATGCTGGGATTGGTCGGGCAGCGCCCCAGGGTGCAAGAGGTGAACGGACAGATGAAGATGGTGCCGCTGTTGGCCTACGGTATGCCCACCATTAGCATCGGCAACATCATCGAGCCCGAGCAAGCCGTTGTGCTGCGCGGGCCTCGATTAGCCGCCATTGTGAAGCAGTTCTTCAACGACGTGCTGTGGGGCGAGTTGGATTTTTTGGTTGTTGACCTCCCGCCCGGAACGGGAGACGTCCAGCTCACCCTGGTGCAAACCGCGCCGGTAACCGGTGTAGTCATGGTAACCACACCTCAAGAAGTGGCGGTGGCCGATGCGATTAAGGCCATGAATATGTTCCTCTTACCGCAAATCAACGTGCCCATCCTGGGCGTGGTGGAGAATATGGCCTGGTTCACCCCTGCGGAGCTGCCCGAAAACAAGTACTTCATTTTTGGTCAAGGAGGCGGTAAAAAACTGGCCAAGGCCGGCCGTTCGGTGCTCCTCGGGCAGATTCCGCTAGTGCAGAGCATTCGCGAGGGTGGCGATACCGGTAAACCGGCCGTGTTAGAATCGGATAGCATCGTAGCCAAGGCCTTTAGCGAAGTAGCGCAGAACACCTTGCGGCAGGTGGCCATTCGCAATGAAATGCTGGCACCCACGCGCGTAGTGCCGTTGGGCGGCGACCAGCCATAGCCATCAAGTTGCTTTAGCGAAGGGCAAGCCGGCGTTAATAGCGCCTTGAGCGCGGTCGCGTATGCGCGGGTCAGTTGTCGTATCGGCTATAGTCTGGCAGATGAGGTACTCATCCAGCTGATGTAAGGCTTCTGCCGTATTCAACCCCTTAGCCTGTGCTAAGGTGGACATGATTTCCGACACCAGGCGGCTCATTGCTCCTGTCCCTCGGTTGATGGCGATAGCGATCAGCGCCGTGAGCAGGCCTTCGGAAGTAATCAGGTCGCCCAGCCGAGGAATCGAAATGGAGATCCCACCTACATTTATCTGCAGTCGCGCATTTAGCGTGGGCAATACGTACATTTCGTGGGCTGCGCGCAACTGCTCGAGCACCAAGTCTGGGTCAAAGCCCGCCTGGATAAAAGCACCGTATAGGGGAATATTGCGCTGAATGTATAGCCAAGCATCGTCGCCCACCCGAACTTGACCGTTTTCATCCAGTACTGTTGTCGTTGTGCCGTCGGTGTCGATACCTACCCGCTGGAACACCTGCGCGAAACGCGCCGGAGCAAAGCGCTTCATGTTTATCAACAAGCGGTTTAGGCTACCACCCGGCGCAGCGGCTCCTACAAACTGAATGCAGCCGTAAGAAAAGATGGCGCTGTCATAGCTGTTGATCGCGTCGTACTTGCCCTCGTGCGTGGAGACGAACTCCAAGGCGGCAGCTTGTTGCCGCGTCAGCCCTACCGAAGCAATGCGCTCATCGGGCAGGTCGATAGTTGACTGCCCGGGATAGAGGATGCCCTCCGGATAGCGCATGTGTACAGACTGCGTAACGTTGTCGCGCATGCGCGCTACTACGATAGCACCGTCTGGCAGCGGGACGGTCAACTCGTAGCGCCGAAACCCTGCATCGGGCAGTACTCGGAGTAGAAACTGCTGGCGAGCACTTAGATAGTCTCCAAAAGAAGGAGGATTCACCACCGGCGGTGGTGGCGGAGGCGACGGAGAGGGCGCAGGGACAGGTGCCTTTACCGGTATGCGCAACGTCTGTCCCACCCTCAACGCGCTGCTCTTCAGCTGGTTTTCTCGCTTGATCGCAGCGGCCGTAGTGCCGAAACGCCGGGCAATGCTCGACAAGGTATCGCCGCGCGCTACTTGATAAGTGAGCAGCTGCGAGGCCGGTGGATGCCGGTCGGAAGAGGGCGGAGTCGAGGGCGCAGAGGCTTTGGGGATGCGCAAGACTTGGCCCACGCGCAAATTATCGCTCGTCAGATTATTACTCCGGCGCAGCTCTGCCACGGATACTTGAAACCGCCGAGCAATGCTAAACAGAGTGTCGCCGGCTACTACGGTGTAAGTTGTCATTATCGAAGTATTTCCAGTTGAAAGAATACATCTCCTGCGCCTCCGTGCGTAATGATGTTTTTTGGCAAATATGCGATAAAGCAAGCGAACGGCCGTTTTTTTGAAAAAGGCGCTTTTGGTGGGCAGAAAAACCCGCCCATACTTCCTCCCGGTGAAAATACGCGGACTAAGTCGTTATGCTCGAGATGACTTCTTCCGCCAAACCGAAGGATAAAGTCATGCCCGCTCCACCCAGCCCATTGATTACGGTAACACCCGGCTCTGGGTGCAGGATAAGTTCCGTGGTTCCATCCGTCATCTTTGGGTATATGCCGTGCCAAGTCTGAGCAAGTTGTAAACGAGGAATGTGCGCGAATTCGTCTAAGTAATCCAATATGAGCCGGGCGTCCTCTGCATAGTTAAACGGGTCTACATCCCAACCGTAGTCGTGTGTGTCGCCGATGGTGAGTTGGCCCGCCGCATTTTGCGACACCAACACGTGTATGCCTCGTTGCAAGTGCTGCGAGTAGTTCTCCTCAAAAAAACGCTTTAGGTTTGCCAGCGAAGGCATGGAGGCAAAGGCGCCGTAATGGATAAGCGTCAAGCCGGCAGAAAGTGAAGCACCCATTTGCCAGTCGGCGGGTTGAGGCGCTGTTCGCAGCATCTGTACCTTGCATCGCGTAATAGGTGCCTCCTTGAACTGTTCCGGGTATAAGAATTCAAAATCCGCTCCGCTGCATACGAAGACGATATCGGCTTCCCAGCGCGATCGCCCTGACCAGACGTATGGATGTGCAATGCAGGTAACGGCGGTGTTGAAGTGAAAGTGGACTCCGTAGCGTTCTTGTAACCATCTGGGTAGAACGGCTATTGCCTCCTGCGGGTCGATGATCAGCTCATCCTCGCTCCACAGGCTACCCAGCAGGCCGGAGGCCTTTACCGCCGGCGATTTCATCTGGGTTTCGGCAGGCGTGCACAACCCTGCGGAAGGGCGCCCGTCTATCCGCACGAATTCTTCCAAAACGGCCATTTCCTCTGAATGACGCGCAACGAGCAGCGACCCCGTCTCTTTGTACCAGCACTTCGCCTCGCCTAAAACGGCTTTCCAGATCGCCCGGCTGCGCAGGGCGCGCTCATATAACTGCCCTGCGGGCTGCCCAATGGGCCAAATCATGCCGAAGTTTCTGATAGACGCTCCAACGGCGCGCGGTGAGCGCTCTGCTACGCGGACTCGATAGCCGCGTTCGCCCAAAGCACGGGCAACGGCCAGCCCTACAATACCAGCTCCGACGATAAATGCGCGAAGACTACTCATGACGCTTTTGTTTTGTGTAGGAAGCAACTTTTTAGCCGACTCTATTTTTGAAGAAAAACCATGCGCTGCCCATCAATGCGCTACCTAAAAAAGCGGTGAACAAAAGACCTTGCTGCAGGAAGACATTCCACGACCAGTCGGCGGAGGCAAATTCTTTTATCAACAAAACCGACGCGCTGCCCAAATAACCGAAGGCATCGGCGATGTACATGACAAAACCTACGTTTCCGCTTCCCTTGAAAACGCTCAGCAGGCGGTCAAAGAGTAAGCCGTTAAAGGGCAAGTAGCCTAAGTACAGCCCTAGGCCCGTAGCAGTAAACCAAGCCACCGGACCAATAAGGTTTTTTTGAAAGGCCAGAGTAGCTCCTGCTGCCAAAAGTAAGCCACAACCGATGAAAACATGGTTTAGCCACAACGCTCGCCGATTATCACGTACCCCTACAAGCAGGGTCATGAGTACGAGGACCGACAAGGTAACCGGCAACTCCGTCTGGGTAAAGACGGCTGCGTTTTGAGCATATCCGAACTCTGACCAAACCTCGGCGGCGAAGTTTTCCCTTATGTCGCGCAGCAGAGTAAGCATCACATAGACGGCCACAAGTAAGACGACGCCCCACCCAAGGTGTCGAAGGAAGGCCTGTCGCTCCATTGCACCCATGGGCAAGCGTTTCATGCGCGCCTTTAGGTCGTCTCCGTCCGGCTCGGGAGTGCGGTCTAACCACTCGGAAAATAAGTAAATAGGCAAAACAAACAGCGATCCGGCTACAAAAGGCATCCACTCGGCTCCAATCTCCCATTCCATCATCAACCATTTCCCGATAGATTTGACCGCTCCAGAAGAAAAGACAAAACTGGACGCTAACCAAGCTCCTAAGAACTCCGTGCTGCGGCGCCCCTCTAAATAGCTGAACACCACACCAAAAACGAGCCCCAGAGGGAGACCGTTGATAAAGAGAAACAAAACACCCACAGAAGAATAAGCTGACAGCGCAAAACCCAGAAGAGCCAACCAGGAAACGCCTATCAAAACCCAAATCAGTTCCTTTCGCCTGGAAGGCTCCAGGGCCCCGATGAAGCGGATGCCGTAAAACTTACTTAAGGCGTAACCCGAGGTTTGCGCCACGACTAAGCCAACTTTATAAGGCAGTCCCCACCACGTTATGCCTTCATAAGTGGCTGCCGTGTAGGGCTTTCTAAAAGCGTACATGCACGAATATACCGCAAACGCAGCCAGTGCCGCCTGCCAAGTAACGCCACGAGTCAACGTAGCCCAACTCATGAAATGGGAAGTATGTAGCGCAGCGTTTCTCTTAAATCGGCCACGACGTCATCAGGCCGATAGCGCGACAGCTCTTCGGCAGAGTAGGCGCCGTTGCTAACGACCAAAACGAGCCCTACGCCGGCATTTCTACCCTCTTCGATATCGACGGGCGTATCACCTACCTTGACCACTCCAGCAGGGTCGCTTACCTTTAGCCGGTGCATAAGATAACGGATCATGTCCGGATGAGGACGGCCCCGGTCTACCATGTCGCTCGCTACCCAGGCATCGACTTGCCGTTGCCAGCCCAGGCGCTCCACAATGGTGGCAGCAATATCCCGGCTAAAGCCCGTGTTTAGGGCCACTTGAATGCCTGCAGTCCGCAACCGCTCGAAGACCTCTTGAGCACCCTTGGCCGGCTTCACCTGAGGATCGGTAGCGTAAAAAGAAAGCATCTGCTCTAAAAAGCACCGGTGAATGACGTCGGTCAAGGCGATGTTGGCTCCGCGTTTCTGCAACATTTGCCGAATGGCGAGCGGTTTAGGGTAACCCATAACGGCATTTGCCTCGTGTCTGTCCACCTCAAATCCAAAGATGCCCATAGCCTTTATCAGCGCATGATGCACGAAGTCATCGTCGTACACCGTAGTACCGGCCATGTCAAAGACAACCAATTGGTACATAGGTCACTTTTCAAGGATAATAGGCCAAAGATCCTCTCCCACCGGGTGCTTCGGCCTGTAGTTAAGCCCTAACCATCGGGCGAGGGTCTGGGCATATTGCGTCTGGTATACTTGAACCGGTGTCTTCCTTTCTCCCGCAGGTGGGACACCGGGGCCCATCAGAGCAAACCAGGTCTCGTGCGAGTCCGATACGCGCTGACCATGGCCGGTCCATTCCGCTTTAACCGCATCTCCACGGCCGTGGTCTACCGTGATGAATAGCCCCGTTTTGTCGCGATATTGCGGATGCGATTGCACCCAAAGCCACAGGTCGCGTATCCACCGGTCTGTTTGACGAGCGGCATCCAGATAGTACCGATAGCGTCCGGCATGTCCCCACTCATCTGTCTCTCCGTAACCGATGTACAGCACGCGCGGTTTTTTGTTTTTTAGGTACTCAAAGGCGGCATAATGGGTAAAGACATCGAGCTGCTCTTCTTGCCCGAAGGGCGAAAAACAGTCCCTTTTCATGTCGTTGATGATTTGTTCGCGCGGCGTGGGCTTAGTGCCGCCGCACGAGTCGGCACCCGCGACGACCCACAAGCCCGAGCGCACCTCGTTGAGGATGCGGTCAAAGGCATTCCAGGCACAAAAGGCCGCGACCTTTCCGCGAAACGCCGGCTTTTGGTGAATATACTCCAGCAGCGTGACGTTCGGATTGGGTGGATAACTGTTCGTATTGATGGCAGAATCCACATAACCGCAGAATATCTCGCTGTAACCCGGATACGAAAACCAATACGGATTGGCGTTGTCCACACGATTATCGTATCGGCGGTTGCCGTAAATCTGGCCCTTCGATGCGACAACTGTCCAGAGAAAAGGCATGAGCTTGCGACGCCGCTCCTGGACATCTTCCGCCCAGTAGGTGTCAATTATCTTTTTCTGTTCTCCGTGGTTAAAGGCCGGGTCGGCCGCTATGGCCGTATCTACGCCGTAAAATACCTCTTGCCAACGGAGTCCATCTAAGGTGATAATGATGAGATTTTCTATTCGAGTGGGCTGCTGGGCGAGGCCGCTCCAAGCGAGGCAGCACAAAAAGCAAAAAATTACGGGCTTTTTCATGTTTAGATGTTATTTATCGTGAAAAGTACGGCCCAAAAGAGCCCAGCACCTCTCGACGAGAGGAATAATCATTCAAGACGTACACCCAGTAACGGCGGCCACCCGGCTCAACCCGTACGACAATGTGGCCGTGTTGGCATTTGTACGAGGAAGTTATTTGATCGCCTATGACCAGGCGATTGGCCTCGAGCATATCCGTAGCAAACAGGTCGCGCTCTCCTGGATAGAGTTCAGTAGAGGTAATGCGCCGCAACACGTCATGGCCGGGATGGTCAGACGACCACACCTGTTGGACCCATACTCGTGGGCGCAGACATCGAACAAAGTAAGTACTCAAGGCATCGCGATTGCCGTGATGGTTGAGTGTAGCCACGTCCACAGGACCCACGACAGGTCCTAAGTGTGCTTCCACACTGTTGAAGTCGGCCTCACCCCATGTATTCAGTCCGCCGATGTCTCCGCCTGTAAAATAATCAAAAGGACCGTAGCTAATCTTCAAGCACACGCTCAGTGGATTTTCACCCGGATATCGGCCGGGCTCAAACAGTGTCCAATAATCCCCTTCGGCAAAGCCTGTCCAAAGGCGACCACTGGCAGCCAAACTGTGCACGCGAAAAATGGGATAAGCAGAGGGACGGTACTGGAGGACAATCTGATCGGCCGTGCCGACGCGGACGCTGTCGTAGCGCAACGACTTCTCTTGCTCGAGAAAAGCCCAATAGTTCTGCAGCGTTTGGACGACGCGGTATGGGTCGTCTTGGAACGCTTGCGCGAAGTCCGGGCTACGTAGATTTACGGGTGATAACCATCCGCGGTCAAGGAGAACCTTTATGGGCAGATGTTCTCCTACCGCAGTAATCCCGGTCAGACGGTACTTGCCCGTTCGCGAGAGGGGGCGCGTCTCGTCCCATTCGCCGAAATGATCGTCGTGAAAATGCGTGATGAGGGCGTAGTCCAACTGCCCTTGCTCCCTCTTCGGATGAAATTGGCGAATGTAGTCCACCAACCATTCCGCTGCCGAGCGAGAGGAATCAGGGCGTAAACGGCTTTGGCGCGGCGAGCGCGTGCGCAGGTGGTTATCTGAGGTCTCGCCGGCATCTATGAGCAAGGTAGTCCCGTCGGGAAAAATACAAAAGGTGGCATTCCCTCGGCCGGTGCTAACGTGGTGGAGGTCCAAGTACCCCTCTTGCCAAGGCGGCAGGGAAACTTGCCCATCCATTCGAGGCGAGCACAGAAGGCCAAAGAACATTATCAGCCGGCAGCTTGTGGGCATGCTGTACGATGGGGAAGGTACTGCGGCAAAAGTAGAACCACTCGCATCTCAACAGCCTTTAAAAGCAGGTCAATAACATTTTAAAAATAGTTTAAGGAAAAGCAGGAGATGCCTTAAGAGGCCACATTATTTGCATTTTTTTCAAAAATAAACTTCGGAGTAATTCAAAGTTTACCCATTATTAAAATCATAAGTAATCTCTCGAAGCAGATGCGAGCAACCTTTGCGGACGGATAAACAAAGGGCCGTGGCAAAGAGGGGCTTTGCTCACGGCCGTACACTTTAACTAAAAAATGCTATAGCTATGTTTAACCAACTTTTCCCGCAAAGGTTGAGCGGTTGGGCTTTAGTCCACGTGCTCCTTTTGTCCTTGGCGACATCGGTCGCCAGCGCCCAGGTACTGGTGACCGGTGTAGTGCGCGACGCTAGTACGGATGAACCGATCATCGGGGCAAACATTCAAGAAAAAGGCACGCGCAACGGCACTACGTCGGGCACCGACGGCTCGTTTCGCCTGACGGTGAGCAACAATAATGCCGTTCTAAACGTGTCCTATGTAGGCTACTTACCTCAAGAGGAAGAAGTGGTTTCTACTGGAACCATGATCATCCTCCTACGCCCGGATGCTGTAGGGCTCAGACAAGTGACGGTTACGGCACTGGGCATCGAGCGGGAGAAAAAGGCTCTGGGTTACGCCGTTCAAGACGTGAAGGGAGAAGACCTAACACGCGCACGGGAGACCAATGTCGTCAGTGCGTTGGCCGGCCGCATGGCGGGCGTGCAAGTGGTAGGTAATCCTTCGGGCATCGGCAGCAGTGCTCGCATCACCATTCGCGGAGAGCGCTCGTTGAACATTAACAACAATCAGCCCCTCTTCGTAGTGGATGGCGTGCCCATCAGTAACCAGTTCATAGGCAGTTCGGGGCGCAATAATCAAGAAGTAGACTACGGAAATGGCGCAGGCTTTCTGAACCCCGACGATATCGAATCGATCACCGTGCTCAAAGGCCCCAGCGCAGCAGCATTGTACGGCTCGCGCGCAAACAACGGAGTGGTGGTCATCAAGACAAAAACCGGCCGCGGCAGCCGCGGCATCGGAGTTTCGATTAACAGTACCCTTTCTTTCGAGTCGCCCCTTCGCTTGCCCGATTATCAAAACGTCTACGGTCAGGGGCTCAACGGTGAATTCGAATTTAAGGACGGCAACGGCGGTGGCCTTCGCGACGGCGTAGACGAGAGCTGGGGGCCTAAAATGGAAGGCCAGTTAATTAAACAGTTCGATGGCCCTACGACAAACGGCTTTCGCGGCGGCGACGTAGGCAACCTTTTCAGCGTAATTGCTCCGGTGGATTTGGCGCGGCAATTGGCCATCCGCGGCGAGATCCAACCCACTCCTTTTATCCCACGGCCCAACAACGTCCGCGACTTCTTTGAGCTGGGAACAACGCTGACCAACAATGTAGCCTTCACCGGCGAAAACGACCAAGGTAATTTTCGCTTGTCGTTTACTAATCTGAACCAGAAAGGCTATGTGCCGAACACCGATTTAAACCGCAACATCATAGCCTTTTCGGGTAGCTACAACCTATCCTCTTGGTTGACCGCCGTCATCAATGCCAACTACCTCAACAGCGCCAGTGATAACCGGCCCAACTTGAGTTACGGAACGGAAAACATCATGTACCTTTTCAACTGCTGGCTACCGCGCAGCATAGATGTGGCCGCAATGCGCGAATACTGGCAACGTGGGCGCGTGGGTCTTAACCAGTTTAGCTTTAACTATAACTACCACGACAATCCCTACTTTAATCTTTACGAGAATACCAATAGCCAAGACATCAATCGCCTATACGGCAATGCCTCTCTAAATTTCCGATTCACGCCGGAGCTGGGCTTGATGATTCGCTCAGGTACGGACGTAAACGATGAGTTTCGGGCACGCCGCCGGGCTTACTCCACACAGCGATTCCCCTTGGGCAACTATCGCGAGGAAAAAATCCGCTCTAGCGAACGCAATACGGACTTCTTGCTCAGCTGGAACAAGCCCTTTAGCGAACGCCTTGAAGTAGGCCTATCCTTCGGCGGAAACCAAATGGTACAGCGGCTGAACTTGACGGATGTAACGGCTCCTCAGCTGGCCGTTCCGGGGGTATTTTCGCTAAACAACAGTCGGGTAGCCCTGCTCTCTAACGCCTTCCAATCCGAGCGCCGCATTAACAGTCTCTACGCCTCTGCGCAATTGGCCTTCAACCGCTACCTGTACGTAGACCTGTCGGGTCGAAACGACTGGTCGAGTACGCTGCCCAAGGACAACAACAGCTATTTCTATTACTCGGCTAACACCAGCGCCGTATTCACCGAAATGCTCGGTTTGGACCCCGGAGGTATCTTGTCTTTTGGTAAGGTTCGCATCGGATATGCACAAGTAGGTAACGACACCGACCCATACCAATTACAAGCCGTTTATTTCGCTCAAGTACCCGTCCAAGGACAGCCGGCCTTCGCCGAGACGGGACAAATACCGAATGCCGCTCTGAAGCCGGAGATTTCTAAGTCCTTCGAGGCCGGTGTTGACCTGCGCTTTTTCCGCAATCGCCTTGGCCTGGATATCACGTACTACAATACCAACTCCGAAAACCAAATTCTCGGCGTGCCTTTATCGCTAACTACCGGCTACGGTGCCCGCCTCATCAATGCAGGGCTCATCAATAACCGGGGCGTAGAGGTGATGCTGCATTTGGTGCCGTTCCGCACCGCCGGAGGTTTCGAGTGGAATATTGATGTCAACTGGTCGCGCAACTTTAGCGAGGTAAAACGGCTGTACACCGACCCGGTATCGGGCCAAGAGATCAAGAACTACGTCATGGCCAGCCGCTATGTAACGGTAGAGGCGCGCGTAGGTGAGCGTATGGGTGACATGTACGGTATCGGCTATGCGCGCGTCAGCAACGACCCTAAAAGCCCCTATTACGACCCCACCGGACAATACGTAGGCCGCATCGTTTACGGCACAAACGGCAAGCCAATAGCCACTACCGAGCGCATTAAGCTGGGTAACTACAACCCTGACTGGCTGATGGGTATAAGCAATAGCCTGCGCTACAAGTTTCTGCACTTCAGCTTCCTATTCGATGTTCGCTACGGAGGAAAAGTCTACTCGCACACGCAAACCGTAGGCAGAGAGGGCGGTATGATCATCGAAACGCTCGAGGGACGGGCTGACGGCTACGACTTGAACAAGCCGGGCAACGGCGTTGTAGGCAACGGCGTAGTTCCGCTGTACGACGGCGAGGGTAAGATTATTGGGTTCAAAGAGAACGACGTCAAGCTCTCGGCCCGTGAGTGGCACACCACCATCACCCTGGGACGCCGCCTGATCGAAGGAATGGTTTACGATGCCTCTTTCGTCAAGCTGCGCGAGGTGCAACTGGGTGTCAATCTTCCCCGCAAGTGGACGCAAAAGGCGCGGATTCAGAATGCCTCCCTCGCATTGGTCGGCAGAAACTTAGCGCTTTGGACCAAGGTGCCGCATATCGACCCGGAGACCGCTTCCACCGCCGGAGGAACCGTCATCCCAGGAGTCGAGTCGGTTGCCATCCCTACTGCGCGCAGCTGGGGCCTCAACCTCAACCTTACTTTTTAAGGGTTCCTGGGTTTGTCACGGCCAAAGGAAGTAAAGCGACCAACCGGCGACCGGATACGGAAACTTCCGATGGTACACTCTTCATCTCCATCAACATTCACCTATCCACTTATGAAAAAGGCACTATCCTTTACAGCATTGGCCCTGCTTACGCTGCTCTGGGCCGGTTGTACTAAAGATTTCGAGCAAATCAATACCAATCCCAATGCCCCGACGGCCGTAACCTCCGGCTTGCTCCTGCCGGCCATTCAGCGCGACATGATGAATGCCCTGCTTAATGAGACCTGGAACATCGGGAACATCGTCATCCAGCACACGGCCAAGAACCAGTTTGTGAATGAAGACCGGTACCTATGGGGAGAATTGAATACGATATGGAACACAGGATATGGAAAATTGCGCGATGTGGAGAATATTAGACGATCTTCAGTTGTAAAAGGAGAGAAAAATTACGAAGCAGTAGCCCTTATCTTGCGTTCTTGGATATTTTCCCTTATCACAGATGCCTATGGCGATGTCCCTTACTCCGAAGCCATACAAGGTAAGGAGGGGGTCTATTATCCTAAGTACGACAAGCAGGAGGATATCTACAACGGCATTCTGGCCGACCTAAAACGCGCCAACGACCTGCTGGGAACTTCTGCCGAGTCGGTGAGCGGCGATATCCTGTACAAGGGGAATTTGAACAACTGGAAAAAATTGGCCAACTCATTGCGCGTGCGCTATCTGATGCGCATCTCCCGAAAAAAGGACGTCAGCGCTGAATTACGCAGCATAGTTGACAATCCGGACCAGTACCCCATTTTTACCGGTAACAACGACCATGCGGCCTACACCTTTGGGCCGAATAGCCCCGACCAGTTCCCTCTACATACGGCCCGCATCGGCTCTTTTAACGAATTCCGGGCCGGTAAAACCTTGGTAGACTACCTTCAAGCCACCTCCGATCCGCGCATCGGCATCTTCTTTCGACCTACTCCGGCTTCTGCAGGAAAAGACAGCGCCATCATTCGAGGCATTCCCAACGGCATGGACGACGTCACCGCACAAACGTATTTCGGAGGACAGCAAAACCACTCCCAGATATCGGAGCTGTACTACGAACAAGCCATCACGCCAAGAGGCATCAGCATCGCCAAGGGCTTTATCATGTCTTATGCCGAATTGCAGTTCTGCCTGGCCGAAGCTGCTCAAAAAGGCCTCATCGGCGGCAATCCGGAGAACTTTTACAAAAAGGGCATTGAGGCTTCTTATGCCTTTTACGGATTAACGCCGGCCGCCGATTTCTTCGACCTGCCGGCTATTGCCTACAGCGGTAGCAACGAGGAAAAGCTGGAAAAAATCGGTCGGCAAAAATGGGTTTCCTTGTTCTTCCAAGGACTGGAAGCTTGGTTTGACTGGCGCCGTACCGGCGTTCCAAAGTTAGAGCCCGCCGTCAGCAACCAAAACGGCGGCCTCATTCCCGTGCGGTTTATCTATCCTATTATCGAGCAAGCGCTTAATGCCGAAAATCGCTCTTCCGCAGTTAATCGGCAAGGGCCGGACAACATCAATACGCGCATGTGGTACTTGAAATGACCTCCTAATGCGCAAAGGCCGAGCGGGTGCCGACGCATTTAGGAGTCGGCACCCTCTTTTTTGTGAAAAATAGCTTTCCTCTCAAACCCTTTGCCGCTCCCCCTTGCGCCGCCGTTCTTCCTCTTCGATGATGCGCTCCCACACTTCAATGTCGCGCAGTTTGCGGCGGTATTGATAGTATTTCCATCCGGAGACGAGTGGTTTTCGGAGAATAAGGAAGAGAATCAACCCCGCGGCCAAAGACAGAAGGGGAAGTACATAGTTGGGGCGTTTAATCTCTATACTATTTTCCTTCCGCAGCAGCAGCGTGCTAAAATCACCGGTAAACACCTCGAGCGTATGCGCTCCATTCTTACAGACGGTGCAGAGTTCTTTGCTGAGTGTCCAGGTAGTGTCCGTCTGAGGAATCAAGTAGCGGATGCGGGTGACGCCGTCTTGTAGGAGGTAGACTACAAAAGGCGGTGTACCTCCTTTGAGGCGGAGCGTAAAGTCGCGACGGGTTTGCCCGAGCAATTCGATGCTGACCCTCTCAAAAGGCTGCAACAGGCGCGGGCGGTTAAAGGGTGGGCTTTTACCCGCATCGACCAGAGTGAACGTAGTAGAAGTATCGCTTAACGGGCTCAACGTCAGCAAATATTGACCGGCAGATAGGCCTTTTAATTCCCATTTCCAGTTTTTCGCCTGTGTCGTGTCTACCTCTGGTCGCACGGCGTAATTCAATATATACGACACTTTGCCGTCCTTTTGGGGTTGCGGCAAGCTGGTGCTCAGGGGAACCTGGCGAAGGGCTTTCTGTACAACCGGCGAGCTCGGGGCGGTGGCCTGATAGCGCGACAAGAAGTCCATCAGGGCTCTGATGCGCTGTACGGAGTCCTGTTCGTTGAGGGCCTTAGCGTAAGCATCTTCTTGTTCCTTCTGCGTAACGTCAGTGAGGTCTTGCGATGGAAGGGTCTCGGGTGGTGAGGTGGACTCTACAGAGGTTGGCGCGGCAGTATCGCTGCGCACCGGTACTGAGGCAACAGTAGATGCCAAACGAACAAAGCCTAAGGTCAGCGAAGGAGCAGTGGCAATCACCTCCGGCGGGTTACCGGGCGTTTGAATCCAAATTTTCGGCGTCAGGATAATGCCGGCATTGCCCTCCCCGACGGCCTGAAAACGCTGAAAATGACGCATACCTCGAGCGCGTTTTTCTCCGTCGCTAGGTGCTAACGTGGAACCAACGCACCGATATTGAAATCCGGACAGCAAATTAGCCTCCTCGGGGAGCGACTCCTCCGGAAAGCGAAACTGGACCTCTAAGTCGAAAGCCTTGTCTTTGGTAAAGTCCAGCTCGTGCCCTGTGGCATTGACATAAGTATTGCCGGCGTGCTTAATCCTCCAGCTGAACTCAATGCTGTAGTTCTTCCCATTGACCGCAACGGTAAAGCTCTGCTGAGCGGCCAGCAAGGAAACGCCGGCGCACCAGATGCCGCCGCCGGCAAGTACTTGAACCAAGAGGCGATGCATCTTTTTGAGAAAAGTTACCGTGCCGTTTACCATATCCGAAACCTTTTAAAGGCTTCTTGTTCTGTCGTTTAACGAGGCCAAAAATTGTTAGTATTATCTGCATCGGCCACTTGTGGGTGCTCCAGCCGCACCTTTTTTACCGGCAGACGCTTGTTGAGCGGTACGACAAAGGTGCGATTTCCGCTTTTCCAAGCAGCGGCGCTATACCAGAACGCTTGTTCGCTCCCGTCTTCAAATAAGACGGTGCCGCTAATCGTTTGCGGCATGGTGCCGACATTTTCGATAATCACCCCCTTTTTACTTACTCCTACGACGGCTAAATCGGGATACCCCCATTCAAAAAACCAAGGTTTCCAAAACCAGTTTAGGTTTTCCTCGGCAGCTTCGTTCCAGGTAAAGAAAAAATCGAAGGGCTGGGGGTGTTTGCCTTTCCAGCGCTCGATGTAGGTCGTCATACACCGATGAAAACGCTCGTAACCCAGCAGCTGGTAGAGGGCAAAGTAAGCCGCTTGGGGACGGTTGTAAGCGGCTATGCGATAAGCCGGGTTGGTCAAATGCCGCGAAGGCACCATGGGCGGCACGTCGGCGTCGGTACCTGCAAAGTCCGGATAGTTGCGAAGGCGACCAGTAGAGCGGCCTTCCAAAGAGTCGGTGACGAGTACGTCTAAAAAAGAGGCCCAGCCCTCATCCATCCAGGCGTAGTCTTGCTCGTTGATGCCCATCAGAAAGGGAAAATAAGTGTGCGCGGTTTCGTGGACCGTCAATCCGACCGGGCTGGTCGGGTGGGTACTGCCGTTGTTGCACATCATGGGGAATTCCATCCCTCCGCTGCCGTTGAACACCGTCATGACGGGGTAAGGGTATGGATAGCCCGGCAGCCAGCGCGACATCAGCGACAGGGCATCTGCTGCAGCCCGGCATACGCGCTTAAAGTCGAGCGATTGAGGGCGATAAGCGGCCTGTACCAGCGCGCGTCGTCCACTGAGTGGGTCTACCAGGGTCGAAACGGCATCCCACAGATAATGGTTGCTAAAAGCAAAGGCGAAGTCGGGAACGTCAGAGGCGTGATACTCGAAGGTGTGCGAATCTGTCGCCCAAAAGAAACGGGCCTGGTTGGCGTAATCTTCTTTAGAAAAGATGGCCTGCACGGAGTCTGCTGTTTGGGCCTTCCGATAGCGCTCATAAAACGGCTCCTGCAAGATTTCTTGCGGATTTTGCCATACGCCGGTGGCCCACACCATGATATCTGCCGGCACGGTAATACGGACGCGATAGTCCGAAAAGTCGTTGTACATCTCTTGCAGACCGGTATACGGCGCATCGGCCCAGCCGCGCAAGTCGTCGTAGACGGCTATTTGCGGATACCAATAAGGCACAAACCAGGTTGTCGAGTCGTATTTCCCTTCTCGTGGGGCCCCCGCTGCCGGAGGCATGAAAAAGCGCCATTCGATATTGACGTCGAGCGCTTGCCCGGGCAATAAGGGTTGCGAAAGTGGCAAGTCCAAGAAGGTCGCGTTTCGGCGCCAAAGCGATTTTTCCAAAGGCTCTCCTTGTATCCTCACGCCGAGTATTTCTACTCCGTCCTCCGTAATGGCCTTTGGGTTTAGGTCGAAAGCACGCGGAGCGTTCTTTCGATAGATGTCGTGGGCCAGCTTGAGCCGGAGCGTTTTAAGCGTATCCGGGCTTTGATTGAAGTAGCGCACTTCCGCCCGCCCGCTTATTTGCCCTTCCGGTACCGATACTTCGGCGGATATTCGGTATTCGGCGCGGTTTTGCCAGTATTTCGGGCCCGGCCGACCATCCCAAGAGCGCGTTTGCTTTTGGTAAGCGCGCCGGATATTTCGCGGCATGTAAAGCGATTGCGCCATCACCGCCGTGGTGATGCATGCACTCAGCAAGAGCAACAATGTAGTAGAAAAACGTCGCATCATGTTCTTACAAGCCAAAAGCCCGGCGAATGTCATCCACGGCATCCAACTTCTCCCACGTGAAGGTCTCTACCTCTCGAACCTCGGGGCAATCCGGAGGCCCGAATTGGACCTGCTTCCTTTGAGGCGTTCGCCCGAAGTGCCCATAAGCGGCGGTTTCCGAAAAGATGGGATTTTTTAGTCCCAGGCGTTTGACAATGGCAGCAGGCCGCAAATCGAAAAGGTCGGATAGGCGACGGGCGATTTCTCCATCGCTCAACCCCTTGATACGGCATGTGCCATAGGTGTTTACGTACAGTCCTACGGGTTGTGCTATTCCAATGGCATAGGCTACTTGTACAAGGGCTTGGTCGCATAGACCCGCAGCTACGAGGTTTTTGGCTATGTGGCGAGTAGCATAGGCAGCTGAACGATCCACCTTGGAAGGATCCTTCCCGCTGAACGCGCCGCCGCCGTGAGCGCCCTTCCCGCCGTACGTATCTACGATGATCTTCCGTCCGGTCAGTCCGGTGTCGCCGTGTGGGCCGCCGATGACAAATTTTCCCGTCGGATTGATGAAATAACGAATATCCTGATTAAAAAGCCGCTGCAGACGCCGGGGAAGGCGCTTTTTGACGCGAGGAATCAGAATTTTTTGGATGTCGCGGGCGATGCGCTCCTGACTGATATCCTCGTCGTGCTGTGTACTCAGCACGATGGTATCGATGCGACGCGGCACATTCCGGTCGCTGTATTCTACGGTCACCTGGCTTTTTGCATCGGGCCTAAGGTATTTCATCTGCTTGCCCTCGCGGCGAATTTCCGACAGGTTAATCAGTAATTGGTGCGCCAGCTCCAGGGCCAAGGGCATGTAGTTGTCCGTTTCGTTAGTAGCGTAACCGAACATCATCCCCTGGTCACCAGCCCCTTGTTCTTCTTCCGAGCGGCCGACGTCTACTCCTTGGGCGATGTCGGGGCTCTGTTCGTGCAGAGCACTAATGATGCCGCAGCTTTGGGCTTCAAACTGATACTCTGCGCGCGTGTAGCCGATGCGCCGGATGGTTTGGCGGGCAACCTCTTGAACATCGACGTAGGCTCGAGAGCGCACCTCTCCGGCGATAACGACTAAACCGGTGGTCACCAAGGTCTCACACGCTACTTTGGCATTGGGATCGAGGCGCAAAAACTCGTCCAGTATGGCATCGCTGATCTGGTCGGCGATTTTATCGGGGTGTCCTTCTGACACGGACTCGGAGGTGAATAGATAAGGCATGCAGGTAGTCGTAAGATGAATGTGTTTAATGAAACGAAAAAGGAGATGACGGCTACATTTTTACGGAAAACCGCGCAAAGGTAGATATTCACCCCCTACAAAGGAGGATGACCGCCCGCTGCTCGGCATTAAAAAGTGTGCTCAGGCGCAAAGCCGACATACGCCCTCCTTACAAGTAGTAGGGCAGCCAGCGGCACTCCTGAATAATTTGCTCGTAGAATTTTGTTTTTTCGTATCGCTTTAGGCGCTCGTAATAGCCGAGGTATGCTTCGGGCAGCCGCGGAACGTGCCGGCTGCCCGGGCGGTAAGGACAGTTGGGGTGACTAAACCACTGCTTTTGCTGGCAACGAGCGGCCATGAAAGCGGCGCGAGCCGCCAATTCGGGGTTGCGCGCCTCCGCCAAGGCTCGCTCAAAGTAGGAAAGCGCCAAGCTGACGTCGATGTTTTCCCAATTGCCGTTTGGAGTGTTGGGCAAGGGAAATACCGGCCCCTTGGCCAGGCGAGTCCAGGTGGCACCGCTGCGATAAAAGTCGGTCACTTCCCACTCATATCCGAAATAAGACATGTTGTAGTACGCCAGACCGACCAAATAAAAGTACCAGGCGGCTACTGCATCGTTCATGGCGACGGCTACTTTGGCCCTCTGATCGTACTCGATAATTTTTTCAGCAATCTCTATCCGATTGAGCACCAGGCTGTCCGAGATGGGGCGATGCACGCTTTCGCCGAAGACCTCTTTAAAGGGACTAAATTGCTCCAGATAGAGGGTTTGCGCCGAGGGAATTTGTTTAAAGACGGCCAGCGCTGCCTCCGGTTGTCCACGGGCGAGCAGATAAGTGCCTTTGATCTCGAGTAAGCGGGCCAGGGTTTGCTCGATGCTGGTGTCGGCCGTCATGAATTTTTGCAAAAACACATCGGCATCTTTTTGAGCCAGCCGGATGAGGTCTTCTAACTCCTCCATCTGCGGATTGTACACGATGGCGTTCGGTCCGTAGGCCAAAACTACTGCTTTGCCGGGATGCCGCCGGGTAGCGTACTGCGTGGCGATAAAGTCTTGGGCGAAATATTGCAGAGCCGGAAATTCTCGAAAAATCGCTTCCTTTTGCAAATCGAAGTAGGCCATGTCTGTCGCCTCATCTTCGCCGTCGAGTTTGAGCACCTCGGCCAGCAGCTGCCACACTTCGATTTGCCGTTTGAGTATTTTGTCGTAGGGCTCGTTGGTCAGTTGCTCTTTCACGCGCTCCAGGCTTTGAAAACCGGCCACTCGGTCGTTGGCCAACAGCGCCAAGTAGCCGCTCAGCGCCAGCCATAGTTTCGGCTTCGGCACCTTACCTTCGCGGGCAATCCGGCGCACAGCGCGTTGCAGGTCGATGAGGCGAACGGCCGCGGCATCTTTCTTTTCCAACTGCGGAGGAAGGCCTCTTTTTCGTTCGGTGAAGAGGGTATGCAAGAAGGCGCGCTCTATCTCTTGCACCATTCCGACGAGCACGATTTCTACGTGCGGGCTTTGCGGCTCTAAGCGGTAAATTGCCTCCAAGTCCGACACCGATAGAGGGCGGTTTTTTGCCGCCCGCAGGAGGTATAAGGTGGCTCGTTCTGTGTCGTCCTGACAAAGGCGCAGCGCGGCCTGCCAGTCCTTCTCATCTTTGAGGTAAAAACTCCGAAAGGCTTGTATGCGCTTCGAGGCGCAGTAGCGAAAAATAAGGGCGTACCGATAGGCGGCTTCTGCCGTCTTCCCGAGCCGCTGCAGCGCACCGGCTAGGTGACCGAGTGTCCAGTAGTAAAGGATGCTGGGTCGCCGGCGGTCAATCTTGGGCAGCAAAAAATTGTACAGGTCCACCGTCTGCTGCCACTGCCCGGCGTAATGGGCCAAGCGCACGATTTGGTAGGCATAACGCATGCGGAGGAAATGGGAAGAGGTGCGCAAAAAGCGCTCCCGGCCTTCTTCGATGAGGCGCTGCATCTGTTCCTGGTCGCGCCGGGCAGGTGTCCATCCGTCGTTGGCGGTTGTAACGTAGGGCTCGCATTGGCGGGCGTATACAAGATAATCGAGAGCGTCTATACATCCGTTGTAAGCCAGCACTTCGGCGAACGCATTGTCTATGAACGGATACGGCAGTTGCTCGGGCTCCGCACGCGCAAAGGAGAGGTCGCGCAGCACCAACAAGTCGTTTATGCCGACTTGGTAGACGATGTAGTCCACCTCTTCGGGTTGGGCCAAACGGCAAAACCGCTCGCGCCATTCGGCGATGTTTTCCTCGCGCTGCAGCGCATCTTGTTTGCCGAAATAGGTGCGCTCGTAGTAATCATCCCAACGGGTAAAAAAAGGCGCATAGGCGGCATTTTTGGGTATAATATCGGGCAACAACAAGGAGTATCCCCAAAAGGGTTTGGCTCCGGGCACACAGTTGCCGTTGCCCTGGCCGTTCCCCTCTTGCCGGTGCGCAGGCGTGAAGAGGACAAGGCTGTAGAGACTGACCAGAACCACAGATCGCATAGGCAATGTTCCGGGCGATGGCCCTCGGTTATCGTTTTCGGGGCGTGTTGGGCTCCTCGTAATTAATAGTTCCGCCCCACATTCGCATTTGACTTAGTATCCATTGCTGCCGGTTGCGCACCAGGGCTGTAGGGCGCGCTGCGTTGCGCTTTAGCGGGTTGGGCAGCACGGCGGCCAACAGAGCGGCTTCCTCTCGATTGAGGCGACGGGCGGGTTTATTAAAAAAGTACTTGGCGGCGGCTTCTGCACCGTAGATACCGTCGCCGAATTCGATGACGTTTAGGTAAACGGTCATAATGCGCTCTTTGCTCCAGAGCGTCTCGATCAGGAAGGTGAAGTATACCTCCAAACCCTTGCGTATCCAGGAGCGCCCTGGCCAAAGAAAGACGTTTTTAGCGGTTTGTTGGCTAATGGTGCTGGCTCCTCGAAGCCGGCGACTTTTTCGATTGTGCTCAATAGCCTTTTCGATGGCCTGAAAATCAAATCCCCAATGCTCTAAAAAAGCCTGGTCTTCCGCGCAAACGACGGCCAACTGCAGATAAGGGGAGAGCTGTTCGAAGGGCACCCAGTCTTGCTGCCAGCGCACCGTCCTCTGGTGGTCGGTGGCCTGCTGAACGGTTCGGATAATCATCAGCGGGGTGATCCATACCGGCACAAAGCGATACAGGATGACTCCGCCCACGGTGATAGCGAAGAACCAAAAGGCAAGGCGTGCTAATGCCCTGCGGAAATAAAGAAGCCACCGCACCTGCCCTTCCTCGCGGCGAGGTAAGCGGTCGTACCACCGCCTTAAGAGCCGTCTGAGTACGCGCACAGCCGCTACACGTAATGTCTGCAAGGGTTAATGAGAAAAAAACAGGGCAATCATACTCCGTCACCAAACGGCAGATGATTGCACCCTTCTACGGGCAAAGGTAGGGCGAAGGAAAATTTCTTCGCCTGCCCTTAAAGAGTATTCGAAGGCAATGGGATTAGCCCTTTCTGTAGCATTCTATTAAACCTTTTGGCGTCCCTGCGAATCTTCCGGCGATCGGGATGATCGAAGCGCACATTATTGCCGAAGATTTTAAAGCCCGCCCAATAGTATGGATGAGCAAAATTATTGAACTCAAGAAGTACTTGCTGGGCGCTCTGAAGTGCATGGGCTTTACTGCGCGTGCGCCGCTTGAGCAATTGCCTGTACATTCCTATCATTATTGCACCGGAAGCGCTATCTTCCACGGCCCAGTCTGCCCCTATTACACTGGCTACCCCTGCGTAGCCAAAGGCTTTTGTCATACTTATTGCATAAGCTTGCTTATAGGACGGCTGGGCAGCACTACAAGCCGACAGAGTCAGTAACAAGGTGGAGAAGGAGCGTTTCAGCACGTCGGGTGCGTATATGTTCTCCGCGCCGTTGGCTCTACGCCCTTTCCAGAGAAGAACGGCGCCGGTGTCGGCTTTGCCGTGGCCGATGTAGTGGGCGATATGAACTTCCCCTATTCGATCGAAAAATTGCTCTTTGCCGATGGTATCGCCGATTATGGTACCGCCTATGAGCTTTTGAATTTGTTTGACTTCCTTATCGCCTCCTTTCAGTTGTGGATCTCTTAGTTTCATGATAACGACCTTGGGTCTAATCGGCGGCTCTTGGGTTGCTCTGCTAATTAACCAATGATTGGCCGAGTAGGCATAGTAAAAAGCGTATTCCTTCATCAGGAAAGGGTACTCTGCCACGCGGTCTTCCCGACCGGCAGGTGGCTCGGCGTTGATGAGGGCCGCGAAGGGTACTTCGAGGAGGTCTTGATCGGGAATGATGGCGATTCGGTCCACGCGGTTGCGGAGGTAATCCTCTACCGGTTTGAAGAGCTGATTATACAGGCGATAGGCCGGCTTGTAAAACAACTGCATACGCTCCGTCTTGCTACTCGTGACGCTCGTCAGCGAGTCTATTGTTCTGACCAACACATCGGCATTGAGCGGTACGGCAGTTATCTGGATGGGTCTCCCTTTCTGCAAAATGAAAACGTATAGCGCCTCATGACCCATAAAATAATCGAGTACTGCTTCTCGCTTGTGTAATTTTCTTACGATGCCTTCGCTTTCAACAGGGTTATAATCGCTTATAGGGAAGTGCTCCAGGTATGACCGATAGGCCTCTTCGGCCTCGGCTAACTCGCCGGCTACTTGGAGAAGGTGGTCTACATTTACCGCGTTTGCCTGAATAAGGTGCCGATATTTGGCCACCTTTTCCAGACAGACGGCATACTGACGGGCCGTAGCGGAGATAATGGTGCTGTCTTTGTGTTTCTTGTGTCGGCGATCGAGGGATACGATTAACACCAACTGCATAAAATCCTTGCTGCGTTGAGCGACCTCAAAGGCCTCTTCCAAGTGGCAGATGTCGCCGTCGCACTCATATTGCAGCAGGGCAGCTTTGATATATAGCTCGGAGATGCGCCGAAGGCGTCGGTCTAAGTACAAGCCCTGCTCGGTGGTTTGGGCCTGTTGCTCGAGTTCGGCGATTTGTTTCTGGGCCTCTTTAAGGACATCGGTAGCTGCGTGGAGCGCTTCCGATGCGTTCTTATCCTTATCGTACCGTATCAGGTGAGCGCGAGCCTTCACTTCTAGGGCATCCACCCGCAACAACCGGGTAGAATAGGTTTGAAGGGATGGCGCTTTCAGGAGGGACTCGACGAGCTTAATGTACAATTTAGATTTATCCAAGTCGCCCTTCTTCGAATACCACTCACCGAGCGTGATGTACAGCCGATCGATGCGCGGAATATCCGAGAGCATATGCTGGTATATTATCTCAATGGCCTTTTGAAGTGCCGCTTCAGCCGTATCCCATTGGCTTGCCTCCGCTTGCAGTTGGGCGCGCCGAGTGAGCAGTCCAGCCCACTCGAGTGTTGTGCTGTCAACGGGCTCTGGGAGGGTGGTATGTAGGAGGGCCTGGGCTCCCGGCAGGTCACCCTTTGCTTTCAGAAGTTGGCTTTTTATGTCTAAAGACCACACTTCAAAGCGGGACTGGACTGAAGGAGGCAGCCCCTTGAGCAATCCATAGCGACGGAGCGATTCTTCCGCCAACTTCGGAGCGCCCTGGCGTTGCGCTAATGTAGCCAGTAACAAATACGCCTCTGCCAAGAGCGCGGCGTCACCGGCATTTTCCTCGCACCACATCTGCACCTGCAGAGCGTTTCGAGTAGCCCGGCTGTACTGCTCTTTTTCGCTTTGCAAGTAAGTCGAGGCAAGCCACAGCATTGCCTCATAGTGCGCTTTCGGGCCGGAAAAAACCCGCAGCCATTCTTGTGCGCGATCCAAATAAGATTGGGTCGCCTCGCTACCCAGTCGAGCGTGCGCCCCTCCCGCCCGTACCAGGGCGTAAATCAAGCCGGCAGTGTCCACGACGGGTGCCAGAGTGCTGTAGTACGAGATGAGTTGCTCGGCATATCGGCAAACCTTGAGCCAGTAACCCTTTTGCTCGCAGATGGCGACTACATCCTCCACGGCCGACACCAAATAAGAGCATTCCGATAAATCCGACATCCAAAAGTCGTCTAAGCCGCTCAAGTAATGCGCCAGCGCCTCGTCATGCTGCTGAGCTGCCGATAAAGCTCTTCCCAAGCAAATCCGGGCGTGCTTGGCCGCCCTCGATGAGGAAGATTTAGACAGCTCCACGGCGGCTTGATGAAACGCCTCGAAGTGCTCCACCGCCAATAGCGGCTGGTTGCGTTTCAGGGCGATTACTCCCAACGCTCCACGGCACAGACCTATCTCCTCCCTCGCTCCCTGAATCCCGGCGCGATCGATATGAGCGTATAAACACGCCTCTGCAGCATCCATGTTTTCTTCATACGGAATACGGCCGAAAAGCCATTGAACTACCTCTCGGGAAAGCTCGGGAATAACCTCCTCTGGGCATCTTAGTGCTTCATCAATCCCTTTACCGACCAGGCTATCCTCCTTTTGCCCGATAACTCTTGGTGAAAAGGCATGAAATGACAAACTTAGCAAAAAGAAAAAGTAGCTTACTTTCATGCGTCGTCGTCAATTTTACGGCGATTTTCGATATTCATGAAATTTTGTCGCAAAACTTGCCTCCACCGTCTATTCTGTACCGTTTAGACCGGCAGTGTTATGTCGAGTAAGGAACACCTTTGCGATGATTTAATTTAATCGCAGAAAGCCCGTAACGTTAACCTAAATTCCTGTACTTAACCATGATTTTCCGCAAATCGTACACCGATGAACAAATCATCAACCAGATTAAGGAGGGAGGCATGGGTCGAGAGGCTGTACTGCACTATCTCTTTGTAGACTCAGGCTGGCGCATGGCGGCGGTGCGGCTCATTCGCTCGTTGGGCGGCTCGTCACAGGATGCAGAGGATGCCGTTCAGGAGGCTTTTGTAGTGTTCGACCACCATATACGATGCGACCAATACAAGCAGATAGGAGGACTTAAAAGCTACTTCTTGGGCATCTGTCGCGGGCGCTGGTATTCTAATCGCCGCAAAGTACGCCGTTTGGTTTTTAGCGATAATCCCCCATCTCATCAACCTTTACCCGGTGATGACCCAGAAGACCGGCTGCTGGAAAGCGAACGCCGCGAGCACTTTCGGGCTGTGCTACACCAGTTAGACCCGCGCTGCCGGGAGTTGCTGAGCCTAATTCGGGTGAATTACTCGATGAAAGAAATCGCACAGGCTTTTAATCTGGGCAACGAGAACAACGCGCGCCAACGCGTCTTCCAATGCCGCCAAAGATTGGCTAAATTGTTGAAACAAAATCCATTTCTTAACGAAGATTTGCCTTGAGGACGATGAAGCAAGATTTTTATGAGCAGATTGAGCGGTACCTTCTGAACAAGATGTCGCCTTCAGAGCGAGCAGCCTTCGAGGAGGAACTCTGCCGAAATCCGGAGTTAGCAGAGCAATTTGCCCTCCAAAAGCGCGAGCACGAAGCGATGGACATACTGGTGCAAGAGCGCCTGCGCGCTCAATTGCGCCGTTGGTCGGTTGAGTATCCCTTGCGCGAGATAGCCCCGTGGTATCACCACCGGATGGTGCTGGCCGCCGCTACCCTCTTACTCCTGCTGGCCGCTCTCTATTTGGCGTGGCCTTTGGCAGAACAAGATAGAGAAATCGCCCGGGCTGATAATGCATCTGACCGGGACTCCACCCCGTCGTTGACGGTGAAGAAAGAGCAGTCGCCCTCGGAGACAATTGCGGAATCACCCACTGCAAGTAGTGCAAACGAGCGCTACCGGCAAATCCGTGCCATAGCCCGTAAGTATAAGTATGAGACTTTTTCAATACCTACACCGAGCGTCCTTCGAGGAGAGGAAGAGTCCACCTGCTGGGCTGTAGACTCTGCAGTTGTAGCGCTTGAGAAAAGGCAATACGCCCGAGTTATTCAACTCCTCAAACAGGTACCGGAGGAAGAGATGAAATGCTTTATCGAAGCCCGGCACCTTATAGGAAAGGTCTACTACCTAAAAGGCAAGTACAAAGAGGCACGGCCTTATGTGGAGAAGGTCTCAAATGTCTCAGACTACTGGCACAAATGCGAAGCAGAGTGGGAATTGGCCATCTGCTACCTCTTTTCAAATGAGATACCCCGGGCTTTAAGGCTACTCGAAAGCATGGCTCCCGACGAAGGGCACTGCCGGCATAAAGAGGCACGCCAATTGCTAAAAGACCTAAAACCCCTCCTATGAGGGGCATCCCTATTCCTCTTGAGAAAAAGAGCGACGCATTTTATCTTCTTTTGAAAGTAGACGCAAGGTAGCCAGCTCGCGGTATTTCACGCGCATCTCTTCTGCAGGGGAGCCAAAATACGTTTTTCCGCCCTCTAACGACTTCGACACGCCAGAACCGGCCAGTACTACCGCGCCTTGCCCGATACGCACCGCTTGGATGACGCCCACCTGCCCGTATAAGACGACGTTGTCTTCTATGATACTCGCCCCACCGATGCCGACTTGGGCAGCGAAGAGGCAATTTTTGCCGACCACCACATCGTGCCCGATGTGAATTTGACAGTCCAATTTTGAGCCGCGGCCGATTACCGTGTCGGAGCTCACCCCTTTATTGACGGTGCATCCCGCTCCGATATCTACGTGGTCTTCGATGATTACCCTACCTCCGGAGCGCCATTTTTGATAAGAGCCGTCGGGGTGTTTCTTAAAATAAAAGGCGTCACTGCCGATGATGCAATTCGGCCCTATGTTGACGTGGGCGCCGATGAGGGTGTACTCACCTACATAAGTGTTGGCCTGAATATAGGAATGCGCACCGACAACGGCGTGCGCAGCAATAACGACTCCGGGTTCGATGATGGCCGTGGGATGTATCTGCGCCAAGTGGCTAATAGGGGTAATGCTCGGCTCGAAGGGCCTGTGCTCTCGAACGAGAGTATCGTATACCTCAAAGGGGTTGTCCACCACTAAGATGGCCTTGCCCGGTGGACAGGGCGCCGGAGCGTTTAGCAAGATGACCGATGCCGGGCTGTTGAGCGTGCGCTCAAAGTATTTCGGCACATCAGAGAAAGCGATGTCCCCCTCCTCCACTCGGTGAATTTCATTGATACCTCGGGCGAACAGGTTCTCGTCGCCGATGAGTTGCGCGCCAAAACGCCGAGCCAGCTCGCGCACGGGAATGGGTTTGGGAAATTTCATGGGAAAACGCGTCCTTGCTTAAACGAGTAGGCAAAAGTAAGGGCTATTTGCATGTTGTCGCCGTCATCGGCAACGAGTGGAAGAAGGCTCCGCGCTTTTCTGCAGCCGGCCTTGACGGGACGCCGAGGCTCCGCGACCTTTGCCCGGTCAAGAAACAACCGCTCTTGGACATGACCGTCTCATCGCTGCCTATTTCCGCAATTATCCTAACCTTTAACGAGGAAAGACAGATTGCGGATTGTATCCGCTCGCTGTCGGGGGTGGTAGGTGAAGTCTTTGTCGTTGACTCCGGCTCTACCGATGAGACGGTTCCTCTTGCGCAGCAACTAGGGGCTCAAGTTGTTTACCATCCCTTTGAAGACTATAGCCGACAGCGAAACTGGGCGTTGGAAAATTTGCCTGTGCGCTACGAATGGGTTTTGCATTTAGATGCCGACCACCGATTGACCGAAGCGCTGAGCCATTCCCTTCGGCGCATGTTTGCCCGGCCTATTCCTCCTGACGTGAACGGCTTTCTCATCAGTCGCCGCACGATTTTTTTGGGTAAGTGGATTCGGCACGGTGGCCACTATCCGGTCTATCACGCCGTCCTGTTTCGCCGTGGAAAGGGCTACTGCGAGCGGCGCCGCTACGACCAACACTTTTGCGTGGAGGGAAAAGTCCTTCGGCTCTCCGGCGACGTAGAGGACATCGTGACGGAGTCGCTTTTTCGCTTTGTCGAGCGCCACAACCGCTGGTCTTCTTTTGAGGCAGCGGAGCGGCTTAGCCCTACGGCCGGCGCCATGGGAGTGTTGAAGCCCAGCCTTTGGGGAACGCCTCAGCAGCGTCGGCGATATTGGAAGCGCTGCTACGAGCGCCTCCCTCTGTTCATTCGCCCTTTTCTGTATTTCTTCGTGCGCTACTTTTTGCGCCTCGGCTTCTTAGACGGACGCCGCGGATTGATCTTCCACGTGTTGCAAGGATTCTGGTTTCGCTTCCTGATCGATGCCAAGATATATGAACAGCGCCACTCCGCCTGAATATACGCTGGGCTTAAACGTGTATCACGCCGATGCCTCGGCCGCCCTTTTTCGCGGCAATGAGCTGCTCGTCGCTTCGGAGGAGGAGCGCTTTCGGCGGATAAAGCACTGGGCTGGCCTGCCCACAGAAGCCATACGTTTTTGCTTAAACGAGGCGGGAATCGATCTGGAACAAGTAAGTACGGTTGCCGTCTCTCGGCGACCCTGGGCCAGAATAGGGCACAAAATCGCCTACGTGCTGCGGCGAAGACTATGGTCAAGCCAGTTGACCGAGCGAGCGGGCAATGCCCGCATGATATTGTCTTTAAAAAAAGATTTGCTGCGGCATGTAGGCAGACCTAATACTCGCTGGTCGGCTTCCGTACATTGGGTAGAGCACCACCGCAGCCATCTGGCCTCTGCCTTTTGGGCTTCGCCTTTTGATAAAGCGGCCCTGCTTTCCGTAGACGGGATGGGGGACTTTACTTCCTGCATGCTGGCTACGGGAGACGGCAATCGCCTTCGCGTTCATCAAAGCATTCTATATCCGCATTCGCTGGGGTTCTTTTACACGGCTTTTACCCAACTGCTGGGTTTTTCTAATTACGGCGACGAGTACAAGGTTATGGGGTTGGCCGCCTACGGCAAGCCCGTCTTCGCGGAAAAAATGCAGCGAGTCATCCAACTCAGACCAGAGGGCCGCTTTGTGCTGCGTCCCGAGTACTTTCAACACTTCTCCGAGGGCATCAGCATGTCCTGGGAGGGCCGGCCACATGTAGGGCCGCTTTACACAAAGCACCTTCTGCGGGAATTCGGGCCGCTGCGCGCCCCGGACGAGGCCATCACCGAGCGCCACTGCGATTTGGCGGCATCGGTTCAGGCCATGAGCGAAGCCGTTATCTTTCACCTTGCCCATTATTTGCACCAACAAAGCGGCTTAGAAAACTTATGCGTGGCCGGAGGTGTGGCGCAAAACTCGGTAGCCATGGGAAAACTTCGCCGGCATACTCCCTTTCGGCGGATATTCCTTCCACCGGCAGGGCACGATGCGGGCACCGGCATCGGCGCGGCGCTCTACGTGCTGCATGCGCAAAAACAATATACCCGTGCGCCGTTCCGCCATCGAGCCTACTTAGGCTACCAGGCCTCAAAGGCCGAAATAGAAGCCGCTTTACGGCAGAGCGGTCTTCGGTGGGAGTATTTGGACGACCAATCTCTTTTCGAGCGGACGGCCGACAGCCTCGTTAACGGAGAGGTAGTGGGCTGGTTTCAAGGGCGAGCAGAATTCGGACCGCGAGCCCTGGGGAATCGGTCTATTCTCGCCGACCCGCGCCGAGCAGACGCGCGGCAGCGCATTAACGAGCGAATCAAGCGTCGGGAGAACTTTCGCCCTTTTGCACCGGCCGTGTTGGTCGAGTTTGTGCACGCGTTCTTTGAAGACGCCGACGAAGTGCCCTACATGGAAAAAGTCTACCTCATCCGGCCGGAAAAGCGCCACCTCCTGCCTGCCGTTACGCACGTAGACGGCAGCGGACGGCTGCAAACGGTGAGCCGCGCCGACAATCCGCGTTTTTATCGCCTTATCGAGACTTTTGCCCAAAAGACGGGTATCCCCGTATTGCTCAACACCTCTTTCAACGAAAACGAACCCATCGTCAACCGGCCGGAGGAGGCCATCGCCTGCTTTGCGCGCACCCGCATGGATGTTTTGGTATTGGAAAATTACCTCGTCCGTCGGGTAGACAACACTTGATATATCGGCCTGCCTTAAGAAGTCACCTGACCCCCACAGCTCGAGCCGGCGCCTGCCGTACAGCCGTAACAATGCTGGTTGAGCACAATATGGCGCTGCTCCAAGGCCTCCAGGTCAAAATCGCGCAAATGCACTCCTGGCGTCGATACCTTCAGGTCGAGCATCTGGTTGAAGTCACAGTCGTACAGATAGCCATCCCAGCCGACCGAAATGGTGTTGCGACACATCACTCCGGCCACTGCCGCCGGATTAAAAGCGTCGAGCAAAGTGCGCATGTAGGTCTCGTATTGCCCGCTTTCCAGCAGATACTCCAGAAAGCGACTGATGGGCATGTTGGTAATGGCGTAGAGCCGATTGAATACAATACCGTACCGGCGCTGCAGCTGTACCTTGAATTCGCGCTCCAGAGCCTCCTGATTGCCGGGCAAGAAAACGCCGGTGGGGTTATACACTAAGTTAAGCTTTAAACCGCTATCTGCGTGGCCATAGCCGACGTCATTGAGTAGGCGAAGCGCTTCTATGCTGGCCTCGAAGACGCCGTCGCCGCGCTGACCGTCGGTTCGGCGCGCGTTGTAATGCGGCAAGGAAGAGACAATTTCCACCTTGTGAAGGGCAAAAAACTCCGGCAGGTCGCGATAGCGCTCGTGAGAGACAATAATGGTAAGGTTGCAGCGGTCCATTACGTGTTTGCCCAGGGCTCGGCATTGTTCGACGAACCAGCGAAAATGCGGGTTCATCTCCGGAGCACCGCCGGTAATATCTACGGTCGGAATGTCGTATCGGCGCAGCACCTGCAGACACAGGTCGAAGGTCTCTCTGCCCATGTTCTCCTTCTTCCGGTCAGGGCCCGCATCCACGTGGCAGTGCCCACAGGTTTGGTTACACAATTTGCCCACATTAACCTGAAAAATCTCGATGCGCGTAGGCCTAAGTATTCCGTCTGGATAGCCGGCTTGCCGGATGGTCTCTTGAAAGGGCGGCACCTGCGCGGTGGTCACCGCCTCGCCGTTGAGTACTTTAAGCTGAAAAAAGGTGTCCGACAAAGGGCTATGCCGGCGCACCAGCGTTTGCGTGCGAGGATGTATGCTCATGACAGGGAAGAAAAAGAATTGGATAAAACGTGCTGGGAGCCTCGATGGGCACAGGGCCACTATCTGTCCTACATGGTTATTCCCTTAGCGTGATTCATCATCTGGGTAGAAAACACCAGGCTGGAACCCGCCCGAATAGCAGCCGCTACATGTACGGCTTCCATCATTTGCTCTTCGTCCGCTCCCTTTTCCAGACAGGTGGTGGTGTAAGCGTCTATGCAATACGGGCACTGTACGGTGTGGGCCACGGCCAACGCGATAAGCGCTTTCTCGCGTTCGGTTAGCGCCCCTTCTTTAAACACTTCCCCATACCACGCAAAAAATTTGTCTGCCATGGGCTTTTGCCATTCGCCGATTTGGCCGAATTTTTTTAAGTCTTCCGGATCAAAGTAGTGCTTTTTTGACATAGACATATAAATTTTCGTTTTATCGAATAAAAAATCTAAATTGCGCCTTCGTATGCAAAGGGCCTGTAGACGCTGCTGTCTAATGCGATAAAATACGCTAACCGCCCTAGCACGGTTTTCAAGAACCCTTAAAAAATTAGAAGGGTTTCTACCGCCCTTTTAAGCTGCGGAAACCCTTCTGTTAATTCGCTAAAGGAACTACCCTTCTGTTCAGAGGCGGCCTAGCGCCCCGGCTAACGAGGTAAAGAGAAAAGGAAACCCTACCCATACCCACTCAGGCGCTACAAACAGCAGAGCAAGCGTGCCGATCAGGCTGACGATAAAAAGCAATCCATCTCGCTTGCGGTTTTCTACGTATTCTTCGTTATGGCTCATGATAAAACTCCGTTGTTGAGGCGGCAAAGGTAAAAACGTTTCTTATATGGCATGAGAGGAGTGCAATGGTGCTTCGCTAAAACTTGTTTCTTTGCGACCGCATCTTGTAGCCGTTTCACTCGCTCATGTCTCTACAGGCATCAACGATCCAGGTGTTCGTCACCGGGGGCACCTTCGACAAAGAGTATAACTATTTGACAGGGGAGCTGTACTTCAAAGACACCCACGTTAAAGAGATGCTCGTGCGCGGGCGCTGTGAGGTACCGGTGGATGTCAAGACACTCATGATGGTGGACAGTTTGGACATCGGCGACGATGAGCTGTCCATTATCATTTTCAATTGTCGCAAGACGGAGGCTACCCGCATCCTCATTACCCACGGCACCGACCGCATGGTCGAGACGGCTCGTGCTTTGGCGGAGGCAAATATCGAAGGGAAGACGATAGTTCTTACCGGTGCCATGATTCCCTATGCCTTCGGGATGTCGTCTGACGGCTTTTTCAACCTGGGTAGCGCTCTGGCGTTCGTGCAGGTGTTGCCGCCGGGGGTGTATATCGCCATGAATGGCCGGTATTTTCACTGGAACAACGTGCGCAAAAACCGACAGACCGGTTCTTTTGAGGAGATTACCCCGGCCTGAAGAGGCGCGTTAAAAGCGCGTCTCGATGTAGTAGGGCAACATGGCCCTCCAAGTGGGCCAATCATGGCGCATGTCGGGGCCCCAGATGTCGAGTTCATGAGGTATGCCTTTGGCGGACAAAATACCGCTGAGACGTCGGGAGGCGTCGGGGTCTTCATAGTCGCCCGAACCCGTCACGATGTGGATGTGCTGCATTCGGCGCAGCAAGGGCAGGTGATAGCCGTCGTTAAGGTTGGGCAGATAATGCACGGGGGAGTTGAAGTAAACGTCCTCATCGAAGTAGCCCTTAGTGTAGGTTGTCAGGTCGTAGGAACCGGACATAGCGATGGTGCCGGAGAACAAATCCGGGCGTCGAAAACACACGTTGGCCGCATGCAAGGCACCTAACGAGGCTCCACTGGTGACGATGGGGGTATCCGGACTGGTATGCAAATGAATAAAGGGGACGACTTCGTTTTCTATGTATCCGTTGTACTGCTGATGTCGCATAGCCTTGTGGCGCGGGTGCATTCGGTTGTTCAGCCAGGCTTCCGAGTTGATGCTGTTGATGGAAAAGACCTTGATCTTGCCCGCTTCGATGTACGGCTCCAATACTGATATCAAATAAAAGCGCTCATACTCCAAAAAGTCTGCAGCGGCGGTGGGAAAGAGCAAAAGGGCAAACCCATAGTGGCCGTACACGGCGATTTCCATGTTTTTATTTAGCCGAGGGCTGACCCACTGGTGTATCTCTCTTTTCATGAAGAAACGGTTTTAACATTTTGCCTTTGCGGCAAAAGTAAGCCGGCCTTATACATCGCTGCAGAAAAAAATTCTTTCAATGGGGGTCTACATCCACGTAGATGCGCGCCTTCTGCCATCTCGGTTGAGCCAACTTTTGCTCTACCGTCTGCAAGAGGAAGGATTTGGCACCTGCCAACAGCGGAGCGGATTTCTCCAGTTTGAGCCAAATTTCTTGAATGTAGTGATTTCGTATTCGCCCGATGGGTGGCTGCGTGGGTCCTAAGACACGACGGCCTAACTGTTGGCGCAAGACGACGGCCAATTCTTGGGCGAGGAGCGCCGCCGATGCTTCCTGCGGGTGTCGCACCTGTAGGCGGATAAGGCGCACAAACGGAGGGTACAGGAAGCGTTGGCGCTCGTTTAGTTCGCGTTGCAGGTGAGCCTCTACATCGCCGCGGAGGGCTTCCTGCAGCACAGGGTGCCGGATGTTCCAGCTTTGCACCAGCACGGTGCCGCGTTTGTGCTTGCGACCGGCACGGCCGGCCACCTGCAAGAGGAGTTGAAAGGCGCGCTCGCCGGAGCGAAAGTCAGGAAAGTGCATCAGCCGGTCTGCATTCAGTACGCCCACCAGACCGATATTGTCAAAGTCCAGGCCTTTGGTGACCATTTGGGTACCCACCAACACATCTATCTGTCGCTGCTCGAAACTGCTCAGCAATCGGTTGAGGCGATTCCTCGTACCGGCAGTGTCCAAATCCAGCCGGGCGATGCGGAGTTTCGGAAAGAAAATCTTAAGTTCATCCTCGACTTTTTCCGTTCCGGCGCCCAACAGCACCACTTTTGCGCTGTGGCAGGCCGGACAAGTTGTCGGCAGGGCCTGGGCATAGCCGCAGTAGTGGCACTGCAGCAGATGGCGCTGCTTGTGATAGGTTAAGTTGACGTCGCAATAGTGGCAGATAGCCGTCCAGCCGCAGGTGCGGCATTCGAGCACAGAAGAGTAGCCCCGCCGATTTTGAAACAGCAATACTTGCTCTCCCTGTTCGACGGTTTTTTGGATGGCCTCCAGAAGCGGTTTGGAGAAGAGGCCCTGCATTTGCCCCTTTTGGTGTTGCTCGCTCGAGTCAATCAGCTGTATCTCAGGCAGGGGGACCTCTCCGTAGCGATGAGGCATGCTCACGTATCCGTACTTGCCTATTTGGGCATTGTACCAGCTTTCTACCGAGGGCGTAGCCGTGCCCAATACAATCGAGGCGCTCCAAAGATGCGCTAAGTAGAGAGCACTATCCCGTCCGTGATAGCGCGGCGCCGGTTCTTGTTGCTTGAAAGAAGGATCGTGCTCTTCGTCTACAATCACCAACTGTAAGTTTTTAAAAGGCAGAAATATGCCGGAGCGAGCCGTCAGCACGACCGGCTTACCCTCGGCAGCAGCGCTCCATACCGCTGCGCGCTCGCCGTCGCCGATTTTGGAATGATAAACGGCCACTTGGGCACCCAAAAACCGCTGCAGCCGCCGTATCATCTGCGTCGTTAGCGCAATCTCCGGTAGCATGTACAACACCTGTCCTCCGGCTCGAACGGTTTTTCGTATGAGCTCTACGTATACGCGCGTCTTCCCGCTGCCGGTAACGCCGTGGAGCAAGACGGGCTTTTTTTGGGCAAAGAACGCTCCTATCGCTTCCACGGCCTGCCGCTGCTGTTCGGTAAGCGGCTCGATGCCCTCCGCTTCTCGGTCAACCTCCGTCACGGAAGCCGAGGACGGATCGTATTCCTCCAAGACACCTTCCCTCAGCAACGCGTTCATATCCTTTTCCGTGGCGGCGGCTTTGGCCAATATTTCCCGCCGATCTATCCAGGGGCGTTGGCGGCTTAGCGAGAGGTATGCCAATACGAGCCGTTGCAGACCCTCGTGCGCGGCCGAGCAATCCAAAACTGTAGTCAGCCGCTCAGGGTCAGAGCGATAAGGCTCTGCCAAACGCACAGCCCTTATCTTCTGCGACCGAGGGCGCTCTCGCAGCTCTTCCTGAAGAGTCAGTACGCCCTTGTTCAATAGACGCTGCACGAGCGGCATAACCGTCTTCTTTCCCAGTATCTTTTGCACCTCGAGTAGGCCGAACTTTTTTTGTGAAAGCAATGCCTGCACGACCCGTCGCTCCTCCTCGGTAAGTGGGACAGAGCCCTCTTGGTAATCGGCGCACAGAACCAGCCGAGTTTCACTGCTCAACCTAAGTCGAGCCGGCAAGGCGGCCTGCATCACCTCACCCAACGAGCAGCAATAGTAGTTGGCCAACCATTCCCAAAAGAGGAGCTGTCGTTCGGCAATGAAGACGCCCTCTTTTAGTACGCCGAGGATAGGCCTCGTCGCGTAAGGTGGCACCTCGGCGTGAAGGGCGCGAACCACACCAGTGTAGCGCCTATTTGTCTTAAAGGAGACTTCCACTTGCCGGCCCACCTGCACATCACCCACGAGCCCATCGGGCACCTCGTATGTGTATGCCGGTTTGGGTAGGGCCAAAGGCAAAATAACGTCGGCGAACTGAGGCACGGAGGGAATTTGGGTTGGAAGAGCGTTACGGCCAGACAACTTAGGCAGCAAAATTAGCCCATGGCAGGGTCAACGCTAAAATTTTTCTCTCCTTGGCGATTTCCTCCTGGGCGGAAGCTATACCTTTGCTTCCCACCTCGTCAGGTGTGCTGGGTATTCGGATTAGGCTCCGGATATCCATTTTTTTGGTAAAAAAAAACCTGTATTCATCCTTATCCTTAACAAAAATACCATTTAATTGGCTATTAAAAAATCCTCCAGTCCAAGCGGCGGCCCCGGTCGCCCGCCGCGTCCGTCAAACTCGTTCGGTGGAAATATGGGACGTGGAAGACCACGGCAACAGGCCGAGCACCGCATTAACGAGTACATTCAAGCTCCGGAAGTTCGCCTGGTGGGCGACAACCTTGAGCAGGTAAGTGAAGCTGCGGGCCGCCCCATTACCTCCGGCATATACCGCACCTCAGATTTGCTGAAGTGGGCCGCAGAATTGGGCTTAGACCTGGTAGAAATCACTCCGATGGCCGAACCTCCTGTAGTCCGAATTATTGACTATAAGAAATTCCTATATCAAAAGAAAAAGAAGGAAAAAGAGCTGAAGGCCAATACGGTAAAGCAAGAAATAAAAGAAATCCGTCTGGGTCCGGAAACGGGAGAACACGACTTTGAGTTTAAATTGCGCCATGCGAAAAACTTCCTTTCAGAGGGCAACAAGGTCAAGGCATACGTGCAGTTCAGGGGTCGGGCTATTGTTTTCAAAGACCGAGGTGAACTGATTTTGCTGCGCTTCATAAAAGAGCTGGAAGACTTTGGCACGGCCGAGCAGCTCCCTCGCCTGGATGGTCGGCGCATGATCGTCATTATTGCTCCTAAGAAGACGGCAGGCAAAAAGGCGTAGTCCCTCAAAAATAAAAAAATCTCTAGCCTTGCAAAAACAGCTCGGAGCCCTACCTTTGCGCTCCAATTTAAAAGACGAGTTCACATGCCTAAGATGAAGACCCACTCTGGCGCCAAGAAGCGCTTCAAGGTGACCGCAACGGGCAAGGTAAAGCGCAATCGGGCTAAGTTGCGCCACATCGCCAGCACGAAAACGAAAAAGCAGAAGCGTCATCTGCGCCGCGCCGTTATCGTAGATGCCACAGAGCACGCTCGCATAGAGCGCCTGTTAGCCATTTAAGTTTTGGAAGTTTTTTTTAACGAGGGCTTCGGCCAAAGCACTTGCCTGTTTTTGAGGGAGTCCCGAGGTCGCACTAAAAAAAGTTGACGACATGCCAAGAGCAACTAACAACCCGGCCAGCCGAGCGCGCCGGAAGAAGATTATGAAAGCCGCTCGGGGGTATTTTGGAGCGCGCTCTAAGGTGTACACGGTAGCCAAGAACGCTGTAGAGAAAGGCTGGTTGTATGCCTATCGCGACCGGAAGTACAAAAAGCGCAGTTATCGCCGCCTGTGGATTGCCCGCATTAACGCCGCCACTCGCATGGAAGGGCTCTCTTACAGCCGCTTTATGCATGCGCTGGGCCAAAAAGGCATCGCCCTGAATAGAAAGGCATTAGCCGACCTAGCACTGCATCACCCGCGAACCTTTCGCGCTATCGTGGAGGCCGCAAAAGCACAAGCTTAGCACTACAACGGCGTAGCCGGACAAACCATCTCTTCGCCGTTCCCCTTCCTGTATTATCCTCTGCCATCAGTTTGTTTTTAATAAGTCCGGAAATTGCCGGAAATTGGCCGCCAAGACTCCTTGAGTGAAGGTCATTGCGGCTTTTAGACATTTACACATAAAAACAGACGATGGCTATGAAAAAAATGCTACTGCTCCTGGCCTTGGCGGGTGTGCTGGCCGCCCACTTGGCTTCTGCTCAGACTTGTCAGCGCGATTCCAATCTCCTGCTCACCCGTCAGCTGCTTTCACCGGCGCCGTATTACCCCGACTCTCCGTACTACAACCTCAAGGAGGCGTGCATCAACGAACCGTATAACCAGTCGGTCACGGTATTCGTACCGGATACTTTTGTTTATTTGGGCTTTCAGGTTCCCATCCAGTCGGTGAGCATTGCCCTGACCAATGCGATACAGAACTATCCGACGGGTATGGTCTATTCGTGTGACCCACCGAATTGCGTTTTTCAGGCGCTGAGCCTGGGTTGTATCCTCATGCACGGGACGCCGTCGCCGTCGAACAACCCCGATACCTTCGACTTAGGCATAGCCGTGAGAGTGAAAACGGTTTTGGGCGATGTCCCCCTGGTACTGCCGCGCGACATCAATCCCGCGTATCATTACTACCTGATCTTGAAGCAGCAGGGGGAGTGCTCGGTGGCCACTCAAGCACCTGAGAATACTCTTGTCGGCCTGCGCCTGACGCCCAATCCCACTACCGGTCAGACGTATCTGGAGACGGCGAGCAGCCGCAGTGGAATTTTTGATCTGGACATATTCGACATATTTGGCCGTTTGCAGCATACTCAAAAGATAGGGCTTTACGAGGGGAACAACCGCTTAGCGCTAGACCTCAGTGCGCTATCGGCAGGCTCGTACTTCATCATGGTTCGCGACGAGTATTCCCGCGCTGTGCATCGCCTTGTTCGCCTGTAGCGTCAGGGCACAGCTTTTAATCGCGAGCGTCACCTCACCTTTCTCCCTGCCGAGGTAAAGGCTTTCACTAACTAAAACCGATTGTCTATGAGACAGTTCTTCTTTGCGGTGATGACTGCCGTGATGGCAGGAGTCCCTCTTTATGCTCAAACGGGATGCCCCGGCTGCATCGTTAACCTGCCCGCCGGCCTTCCCGAAGATACGCTGTATCTACCTCCTTTGCCTGCGGGAGAGCGCGGTAAGTCGTACAACGCAGACCTTTCTTTCCGCGTACCCAAAACTACCACTCCGGTGAGCAAAGTGGACTCTACAACGCCGCCAGGGCTACCTATTTCCAGAATTGAAATCGCAGGAGTAGAAAACTTGCCGCCGGGCTTATCGTGGCAGGCGAACAAAACCGTTTTCGAGACCGCCACCGAAACCGACGGCTGTTTCAAGATATGCGGCACGCCGCTCAAAGCAGACTCTTTTGTGCTGACCGTCAAGCTGCGGGCAACGGTATTCATTTTCACTCAAGAGACCTCCTTCACTATGAGTCTGGTCATCAAGCCGCCGGTCAGTACCAACAAAGGCTTTACCATGACCAATGTGAAGGGTTGTGGCAGCACCACCGTGACGTTTACCAATAACGTACCTTCCAACGGCAGGAGTGGCTTTAGCTACGAGTGGGACCTAGGCGACGGCACAAAGTTCACCGGAGAAACGCCTCCACCCCACGTGTATAGCAAGCCCGACACGTATGTCATCCGGTACAAGGCGCGCATCGACACGGTGGGATACATCCTAACCCAGGTGACGTTGGTCTCTCTTGGCTGCACCGACCTCTTTAGCGCGCCCGACCCGTACTTGCGCATTTTGAGAGGTACTCAAGTACTCTTCCAAAACAACCACGTAGATAATGTCACGCCGCCCTATACGTTCAACCTGTACCTCCCCCTTCAACCACAGACCAACTACACGTTAGAGGTTTGGGATGAGGACACAGGGATTGACCTTTCCGATGATTTGTGTGGCAGTCTGCCTTTTAACGTATTGAGCGGAGGCGACACCCTGCAGTCCGGCTCGCTGCGCGTAGTGCTGACTATAGAAAACCCGGTGGATGAGATTACCGCCGCAGATACGGTAATTGTTTATCCGCCTCCTGCTCCGCCCCAACTGACCGTTAGTCAGCCGACCGCATGCCCGGACGAAGTCGTCGTTTTGCAGTCCTCCCACCCGGGCGCTAATCAATGGCTGCGCGACGGCCAGCTGATCGCCGGGGCGCCGAGCGACTTCATTTACTTCCCCACCCAAAGCGGCACTTATCAGGTGCAAATCATAGACTCCTTAGGGTGTGCAGCCGTTTCCGCCGGACAGACCATCGTTTTTTACGACGCGCCTGCAGAACCGGTTTTTGCCAACGACCGCAACAATCTGGAGCTGATTCGCATCGATCTGTTGCCCGCCCAGTACTCCCTGCAGTGGTATCTACAGGGTATTCCCATTCCGGGAGCCAATGGTTTTGAGTACTGTGCACAGCGCGACGGCACCTACACCCTGGAGGTGACCGATCTGAAAACCGGTTGCAGTAGTCGGTTTTCGATGACGGTGACGGTAAATCCGGCCTTTGATTGTACCCTGAGCACCGAACAGCGCCGCGAAGAAAGCCTCACCCTCTTTCCGAATCCTACCTCGGGTGCAGCCTGGCTGCGACTGAAGGAAGCGCTGTCCGGAGAGGCACAGCTGCGCTTGTGGGATATCGACGGACGGCTGCTTCAGGAGCAAGTCGTCGCTGCCGGCCAAGAACAGATACTGCTGCCAACGGCAGCCCTGAGAGCGGGCCTCTACGTGGTGGAACTGCAGATGGATAACGACCGCTTCTGGGGGCGCTTAGTCGTCGTGCGCTGAGGTTTTTCCTCCGCGTATTTCTGGACCCTTTTACCGCATCCGAATGGCGGTAGAAGGGCCTTTTTTTTGTGGAGCAGGAGCCTTCAGGAGAATGTACCGGACCACCGAGCACGCAGCTTTTCGTATCTTTGTGCCATGAAAAATACGCAAATTGAACTGGAACCCGAAGTCCTTTCAACTACTCGACAGAAGTCGGACTACGACGCCAGTAGCATTACCGCTTTAGAGGGTCTTGAGGCCGTGCGCAAGCGACCGGGCATGTACATCGGCAGTACGGATGTCAAAGGCCTACATCACCTGGTCTGGGAAGTGGTGGATAATTCCATCGACGAACACTTGGCGGGTTATTGCTCCCACATCTGGGTGACCATACACGCCGACAACAGCATCACGGTGCGCGACAACGGGCGCGGTATTCCCACAGACTTACACCCCAAGCTCCAAAAGTCGGCTCTGGAAGTAGTGATGACCGTCTTGCACGCCGGCGGCAAGTTCGACAAAGAATCCTACAAAGTATCGGGCGGTTTGCACGGCGTAGGGGTATCCTGCGTAAACGCGCTGTCGGAATATCTGCGCGCAGAAGTACACCGAAACGGCAAGAAATACGAGCAAGAGTATCGCCGCGGCAAGCCCTTATACGAGGTGCGCGAAACGGGAGAGACCGACTATCGCGGCACCATCGTTACGTTTAGGCCCGACCCGGAAATCTTCGAGACTACCGAATTCAAATTCGACGTGTTGGCCCACCGGCTGCGCGAGCTGGCTTTTCTCAATAAAGGGCTGCACCTGGAGTTGACGGACGAGCGCGAACAAGAAAACAGCCATCCTCGGCGCCAACATTTTTACTCAGAGGGCGGCCTGCCGGAATTTGTGCTGTGGTTAGACGAGGCAAAGACCAAACTCATCGACAAGCCTATTCACATTCAAACTAAAGAGGAGGATGTAGACGTAGAAGTGGCCGTGCTCTACAATACCTCCTATTCTGAAAACATCGTATCATTTGTCAACAACATCAACACCCGCGACGGAGGCACGCACGTCAGCGGCTTTCGGCGGGCACTCACCCGCGAGTTTAAAAAATACGGCGAAGACAACGGTTTTTTCAAAAAACTCAACTTCCCCATCAGCGGAGAAGACTTCATGGAGGGGTTGACTGCGGTGATTTCGGTAAAGGTGATGGAGCCGCAGTTCAAAGGCCAGACCAAGGGGGAGCTGGGTAATTCCGAGGTGTTGGGTATTGTGAGCCGCTGCGTGGGAGAAGCACTAAAAGTGTTTTTGGAGGAAAATCCGCAGCAGGCGCGCCGCATTATAGAGAAGGTCGTTTTAGCCGCTACGGCCCGCAATGCCGCTCGAAAAGCGCGCGAGTTGGTTCAGCGAAAGGGCGCCCTCTCGGGCGGTGGCTTACCCGGCAAGCTGGCCGACTGCTCCAGCCGCAAGCCGGAGGAGAGCGAAATCTTCCTCGTGGAAGGCGACTCTGCCGGAGGCACGGCCAAACAAGGACGAGACCGGCACACACAAGCCATCCTGCCGCTGCGGGGAAAGATTCTCAACGTAGAGAAAGCTCTGGAGCATAAAATTTACGAGAACGAAGAAATCAAAAACATCTTCACCGCCCTGGGCGTATCGGTAGGCGAAAATGAAGAAGGCCACCGCGTATTGCTGATAGACAAGCTGCGCTACCACAAGATTATCATCATGTGCGACGCCGATGTGGATGGCAGCCACATAACGACGCTCATCTTGACCTTCTTCTTCCGTTACATGCGCGAACTGATCGAACGCGGGCATGTCTACATCGCCCAGCCGCCGCTGTACTTGGTTAAGAAGGGCAAACAGCAGCGCTACTGTTGGAACGACAAGGAACGCCGAGAGGCCCAGTTGGAGTTTTCGGGTGGACGCGAAGACGACGACTCCGTCAAGGTGCAGCGCTACAAGGGCTTGGGAGAGATGAATGCCGAGCAGCTGTGGGAGACAACGATGAATCCCGCCACGCGTATCCTTAAACAAGTAACGATCGAAGATGCGGCGGAAGCCGACCGGATGTTTTCTATGCTCATGGGTGACGAGGTGCCGCCGCGCCGGGCTTTTATCGAGACGAACGCCCGCTACGCTCGCATCGACGCCTAGCGCATGACAAGGCTATGCGCCTTCTCCTCCTCTCTGCCCATTTACCGCCGGCGATAGACGGTGTGGGCGACTACTCTGCTCACCTGGCGGCAGCCTTGTACCGACAGGGCGTACAGGTAACGCTCGGTTGCGGCCGGCAAGAGCGGTACACTCCACCCCTCGGTGTGGATTTGTGGCCGGGCGCGCTGGAGCAAGCTCGCACCCGCGCCGGCCAATGGATAGAAGGCCTCCGGGCTCGCCGATGCGACTGGTTGGTACTCCAATACGTGCCTTATGCCTTTGGGCGTTGGGGGCTGCCTTTTTTCCTCTTTTCACTATTGGCGAAAGTGCGCAGAGCCGGCATCCGCGTGGCCATCTTCTTTCACGAAGTGCACATTCGAGCTGAAGAAAACCGCCTTCTGAGTGTCGGACAGCAGTGGATAGCCCGCCGGCTGTGCCGGCAGGCAGACCGGGTTTTTACTTCTATTCCCTATTACCAGCAAATGCTGGCTGCCCTGGGCGCTCAAGCCGAAATACTGCCGGTAGGCGCCAACATGGAGTGTATTCGGCCCACAAGCCAAGAGCGCGCTCGTATGCGAGCACAGTACTTCCCGGGCAAGCGGTTTATCGTCGGCACCTTTGGGAGGCGCCCCTTACAGGCAGTATCGGAGGCAATAGCGGCTTTGCCGGACACCGCTCTTTTGATAGTAGGTGCTTCGACGGTCAGTACGCTTCCTTGTCCGATGTATTCCACCGGCTATCTGCCCGCAACAGATCTGTGCCGCTGGTTGTGTTGCAGCGACGTATTTGTCCTGCCCGACCCTGTTACCTCCGAAGGTAAGGGCGGCACATCCCTCAAAAGCGGTTCTTTGGCGGCGGCTTTTGCCGCCGCCCTCCCCGTCATCGGCGTGCGCGGAGACCTCACGGCGCCGCCTTTGGCACACGGAGAGAACCTATGGTTGTTGGATGACGCCGGCAGGGCAGGATGGCAGACGGCGCTGAGCCACCTCTGCTGCCACACGATTTTGACCGAGCACTTGGCGCAAGGAGGGCATCGACTCTACCGGCAACACTTGCAATGGGAAGTGTTGGCAAAAAATTTTCTGCGCGCACTCTCCGACTAAGCAATTACCTTTGCCGACGGCAACGGTGCCCTTGCACCGCGACAAGGGATAATAGGGAATCCGGTGCGAATCCGGAGCAGTCCCCGCTGCTGTAAGCCTCACGACGTGCTTTGAGCAAGAGGCCACTGTCGGTTCTGATGGGAAGGCGCTCAAGGCGAGGCGAGCCAGAAGACCTGCCGTTGCCGGGTACCTCACAAGGGGCTTTCGGAGGAAAAGCCGGAGGGAAGATGATGCTTGGTCGTCTGTTCTTTTGGGGCCTATTGATAAGCACAGCTGCTGAGCACGCGTGCCCGAAGGGCTTCGGATAAAGAAGTCGTCAACCTTCCTGTTTTTCGGTATCCACCGAAAGCTCGCCGTTTCAAACGAGCACGATGGGCGACGATGTTTTCCTTTACCGGCATTTCCTTCCTCTTTTTCGCGTACGCTGCTTAGCGCTCAGCGCCGGTGCGCTTTTGAAGTGGGTTACCATAGGTGTCGCTCAAAGCGATAGCGCTTTTCTTTTGTCGCCGGTAGACGTCATTGCGCCGGTGGTGAGGAGCCAACCTGCCGGCTCGCGGGTAGAGCGCCTAGACAGTGCGCAATTGAGCTGGCACCTCTCCGAGAGTGCTGCCGATGTGCTTTTACGGCGGAGCGGTTTTTACGTAAGAAGTTACGGATTGGGGAGTTTAGCCACCACTTCGGCGCGCGGCGGGGGAAGTGCGCAGACGGCGGTGCTGTGGAACGGGCTACCGCTGCAGAGCCCTATGTTAGGGCAGCTGGACTTCTCTCTCTTGCCGGTGTTGTTCGTAGATGAGCTGGCCGTTCAGTACGGGGGCAGTTCGGCTGCTTGGGGGAGTGGTGCCGTCGGCGGCGCATTGCTGTTGAACAATACCTCTCGGTGGTCACCGGGGCTATCGCTTTCCGTGCGAGAAGGTAGAGGAAGTTTTGGCTGGCAGCAGAGGAGCGGCACCCTCCGTTACGGCCGACAGCACTGGGCGACGAGTACGCGCCTGTTTGCCGAAGAAGCCCAAAACGACTTCTCCTTCCGAGCAGCCCCTACCCTGCCCTACCGGCGCCAGACAAACGCCCGCCTGCAACAACAAGGAGTGCTTCAGGAAATCTTTTTGCGTCCGCGCTCCGAAGGCGCTACCCTCTCGTTGCGCGTCTGGTGGCAAAACACCTTCCGACAAATACCGCCGACAATTACCCAACGGCGCAGCCAAGCGGAGCAAACCGATGCTTTGCTGCGCACCAGCGCGCACTGGCGAAAAGCACTAAGACATAGCGTCTGGGAACTGCGCGCTGCCTACTTTGACGAGAGCATCCGGTACCGAGATGCTCTTTCGCGACAAGACACGCGCAACGCCTTCCAAACGGGGCTGGGCGAGGCAGAGCTCACCCGCCGCTTTGGTAAATACCTCGACGCACAGCTCATCCTCAACTGCTCCCATACACGAGCGACAACTCCGGCCTACGGCACGTCCGTCGTACAACGTCGAACAGCGCTTTACTCCGTCGGGCAATGGCAAGGCCGCCGCCTCAGGGTACAAGTAGACGGGCGCTTGGAATGGATAGACGGGCGCCGTGTGCCGTTTACCCCAAGCATAGGAATGGAAGGGCAACTCAGCCCACATGGGCAGCTACAGGCGCGGCTGGCGCGGCATTACCGTGCACCTACTTTGAACGACCGGTATTGGCGGCCGGGTGGAAATCCGAGTCTGCGGCCGGAACAGGGATGGAGCCAAGAAATAGGCGCCACCTATCGCCGCGCCGTTTGGAAGGGGGATGTGGCGCTGAGCGCAACCGCTTTCCACCGACACATCTACGATTGGATACTCTGGGCGCGCCGGCAAGGCCAACTTTTTTTCTCTCCTCAAAACATTGCTGAAGTGCGCACTCGCGGCTTGGAGGCCCGCCTCGGCCTTCAGCAGTCCTTTCTCGCGAAAGGACAAGTGCGTCTGAGCATAGGGTACGACCACGTGCGCTCTACCAACGAACGCCCGGTAGTTAATCCGCGCATCGAGGCTGGCACCCAGCTCTTTTATGTGCCCAAACACCAGGTGCAAGCGGAGCTGTGGGTGCAATGGGACCACCTACAGGTAATAGTCTTTCACGAATATACCGATGCAGTCATAGGTCTAAACGAAACGGTAAGCGCCTTCCGCTTGGGAACCCTCCGCCTGCAGTACGCCCGCGACGCAAGAAAGGCCCACCTGCTGCTTTTCCTCTGTGTAGAGAATGCCTGGGACGCCCATTACCAAGTAGTAGAACGCCGTCCGATGCCGGGCAGGCATTTTCGAGCCGGTATTCAGGCCGGCTTATGCAGGTAGCCCTGCGAGGCGGCAATACCCTCTGACGTCTTTTTATCTGTTAAACCATAAAAAATAAAACAGCATGCGGAACTTCAAGCACTTTTTCCTCCTCGTGTCCTTCGGGGCCCTCGCCCGGGCGGTGCTCGCGCAGACGGTGGTAGACTTGGAAAACTTCAATCTGCCGCCGAACACGTTTTTAAACAACGCTTCGCCTGAAGAGGCCTTCGTCAGCGGGCCCGTCGCACTGCCCAATCTTTACGACCCGCAATTTATGTTTTGGACAGGCTGGGCAATATCCAACACGACCGACACCATTACGCCCGGCTTCTTAAACGAGTCGAGCGCCATGGCCGGCAGCGGCGCCGAAGGAACGGCTACGTACGCTGTGTCTTATGCCTTCGACGGAGCTGTTCTGCGGCTATTGGGGCCGGCTGCCGGCAGCACAGTGTTGGGCTTGTTTGTTACTAACAATGCCTACGCCTACTACAGCATGCGCGACGGCGATGCCTTTGCCAAAAAGTTCGGCGGCCCCTCGGGCAACGACCCCGACTTCTTCTTACTGACCGTCAAGAAATACCGAAACGGTGTATTAGGGCCCGACAGCGTGAACTTTTATCTGGCCGACTACCGCTTTGAAGACAATAGCCGGGACTACATCGTCAAGGAGTGGACGTATATAGACCTGAGCAGCCTGGGCGAAGCGGATAGCCTCTTATTCACACTTACCTCGAGCGATGTAGGCGTTTTCGGTATGAACACGCCGGCCTACTTCTGCATTGACCAAATCCGGCTCCAACCCTTGGTGTCGCAAAAAGAAGCCGTTTCAGGTGGTCCGAGCTTTTCGCTTTATCCTAATCCGGCCTCCGAGCGCGTTTTCGTTCGCCTGCCGGCAGAAGTGCTTGCCAATGCCGTGAGCATAGACGTGTTCGATGCAGCCGGTCGCTCAGTATCTATGGGGGCACAACCGCAACAAAGTTTCTCGGTATCGGATTGGGCGACAGGGCTCTATTACGTACGTATTCACACCCGAGAGGAGGTAGCTACCATACCTCTTCGCGTGGTGCGATAACACTTTCTTGCTCGGCCGGCGAGGTAAGGCTATTGTGGCCTCGCCGGCTTTTTCGCCTTTTACAGGCTTTTGAGCACGTGCACGAGGTCGGTCTTTTCGCCCACCGTCTGCGCAATATGGGCCACAGGAATTCGCTCCTGCTGCATAGAGTCGCGTTCGCGAATCGTAACGGTATTGTCTTGAAGGGTTTGGAAGTCTATGGTAATGCAATACGGAGTGCCCACGGCATCTTGCCGGCGGTAGCGGCGCCCGATGGCGTCTTTTTCGTCGTACTGGCACTGGAAGTGGAACTTCAGCCGGTCGAAGATCTCGCGCGCCTTGTTCACCAGTTCTTCCTTGTTCCGAACCAAGGGCAGCACGGCGCATTTAATGGGCGCCAGAGCCGGTGGAATGCGCAAGACCACTCGGCGACTGTCTTCTCCTTGGGCGTCGGGTACGTTCTCCTCGGCGTAGCCCGTGCTTAACACGGCGAGAAACATGCGGTCTAAGCCTATGGAGGTTTCTACGACGTAAGGGACGTAGTGCTCGTTGAGTTCGGGATCGAAGTATTGCAGCTTTCGCCCTGAAAGAGCTTGGTGGTTGCCCAAGTCGAAGTCCGTCCGCGAGTGAATTCCTTCGATTTCTCTGAAGCCGAAAGGAAACTCGAACTGGATGTCTACGGCGGCATTGGCGTAGTGTGCCAAGTTGTCGTGGTCTTTAAAGCGCAACTTAGCGGCAGGCGTTATTGCCTGGTGCCAGGCCATGCGCCGCGCTTTCCAATATTCGTACCATTCTTTTTCGGTGCCCGGCCGCACGAAGAACTGCATTTCCATTTGCTCGAATTCGCGCATGCGAAAGATAAACTGGCGGGCCACGATTTCATTTCGGAAAGCCTTGCCTACTTGGGCGATGCCGAAAGGAATCTTTTGGCGGGAGGTCTTGAGGACGTTTAGAAAGTTGACAAAGATGCCTTGAGCCGTCTCTGGGCGCAGATAGAGCTTGCCCTCTTCGCCGGCAATGTTGGACAGCTGGGTGCTGAACATCAGGTTAAACTGCCGCACCTCAGTCCAGTTGCGGGAGCCGCTTTCGGGGTCTGCGATTTCCAGCTCGTCGATAAGCGCTTTCAAAGCAGCCATGTCGTTCGCCTTCATAGCCTGGGACAGGCGCTGCGAGATGTCTTCAATCCGCTTGGTCCATTCCAATACGCGCGGGTTGGTGCTCCGGAAGAGTGCCTCATCGAAGGAGTTAAAGCGCTTACGCGCCTTTTCCACCTCTTTTTCAATCTTAGCTTCTAAGCGCTCCACCTCCCCTTCGATGAGTTGGTCTGCCCGATAGCGCTTCTTAGAGTCTTTGTTGTCGATAAGCGGGTCGTTAAAGGCATCCACGTGTCCGGAAGCTTTCCAGATTTTGGGATGCATAAAGATGGCGCTATCTATACCGACGATGTTTTCGTGCAGCTGCACCATAGCCTTCCACCAATAGGTGCGGATGTTGTTTTTGAGTTCTGCACCCATCGGGCCGTAGTCGTAGATACCCCCCAAGCCGTCGTAAATTTCAGAGGAAGGGTAGATAAACCCGTATTCCTTACAGTGCGAAACCAATTGTTTGAAGAGTTCTTCTTGATGCATGAGAAAAGGAGCGCCTCTCGGTGCGCCCAACCGTTTTTGCATGACTCGGCCGAAAAAACGGCGCAAAGGTGCGCAAAATCACCTGGAAAAATGAGGGGATTTACGGCGAGTGCCGGACTTTTCTGCTCGAAAAGCCCCTTTCTTTGGGGCGGCGAACAATGCCTACTTTAGCGCTGTTTTGCTGTGTCTGATTTTTCCCTTGCTCCTCTCTTCTGCTTCCGAACTAAAAAATTCACCTTACGATGAGCCATTTTCCGCATCCCGATCGGTTTGAACGTCGCCACATCGGGCCAACTGCACACGAACTCGAAGAAATGCTGCGCGTACTGAAGGTCAACACCCTGGATGAACTGGTTGACCAGACCGTTCCCGAAAATATTCGCGTGCGCAAACCTCTTCGCCTGCCGCCGGCCCAGTCCGAATACGAATTTTTAGCGGAGCTGAAAAAAGTCGCCCGGCGCAACCGAGTGGTGCGCAACCACATCGGCATGGGTTATTACGGCACCATCACGCCGGCCGTCATTTTGCGCAACCTTTTCCAAAACCCGGGGTGGTATACGCCGTATACGCCATATCAAGCCGAAGTTGCCCAGGGTCGCCTAGAAGGCCTTCTGACTTTCCAAACTATGGTTAGCGACCTGACAGGCTTGCCCATCGCCAATGCAAGCCTGCTGGACGAGGCTACGGCAGCCGCCGAGGCGATGCACATGTTCTACGCCGAACGGAATAAGCGCGCCGCCGCCGGAACAGAAGCCAACGAGTTCTTTGTATCGGACCTGGTTTTTCCGCAAACCTTAGATGTGCTGCGCACGCGCGCCTTGCCCTACGGTATTCGCCTGGTGGTGGGCGACTGGCGCACGTACGTGTTTTCGGAAAAGACCTTCGGCGCCTTGTTGCAATACCCGAACCGCGAAGGAGCCATTGAAGATTATCGCGCTTTTGTCGAGAACGCTAAAGCCGCAGGCGCCTATGTCTGCGTAGCGGCCGACCTACTGTCGCTGGCCCTGCTGAAGCCCCCCGGCGAATGGGGAGCCGACTGTGCCGTAGGCAATACTCAGCGTTTTGGCGTCCCCATGGGTTTTGGCGGGCCACATGCCGCTTACTTCTCTACCACGGAAGAGTTCAAACGCCTCATCCCGGGGCGCATTATCGGCGTCTCGGTCGATCGCTCCGGCCGTCGAGCCCTGCGCATGGCGCTGCAAACGCGCGAGCAGCACATCCGCCGGGAAAAAGCCACTTCTAATATCTGCACCGCTCAGGCCTTGCTGGCCAACATGGCGGCTATGTACGCCGTCTACCACGGCCCAGAGGGTATCCGACGCATTGCCGAGCGCACTCATGAGATGACCAAAGCCCTGGCTCACTCCTTGCAAAAGGCCGGTTACACCCTGGCCCATCCGCATTACTTCGATACTTTGCGCCTAAGCTTACCCGCTGCGCTTCGCCAACAGATTTACCAAAAAGCCGATGCTGCCGGTATCAATTTCTTCTACGATGAGCGAGGGCTTCAAATCAGCTTGGACGAAACGACTACCGAGCGCGACTTGGCCGACATAGCCGCCATCTTCGGAGCAGAACCGCCTGTGCCGGCCGCTCATACCGCCATACCGGACGACTTGCGGCGCCAGACGCCCTTTTTGACGCACCCGGTTTTCAACAGCTATCACACCGAAAGCGAGATGATGCGCTACCTCAAGCGGCTGGAAAATCGCGACCTGTCGCTGACGCACTCTATGATCTCGCTGGGCTCCTGCACCATGAAACTGAATGCCGCCGTAGAGATGATTCCGGTGAGCTGGGAGCTGTGGGCCAACATTCATCCGTTTGCACCTCCGTCTCAGACAGAGGGCTATCGGCAAATCATCGATGAGTTAGAGCAGTACTTGTGCGAAATTACCGGTTTTGAGGCCTGTTCCCTCCAGCCCAATTCCGGTGCTCAAGGAGAATACTCAGGGCTGATGGTTATTCGCGCTTACCACGAGTCGCGAGGCGAAGGGCATCGCAATGTGGCGCTCATCCCCTCTTCGGCTCACGGCACCAACCCGGCCAGCGCCGTCATGGCCGGCATGCAGGTGGTTGTGGTGGCCTGCGACGAGCGCGGCAACGTCGATGTAGACGACTTGCGCGCCAAAGCCGAGCAGTACAGCGACCGCCTGTCTTGCTTAATGGTAACCTATCCGTCTACGCACGGAGTATTCGAGGCCGCCATCCGCGACATCTGCCACATCGTTCACCAACACGGCGGCATGGTATACATGGACGGCGCCAATATGAATGCCCAGGTGGGCCTCACCAATCCGGCCGCCATCGGCGCCGATGTTTGCCACTTAAACCTTCACAAGACGTTTGCCATTCCTCACGGTGGCGGTGGCCCTGGAATGGGCCCTATCTGTTGCAATGCGGCATTAGCGCCCTTTTTGCCGCGCCATCCCTTGGTGGAGACCGGAGGTTCCCAGGGCATCACGGCGGTAAGCGCCGCGCCGTGGGGAAGCGCGAGCATCCTGCTCATTTCCTACGCCTACATAAGGCTATTGGGGCCGGATGGCCTTACCCATGCCACCAAGTACGCCATTCTCAACGCCAATTACATCAAGGCGCGCTTGGAGGGTGCCTATTCCATCCTATATAGCGGTGAGAACGGCCGCTGCGCCCATGAAATGATCGTAGACCTGCGACCGTTCAAGGCCTTGGTCAGCGCCGAAGACGTTGCCAAGCGCCTGATGGACTACGGCTTCCACGCACCTACTCTGTCCTTCCCGGTGCCGGGCACCATCATGATCGAACCCACCGAAAGCGAAAGCAAGGCAGAGCTGGACCGCTTCTGCGACGCACTGTTGGCCATCCGCCGCGAGATAGACGAAATTGCCGAAGGTAAGTACGGCCCGGAGGACAATCCCTTGCACAACGCACCGCACACGGCAGAAGTCGTCTGTAGCGACCATTGGCCGCATGCATATAGCCGAGAGCAAGCCGCCTACCCTTTGCCTTATTTGCGCCAGGGCTGGAAGTTTTGGCCCACCGTCAGTCGCATTGACCAGGCATACGGCGACCGCCATTTGGTATGCGTGTGCCCGCCTACGGAAGCTTACGAGATGGCCTAAAGGCTAAAGCGAAAGTTGCGAATAATGAAAAAGCCGACTACGCTCCGTGTAGTCGGCTTTTTTCAAAGGAGGTGAAATCCTTACAGGTTGGGAATGGTCAGGACCTGGCCCGGATGAATCAAGTCCGGATTATTCAAGATGTCACGGTTTGCCTCAAAGATGGCCTTGTACTTCATCATGTCGCCGTAGTAGTGCTGTGCGATTTTGCTGAGCGATTCGCCCTTCTGCACCGTGTGTTTGGCGTAGTAGCCCGTGTTTGCCACGCGAATGTCGGCCATGATATCCGTCGGATTTTCACCGCCAGCGGCCTTGATGGCATCCCACAATAGGTCTTTTTCGTACTGGCAATCCACCGTTCCCCATACCTTCAACTTGCCATCGGCCTCTTCTACGCGGCCGTCCTTGACGTTGAGCTTTTCACCCAGTTCCAGAACTTTTTGGTATTTTGCTTTGACAGACATAAGAAATTTAATGTTTAATAATGAAAATGTGGTTGCAAAAGTAGACAGTTTTGTCGGTAGCCCGGCGGCGCAAAGACAAGTTTTTGTAAAGTTTTCTTCGCTCAGCCGCTTTTACCACGCGCATGAAGACGGACTTTGGAGATAAAAGTAACTCGTCAGCTGAGAATAAAAAATTTCACCGACGACACGACTGCTACAACCAACAAAAGGCGGTAAATCCACAAGTTGACGTTAGGGGCCCGAGTTACAAAGCGAATACCCAACCATGCTCCGAAGGCTTGGAAAACGGCCATGAGCAAGCCGTAGCCGAGGTGCACTTGGTTGTAGAGAAAAAATACCAACGCAGAGGGTATCGTCAGCATCAGGACGATGAGCAGCTTAATGCCATTGCCGTCTCTGAGGCTGTATCGACTGAACAACACTAAGCCGGCGAGCAAAAAAATGCCGACGCCTACCTGAATAAATCCGCCGTATACGCCTATAAAAAGGAAAGCGAGAACGGTCAGCGGATGCTTCTGGTGCTCTGTGCGAACTTGAGATTCGCGCAGCCAGCGTTCTGGGCGAAGCAGCAACACGGCCAGCATGAAAAGCATTAGCCCTCCCAGTACATAATTCATCAACTTTTCGGTGAGGGCCACGGCGATGCGCGAGCCGACTATCCCTCCAATGGTGGCCGGTATTACGAGCCAGGCGCTCCCGCGAAAATCGGATATGCCGGCTTGGAGCCAGCCGCGAATGGCCACGGCGTTCTGCAGGAGGACACCCATGCGGTTTGTCCCGTTGGCGAGGGGAGCCGGAAGGCCGCAGAGGAAAACAAAGATGGGAAGCGTGATAAGCGAGCCACTACCCGCTAACGTGTTAATGATGCCGGAAGCGATACCGCCCAAGGCAAAGAGCAGCCATTGCAACGGCGTTAGGTCGATGTGCCAGATTTCGGCCATGCGTGTTTCGGCTATGTCTCTATTTCTCCGTATAGGTCGTAAGCATCGGCTGCGGTGATGCGCACCCGGGCGAAATCGCCTATGCGCACGTATTGACGGCGGGCCTCGACGCGCACTTCATTGTCTACCTCCGGCGAGTCGGCTTCCGTTCGACCGATGAAATAATCGCCCTCTTTGGTGTCGAAAAGCGTTTTGAACACACGTCCCACCTTCGCCTCGTTCTTCTCCAACGAGATTTCGCGCTGAAGCTCCATGAGTTGCTCGGCACGCTCGGCCTTTACCTCAGGGGGCACGTCGTCGGACAATTCGTAAGCGAGGGTACCCTCTTCATGAGAGTACTGAAAAACACCGACGCGGTCAAAGCGCTGCTCTTCCACGAAGTCGAGCAGGATTTCAAAGTCTGCCTCCGTTTCTCCGGGGAAACCAACCAGAAAAGTCGTGCGAAGCGCAATGTCGGGGATGCGATGGCGAATCTGGTCGAGTAGCTTACGCGTTTCATCTTGGCTGATCTGTCGGCGCATGGCCGCCAACATGCGGTCGCTGGCGTGTTGAAGGGGAAGGTCTAAGTACTTGCACACCTTGGGTTGATCGGCCATGACCTCCAAGACATCCGGTGGAAATTTGCTCGGGTAGGCGTAGTGCAAGCGAATCCACTCGATGCCGTCCACGGCGGCCAAGGCTTCCAGCAGGCGAGCAAGTGTGCGTTTCTTGTACAGGTCAAGGCCGTAGTAGGTGAGCTCTTGAGCAATGAGAATGAGTTCTTTAACGCCTCGACGCGCTAAGTTTTGCGCTTCTCGGACCAGCTCTTCCACCGGTCGGCTCACGTGGGCGCCGCGCATGAGCGGTATAGCGCAAAACGAACAGGTGCGGTTGCAGCCCTCGGATATTTTCAAATAGGCAAAATGCGGCGGGGTCGTGATACAACGCTCTCCGATGAGCTCGTGCCGATAATCGGCCGACAGGCGGGCCAGCAAAGCCGGCAGCTCCAAGGTGCCGAAAAAAGCGTCTACTTCGGGTATCTCTTCGGCCAGTTCGCCTCGGTAGCGCTCCGACAGACAGCCGGTGACGTAAAGCCGCTCGATCTTTCCGGCGCTTTTCAGCGCTGCGTGCTCCAGTATGGTGTCGATGCTCTCTTGTTTAGCCACGTCGATAAAACCGCAGGTGTTTATGATGACGATGTTGGCCGGCGCATCGGCACCCTCGTGCGTCACCTCGTAGGCATTGGCGCGTAGTTGCGTGATGAGGTTTTCGCTGTCGACTAAGTTCTTCGAGCAGCCCAGTGTGATGACGTTTACCCTGTCTTTTCGCAGCGTTTTGGTTTTCATACTTTTCTAAGCGCGCGCAAAGGTCGTCGTTTTTTTTCAGAATGCGCGCCGAGAAGCCCTGAGGGCGGCAATTGTGCGCTACCTTTGCCGCGTCGAACATGCTTTTTCTCGGATATGACCTCTGATGAACTGCTCGATTTTGTGGAGCAGACGCTGCGCCGTGCTTCGACGGACGTGCGGGAGCAGCTGCTAAATGCCCCTTTAGAAACCTTGCGCCGGCGCCCTCATCCCTCCGCCTGGAATGCCCTGGAGTGCTTGGCACATCTCAACGCCTACGCGAAGGATTATTTGCCCTTAATTCATCGGGCTGTTCACTTGGCCAAAGCGCGCCGATGGACACCTGAGAGCCCCGTAGGCTCGACTTTGGCGGGCAGGCAACTGCTACGACGCGTAAACGGCAGCCGACCTTTTCGCAGCAAAAAACGCTATGACTTTTTTGCTCATTCCTTCGACCGCGATACGGTCAAAAGCTTTCTTATTTATCAAGAGCAGCTGCTGCGCACGGTGCAGGAGGCCCGTTGCGTCAGTTTAAATCGCTGCAAAGTGGCCGGCCCTGACAGCTGGATGCGGCGTTATCCTTTGGGTAATCTGCTGGAATTCACGGCCAAACATACCGAGCGACACGTTGCCCAGGCTATACGAGCAGCCTACCCTTCTTCTATTTCTCAAGGCACTCCTCTCGAGGTTAAGACTTAAAAATCTGCCCCCTCTCCTCCAACGGAAGGCTATCTTTGCCGCCGTTTTTTAGAAAAAACAAAACGATAGCGATGATTAAAATCCTGGCTAACGACGGTATCCACCCGGATGGCAAATTGCTTTTGGAAGAAGCCAACTACCAGGTAATTACCGATAAAATTCCTCAAGAAGAGCTGGCCGCTCACATTGGGCAATATGACGTTCTCATCGTGCGCAGCGCTACCAAGGTGACGCGGGAGATCATAGACGCGGGCAAAAAGCTCAAAATTATTGCTCGGGGTGGTGTCGGCTTGGACAACATAGACGTCGAGTATGCAAAAGAGAAGGGCATTTTAGTGTACAACACGCCTAAAGCCTCTTCTCGCGCAGTGGCCGAGTTGACGCTGGGGCACATGCTTTCCTTGGCGCGCATGTTGCACCGCAGCAATCGAGAGATGGCCGGGGGGGATTTTAAAAAACTAAAAAAGGCGTACGAAAAAGGCATCGAATTGCGAGGCAAGACCTTGGGGATTTTGGGCTTCGGCCGCATTGGGCAAGAAGTGGCCCAATTGGCCTTACCTTTAGGGATGAAAGTACTGGCCCATGACCCTAACGTTCAGGAGGCCAAAATAGGCATCGGCTTGCACGAGTACCCTGAAATCAAGTTGACGGTGCGGCTGACTACCGTTCCTTTCGAGCAGGTCATTGCGGAGTCGGACTTCATCACGCTGCACCTGCCGGGCGGTACCGGGCCGGTTATAACGGCTGCCGAATTGGCCTGCATGAAAGATGGTGTTTTCTTAATCAACACGTCTCGAGGAGGCGTGATCGACGAAGAGGCGCTGTTAGAGGCGCTCGAAAACGGCAAGGTAGGCGGCGCGGCTTTGGATGTTTTTGCAGGCGAGCCTACGCCGCGAGAGGCGCTTCTGAGGCACCCCAAAATCTCTTGCTCGCCGCACATTGGAGGCTCTACCTTAGAGGCCCAGTCGAATATCGGCATGGAGCTGGCCGACCGCATCATTGCTTTCTTCGGCGACCATCGGTGAGGAAATGCTCAGACGGAGACACCGAGTATGCCCACTCCCTTTACTTGCATCGGACACCAGGGGGCCGTATACGCCTTGGCGAGCAGGAGCGACGGCGAGCGCTTTCTTTCTGCGGGCGGCGATGGCTGGATAGTAGAATGGCATTTGAGCGCTCCCGAGAAAGGACTGTTGTTGGCGACGGCATCGGTACAACTGTTTTCTCTATTGGCCTTGCCCAACGGCCGCGATGCCGTTGCCGGCGATATGAACGGCGGTACGCACTGGATAGATTTATCCGAGCGGAAGCGCATCCGAGGCGTTCAACACCACCACAAGGGCGTCTTCGACCTGAAGTACCGGGAGCCATGGGTACTCTCTGCCGGCGGCGAGGGTACGCTTTCGCGTTGGGACGTTCGGCGACAAAATGTCGTAGAAAGCGTACGGCTTAGCCATCGCTCCTTGCGCGCAATAGCACTGGCAGAAGGCCGCCGGGAAATAGCTGTAGGTGCCAGCGACACCAACATCTACTTGCTGGACAGCGAAACTTTGCAGCTGCGCCACACCCTCCGCGGTGCCCACACGCCCTCTACTTTTTCTTTAGCCTATGCTCCCGACGAGCGCTGCTTGCTCAGCGGTGGCCGGGACGCTATGCTGCGCGTTTGGGATTTGACCGGCCCTGTTCCTCGACTTGTCCAAGAGCAACCCGCTCATTGGTTCACGATCAACCACATCGCTTGGTCGCCCAGCGGACGCTACTTCGCTACGGCAAGCCGCGATAAGACGGTGAAGATATGGGATGGCGCCACCTTCCGATTGTGCCGCGTCTTCGATCCGGTGCGCGACGGCGGGCACATTAGCTCGGTCAACCGGCTGCTTTGGCTGCCCGAGGCGTTAATCTCCGCCGGCGACGACCGAACGGTAAAAATTTGGAAGCTCGGCCCCGAGTTTTGTCAATAACCACCTGCCGCATCGTCGCCGCGATCGTCGGCCACGGCCAGCAGACGACCGTCCGGGCGGCGAAGGATGGCCTCTACTCGACCGATAGGGCTGCGCGGCTGCAGCATATGCCCCATCGCTTTTAGCCGTTCTTCCACCTCCGGTGAGAAGGTGCCCTCTTCCACGTACACGACATCAGGAGACCACTGATGATGAAAGCGTCTGGCATGTACGGCCTCTCGCAATGGCAGCCCAAATTCGTATACGTTGAGCAACACCTGAAAGACCGACGTAGGTATGGTCGTTCCGCCGGGCGTTCCTAATACCAAGCTGAGCCGCCCGTCGCGCATGACGATGGTCGGCGTCATACTACTCAGCGGGCGCTTGCCGCCGACAATTGCATTGGCCTTACCGCCGATAGCTCCATACAGATTAGGAGCGCCGGGTTTGGCGCTAAAATCATCCATTTCGTTGTTCAACAGAAAGCCGGCTCCGGGCACAACGACTCGGCTGCCGTAGACATCGTTGAGCGTAGTTGTAACCGCTACGGCATTGCCTTGAGCATCCACGATGCTGAAATGGGTCGTTTCTTCTGCAACCCCGGCAAAGACGCCCGCGCTCACCTGTGCGCTCGGGGTGGCGCGCTCGGGATGGAAGGTGGTCATCCGACGGCGCAGATAATGCGGGCTGAGTAAGCTGTCTACAGGTACCGGCCAGTAGTCGGGATCGGCCATGTGCTGCGCTCGGTCGGCATAAGCGCGGCGCTCGACCTCTATCATCAGGTGGACGGCGTCGGCAGAGTGAAATCCCATAGTGCGCAGGTCGGCATCTCCCAACATGCCCAGCATTTGCGCCAGCAGTACTCCACCGCTGCTGGGCGGCGGCATAGTGATGATCCGAAGCCCGCGCCACTCAACTACCAAGGGTTTGCGCCAGACGCTGCGGTATTGGCGCAGATCGTCCAGCGTCATGATGCCGCCCTGTTTCTGAACCTCTTCTACGGTATTGATGGCGACCGGGCCTTCGTAAAAGCCGTCGCGCCCTTTGTCGGCAATGCGGCCCAGCGTTAGCGCCAGCTCTTTTTGAATAAGCCAGTCGCCCGCTTCCCAGGGTTCTGCTTTTACAAAAACGGGCGTCAGGCGATTGTTCCGGATGAAGCGGTGGCGCTCCTGGTTGAGCAGCTGGGCCTCGCGCTCGGTGATTTGGAAACCCTTCTCCGCCAGGTAAATGGCCGGTTTTACCAACTCCGCCCAAGGCAAGCGCCCGTAGCGCCGATGAGCGGCCCACAGGCCGTCAACCGCGCCCGGCACCGCACAGGCCAAAGCGCCCAGCCGGCTCTTTTCGGACAACACGTTTCCCAGGCTGTCCTGATACATGCGCTCGTGTGCAGCAGCGGGGGCTCGCTCTCGAAAGTCTAAGGCCGCCTCCTCCCCAGAGGCGCTGCGATACACTAAGAAACCTCCTCCACCTATGTTACCTGCCTGCGGATACACCACGGCCAAGGCAAAGTGGACGGCTATGGCGGCATCTATTGCATTGCCTCCTTTCTTCAGTACGTCTACCCCTACCTTAGTAGCCAGCGGATGTGCCGAAACAACGGCAGCAGAGTCGAAAGTCCGCTCTTTCTCAATGACGTACGGAAAAGGGATATACTGCTGAGCAGGCGTACTACAGGCATACAGACCGATCCCGAAAAGTGCAAGGGCGGTCCTACAAAGGAGCAACGAGCGCATGGGCAACATCTTTAACCGGGCAATGTTACGAACTTCTGCTTTTGCCGGCGGCTTGGCGGCGCTTGACGCCTTTCCTTTTTCCCCACTGTGAACCTGTCTGCCGCCCCGTTGTTTTTTTGACCTACTCTAAATCATTTACTCTCTTTTAGTCCCGGCCAAGTGCGAATTTTGTCTCTCGTATTTTTCATTGCGTACGACTATGCAGCCACAAGAGCACACATCTGTAGCGGTTTCACTCGAAGAACAATTTCAGCAAAAAATAGACGCTGAAATCCGCATCGAGCCCAAGGACTGGATGCCGGAAGCCTATCGAAAAACGCTTATCCGGCAAATCAGCCAGCATGCCCACAGCGAGGTAGTGGGCATGTTGCCCGAGGGCAACTGGATTACCCGCGCCCCCTCTTTGAAGCGGAAGGCTATTTTGCTGGCCAAAATACAAGATGAAGCCGGGCACGGCCTTTATCTGTATTCCGCCGCGGAGACATTGGGCGTGTCGCGCGATGCTCTCATAGAAGAGCTGCACAGCGGTAAGGCCAAATATTCGTCCATATTCAACTACCCTACTCTTACATGGGCCGATATCGGCGCCATTGGGTGGTTGGTAGATGGCGCGGCGATTTTAAACCAGATTCCTCTGTGTCGCTGCTCCTACGGGCCGTATGCCCGGGCTATGGTGCGGATATGCAAGGAAGAAAGCTTTCACCAGCGCCAGGGCTTCGATATTTTGCTTACCCTTGCTAAAGGCTCGCCGGAACAGCGCGCCATGGCTCAGGACGCCATCAATCGCTGGTACTGGCCGGCAGTTATGATGTTCGGTCCCTCTGACCAGGACTCGATACACTCTGCCCAAAGCATGAAGTGGAAAATCAAACGCTTCAGCAACGATGAACTGCGCCAGCGTTTCATCGATATGATAGCCGAGCAAGTAAAAGTGCTGGGCCTTACCTTGCCCGATCCCGAATTGAAGTGGAATCCGGAACGCGGACATTACGACCACGGCCCTATTGCATGGGACGAATTCTGGAACGTCGTCAACGGCAACGGCCCTTGCAACCGAGAGCGCCTTCGCGCGCGCCGAGAGGCTTGGGAAAACGGCGCATGGGTGCGCGAGGCGGCGCTGGCCTACGCGGAAAAGAAAGCGCGGCGTGCCGAGCGTCAAAAATCGAGCGAAACGCAAGCTGCCTGACACTTTACCGGAGCTTTACCTTCCAAAATCTTGCCTCGTTTCGTCCGGCAGTCGAATCTTTGCGCCGGCCCGGAAAACCTTTGCCACCAGCTTGCGTATCAGTCTCTCGGGAGGTCGTTCCCCCTCTTTCGTTTTTCTCTCTGCATTGAACCCTCCTATCCGTGTTGACCGATATCTTGCCCCTGCTTGTCGACGCCGCCCGAAAGCGCATCCTGATCATTGACGGAGCCATGGGCACCATGATTCAGCGCTATGGCCTGGAGGAGCGCGATTTCCGCGGTACGCGCTTTGATAAACATCCCTGCGACCTAAAGGGCGATAACGACCTGCTCTGCCTGACACGGCCGGACGTCATCGAGGATATCCATCGAGCATATTTGGAGGCCGGAGCCGACATTATCGAGACGAATACGTTTAATGCCACGCGCATCTCGCAGGCCGAATATCAGACGGAAGCAGCCGTGCGCGAAATCAATATAGCCGCTGCTCAAATAGCGCGCCGGGCAGCCGATGCTTTCACGGCGCGGCATCCGGAGAAGCCGCGCTTCGTGGCTGGCGCCATTGGACCTTTAAATAGGACACTTTCCCTTTCTCCTGATGTCAATAATCCCGGCTATCGAGCCGTGACCTTCGACGAGGTGCGGGCGGCTTATGCCGAACAAGTGAAGGCGCTGATAGAGGGCGGAGTGCACATTTTGCTGGTAGAGACGATTTTCGACACGCTCAACTGCAAGGCCGCCCTGTACGCAATAGAGGAGGTGTTCGAGGAGATGAATGTCCGCCTGCCTGTCATGATCTCCGGGACGATTACGGATGCCTCCGGACGAACGCTTAGCGGGCAGACGGTAGAGGCATTTTGGATATCGGTAAAGCACGCGCGGCCTTTTTCGGTCGGTCTCAATTGCGCTCTAGGTGCGAAAGAGATGCGCCCGCACTTGGAGGCGCTGGCCAATATGGCCGATTGCTTCATCAGCGCTTATCCTAACGCCGGACTGCCCAATGCCTTCGGCGAATACGACCAATCTCCGCACGATATGTGCGCCTTCATCGAAGAGTTTGCCCGCGCCGGCTTGGTCAACATCGTGGGAGGATGCTGCGGAAGTACGCCGGAACACATTCGGCACATTGTAGAACACGTGTCGGCCTATCCACCGCGCCGTCCGGATGCCGTGGCCTTTGCGCGCGAGGCGCGCCAACGCCATTACACGCTGCTTTCGGGATTAGAGCCACTCATCATCCGACCGGAGACGAATTTTGTAAACATCGGCGAGCGCACCAATGTAACCGGTTCGCGTCGCTTTGCCGCCCTCATCAAGGCCGGTAAGTATGCCGAGGCGCTCGAAGTGGCGCGCCAGCAAGTGGAAAACGGCGCCCAGATATTGGACGTGAACATGGACGAGGCGCTGCTGGACTCCGAAAAGGCGATGCGCGAGTTTTTGCTCTTGTTGGCTGCCGAGCCGGACATTGCGCGCATACCTATTATGGTAGACTCTTCAAAGTTCTCCGTGATTGAGGCGGGTTTGAAGTGTCTTCAGGGCAAAAGTATCGTCAATTCCCTGTCGCTTAAGGAGGGCGAGGTCGAGTTTTTGCGCCAGGCGAAGATTTGTCGGCGCTTTGGTGCGGCGGTTGTCGTCATGGCCTTCGACGAGGAAGGACAAGCCGACACCGTAGAGCGAAAAGTAGCCATTTGCCAACGCGCCTATCGCTTGTTGACGGAGGTAGCTGGTTTCGATCCTACCGACATCATCTTCGACCCGAACATTTTTGCCGTAGCCACCGGCATAGAGGAGCATAACAACTACGCCATTAACTACATCGAAGCGACCCGTATCATCAAACAGACCTGTCCGGGGGCCAAAGTAAGCGGTGGCGTAAGCAACTTATCCTTCTCTTTTCGAGGCAACGACCGCGTGCGCGAGGCCATGCACTCGGCCTTTTTGTATCACGCCATCCAAGCCGGCATGGATATGGGTATCGTCAATGCCGGCATGATTGAAGTGTACGAACAGATACCTGCCGAGCTCCTCAAGTGCATCGAAGATGTTTTGTTTAACCGCCACCCGGAAGCGACCGAGGCTCTGATTCGCATGGCAGAGTCGTTTCGCGAGAACGGCGGGCGCAGCGCGGCTAAAGACCTTTCCTGGCGCGACGCGCCGGTAGAGGAGCGCATTTCGCATGCTTTGGTGAAGGGCATAGATGAATTCATCGAGGCGGACGTAGAGGAGGCCCGCCGACTTTATCCCAGCCCGCTGGCCGTCATCGAGGGACCGCTCATGGCCGCCATGAACGTAGTAGGCGACTTGTTCGGCGCGGGTAAGATGTTTCTGCCTCAAGTGGTCAAAAGCGCGCGCGTGATGAAGCGGGCTGTAGCCTATCTGACGCCCTTTATCGAGGCCGACAAGGGGAAAAACGGGGCTAATAAACGAGGTAAGGTGTTGCTGGCTACGGTGAAAGGCGACGTCCACGATATCGGCAAGAACATTGTGGGCGTGGTGTTGGGATGCAACAATTACGATATCATTGATTTGGGCGTCATGGTGCCCGCCGACAAAATCCTGCGCACTGCCGTCGAAGAGCAAGCCGACATCATCGGGCTTTCAGGGCTCATCACCCCCTCTTTAGACGAGATGGTACACGTGGCCCGCGAAATGGAACGCATGGGCATAGACAAGCCTCTCCTCATCGGCGGCGCTACCACCTCTAAGACACACACTGCCGTAAAAATTGCGCCGGCTCATCCGCGCGCGCCAGTGGTTCATGTCTTGGATGCCAGCCGCAGCGTGCCGGTGGTCAGCGCGCTCTTAGCACAAGATACCGGCGAACGCGAACGGTTCCTCTGCAGCATTCGGCAAGAGTACGCGCAAATCCGGGAGGCGAGGGCGAATCGCCAGGCGGCCAAGGAGTTCCTCTCTTTGGCCGAAGCCCGCGCCAATAAGTGGCCGTTCGACTGGAGCAGCTATGTACCGCCCAAGCCCACCTTCCTAGGGGTTAAAGTCTGGGACGCGTATCCGCTGCCCGAACTGGTGGATTACATAGACTGGACGCCTTTCTTCCAAAGCTGGGAGCTGTTCGGCAAATACCCCGCCATATTAGAAGACCCGATCGTGGGCGAAGAGGCCCGCCGGCTCTATGCCGATGCCCGCGAAATGCTGGCATACATCTGTACTCATCAGTGGCTCACGGCTCGGGCAGTCATCGGCTTTTTCCCGGCAAACACCATCGGCCACGACGACTGGGAGCTGTATACCGACGACAGTCGGAGGGGGGTTTTAGCGGTACTGCACCACTTGCGTCAGCAGAATAAAAAAGCTCCCGGCCAGCCCAATTATTGCTTGAGCGACTTTGTCGCGCCAAAAGAGAGCGGCGTAGCCGACTACGTAGGGGCATTTGCCGTTACGGCCGGGATAGGGATAGAAGAACACGTCCGACGCTTTGAGGCAGCCCACGACGACTATCGCGCCATCCTGCTCAAAGCCCTGGCCGATCGCTTAGCCGAGGCCCTGGCCGAGCGCATGCACGAGCGCGTGCGCCGAGAGTTCTGGGCGTACGCTCCGGAGGAAAACTTGACTAACGAAGAGCTCATCGCCGAAAAATACCGCGGCATCCGCCCTGCCCCGGGCTATCCGGCCTGCCCAGAGCACAGCGAGAAACAAACGCTGTGGCAATTGCTCTGCCCCGAACGAATAGGTATTACCCTCACCGAGTCCTTCGCCATGCATCCGGCCGCCTCCGTCAGCGGATGGTACTTGGCGCATCCGGAGGCTCGTTACTTCGGCTTAGGACAAATCGGCAAGGATCAGGTAGAAAATTACGCTCGTCGAAAAGGGATTTCTCTATCTGCCGCCGAAAGACTTCTGGCGCCGGTGCTGAATTACGATGTGTAAAAAGGAGCGCCGTATTTTAAATTGGTATAAGCCCGTTTGCTCGTTTTTTTATCAAACATAGAAGGTCGAAATCCAGAAAAAGCCAATATGATATGGCGAATTGGAATAATCTTTGAAAAGGCTTAACGCATCTAAAAACATTCCGAAGGGTATATGATTCGCATGGTTGACCTAAAGACCCAGTATGAAAACATGCGCGAAGAGATCAACCGCGCCGTGCTGGAAGTCATCGACTCTACAGAGTACATCAACGGCCCAGCGGTCAAGCGCTTCCAGGCCGAATTGGAGCAATACCTGCAGGTAAATCACGTCATCCCTTGCGCCAACGGCACAGATGCCCTGCAGATCGCTCTAATGGCCTTAGATTTAGAGCCGGGTGCGGAGGTCATCGTGCCCGCTTTTACTTATGTGGCTACGGCGGAGGTCATTGCCTTACTCCGGCTGACCCCTGTCCTGGTGGATGTAGAAGAAGATACGTTTAATATAGACCTTGAGCAGGTCCGAACGGCTATTGGCCCGCGTACACGGGCGATTGTTCCGGTGCACCTTTTCGGCCAGAGTGCCGACATGGAGCCGCTGCTGCAGCTGGCCGAGCAACATCGCTTGTACCTGGTTGAAGATAACGCTCAAGCCATGGGCAGTGATTACCGCTTTTCGGACGGGACGGTCCGAAAGACGGGCACCATGGGGCACATCGGCTGTACGTCCTTCTTTCCTTCAAAAAACTTAGGCTGCTACGGTGACGGCGGAGCCATGATGACGAACGATGCGGCCATGGCCCAACGCCTGCGCATGATTGCCAACCACGGCCAGAGCCAGTTGTATCACCATGCCATCGTTGGCGTAAATTCGCGCTTAGACTCCATCCAGGCCGCCGTCCTGAGCATCAAGCTCAAGCGATTGGAACAGTATAACGCCAACCGCCGTCGTGCGGCAGACTATTACGATGCTGCCTTTGGCGAAGTGCCTCAGCTGAGAATCCCGGTGCGCAGCCCTTATAGCACGCATGTTTTTCACCAGTACACCCTTGTACTCCGCGAAGGTGACCGCGACGCCTTAAGGCAGTACCTGGCCGAACGCGGCATACCCGCTATGATATACTACCCTATCCCTCTGTACAAACAGCAGGCTTTTGCAGGCTATTGGGCCGGAGGAGAACTTCCCGTAACCGAATATCTGTGCCGGCGCGTGATCTCGCTGCCTATGCACTCCGAGTTAAATCCCGCCCAACAAGACCAAATCATCGAGGCGGTAAAATCCTTTTTCAAGTAAAATCCCGTAACTATTTACTCTTGATTTACCTAACCGGCCATGTATTCCGAACTCCGAGAAAAGAAGAAAGCTATCGGCGTCATCGGGCTGGGCTATGTAGGGCTGCCCATAGCCTTAGCCTTTGCTCGACAGTTTCGCGTCATCGGCTTTGACATCAACAAAAGCCGTATAGAAGCCATGAAAAGGCGCCAGGACCCCTCTCAGGAGCTCCCTCCGGAGGCTTTTGATAACTGCGACATTCATTTTACCGCCGACCCTGCGGAGCTAATGAATGCTCATTTCTTTGTAGTCGCCGTACCCACCGACGTAGATGCACACAAAGTGCCGGACTTAACTCCCCTGAAGAAGGCCTCCGGCACGGTGGGAAGGGCGCTAAAAAAAGGCGACTACGTCGTTTATGAAAGCACCGTGTATCCGGGCTGCACAGAAGAAGACTGCCTGCCTATCTTAGAGGAGGTAAGCGGGCTAAAAGTAGGGCGCGACTTCAAGTTGGGCTATTCTCCCGAGCGCATTTCTCCGGGCGATAAAAAACGCACGGTAGTGGACATTTTGAAAATCGTCTCGGGCTGTGATGCAGAGGCACTGGAAAACATCGCCCGGGTATACGAGTCCGTCATCAAGGCCGGCGTGTATCGAGCCCCTTCTATTAAAGTGGCAGAAGCGGCCAAGGTGATCGAGAATACCCAGCGCGACCTCAACATTTCTCTGGTAAACGAACTGGCCATCATCTTCGACCGCATGGGCATCGACACCCAAGAGGTGCTGGCTGCGGCAGCCACGAAATGGAACTTCATCCCTTTTTCGCCGGGCTTGGTCGGCGGGCACTGCATCGGCGTAGACCCTTATTATTTGCTCCACAAATCCAAGCAACTGGGCTACGACCCCCAAGTCATCCTTAGCGGGCGACGCGTCAACGACGGCATGCCGGCTTTCATCGCCAAGCGACTGGCCCAAACCTTAACCCAAAAGGGTAAAAACTTATCCCGATGTAAGGTCTTGGTCATGGGTATTACGTTCAAGGAAAACGTGGCCGACATCCGAAACTCTAAAGTAGCCGACGTAGTACAGGAGTTAATGGACTACTCCATACACGTCCACCTCCACGACCCGCATGCATCGCCCAACGAAGTGGCGCATGAGTACCGCCTTACCCTGATCGACCAGCTCTCTAACGACTACGATGCGGTCGTCTTAGCCGTAGCGCATGAGGAGTACAAGCGGTACAACGCCGAGTTTTTCCTCCGCATTATGAAAGAAGACCCTATTCTCTTCGATATCAAGGGCATATACCCGCGCGAAGAAATGGAGGCCCACATGACGTATTGGCGGCTATGAGAAACCTGCTGCGTACCTTTGAGTGTTAAAAGAGTTCTCCCATCAGCCTATGATGCCGTGGATCACCCGCCTGCTTTCTCCGGCCAAGCCGTCGGACTTTTCGGTGTTGAATACCGACTTGCACAGCCATCTGCTGCCGGGGTTGGACGATGGGGTGTTAGATACGGAGGAGGGCTTGGAACTTATCGAATACCTGGCCCAAATGGGCTATCGCAACCTCATCACTACTCCTCACGTGTCGGGCGAACGCTATCCCAACACTTCGACTTCCATTCGAGAAGCCGCACGGGCGATGCAGGAGGCTATTCGCCGCGAAGGACTTCCCGTGCGGTTTCGTGCAGCGGCAGAATATATGCTCGACGAAAACTTCGAGCGCTTATTGCATCACGATGATCTGCTGCCCTTAGACGAGGAAAGGCACATTTTGGTAGAAATGTCCTTCCTACACCCTCCGTTATCCCTTCACAAGAATTTTTTCGAGCTGCAGCGCAAAGGCTACAAGCCGGTATTGGCCCATCCGGAGCGTTACTCCTTTTATCATTTCAAGCCGGAAGAATATCGGACACTCAAGAGCCTGGGCTGCCTGTTCCAGGTGAATATTTTATCCATCACCGGCCATTATGGGCCGGACGTTCAACAAGCGGCACTACTCTTGCTAAAAGACGGGATGGTGGACTTCTTAGGGACAGACGTCCATAGGAAGCGCCACGCCTACACCTTACAGGCGGCTCTAAGAAGCGGCCATTTGGAAAAAACCCTAACCAAATATTCTTTTCGAAACGCGGAACTCGGCTGAGAATATGAAGCACCTACCCTTCCTTATGCTCTTGCTCCTGTGTGCACTGCTGATACCGACAGCCTGTATTCGGCATCGCCACTTGGTCAATTTTGATGACGGGCCGTCTTTTGACAGCCTGAATACCTTGTACAATCCTCCTGCCTTGCGCATTCAGCACGACGACTTGTTGGCCATCACGGTGCTCACTCCTTTAGCAGATGCCAAAACAACGGCTCCCTTCCAAGGGGCGTCCTCTCCCGGAGCGGCGGCCGGTGGGCCGGTAGAGCCCACGTATTTAGTAGATGCACAGGGTTTTGTCAACATCCCCTTAGCAGGGCGAGTTCGAGTGGTCGGGCTAACCACGCAGCAAGCGCGCGACACCATCACCAGATACGTGGAACCCTATCTCAAAAACCCTATCGTCAATGTGAAAATTGCCAATTTCCGCTTCTCGGTCTTGGGTGAAGTCAATAAAGCCGGCACTTATACGGTGGGATACGAACGCGCCACCATCCTGGAAGCACTGAGCATGGCGGGCGACCTGACTAAGTATGGGAACCGAGAGAACATTTTGGTCATCCGCCATCTCGACGGCAAACGCCAGTACGGCCGAATCAATCTGCATCGGCGCGACGTTTTTATGTCGCCCTACTTCTACCTCCAACAAGGCGATATCATTTACGTAGAGCCCTTGAAGGCTAAAGTCGGAGATACTGCCGACGCCACTACAAAATACCTCCAGTGGGCTTTACCCATAGTGTCTGCATTGGGTTTGCTCGTCACGTTGTTTAGCGTTAGCCCATAGTATACCCGCTGTCCGGTATGCGTCGTGCTTTTTGGTACCTCTCCCTGGGTTCCGCTCTCATAGCCGGTAGTTGTGTAGCGCGGAAGGACCTCATCGCTTTTCGCAATACCCCAGAGCGACAAGTTGCCGTGTGGACAGAGCCTGTGATACAAGCGGGCGATATCCTTCACATTGCGGTATATAGCTCGAACGCAGAGGCTGTCGAGCCGTTCAACTTGCAGAAGAACATCGTGCCGGGAGCACTGAATGCACCTCATCAGCACACCTTGGAAATGTTTTTGGGTTATCTGGTCGACGCCAACGGTACCATTGACTTTCCTGTCCTGGGCCCTCTCCCGGTAGCCGGCCTCACTTTACCGCAGGTAAAAGATACCTTAGAGAGGTGCTTAAAAACTTATTTAAATGAAGCCGTGGTCACCGTGCGTTTTATGAATTTTCGCATTACCGTATTGGGAGAGGTTAACCAACCCGGCACATACACCTTGTCCTCGCCCCGCGTGACATTGCTCGAAGCAATAGGGCGAGCCGGCGATCTTTCCCCTTATGCCAATCGGACGAATATTTTGCACATCCGCGAGCAAAACGGGCAACGCATTTACACCCGGATAAACCTTCAATCCGGCGAGCTGTTTTCCTCGCCGGTTTATTATCTACAACAAAACGACATCATATACATCGAACCTAATCGGGCCAAAATTGCGGCGGTGGCCGACCCGGCCACCCGGGTCATTACGTACACTACCGGGGTATTGTCTGTAGTTACTTTGCTCATCGCTTTGTTTAAATAAGCCCTGTGAAAAGGTGCGCCCTTCAAAAGTTTTTGCGCTCACCACACGAAAAAAACGCTCCTCAAAATTTTGAACTTGCTCTTTCTATTCAATTAACTTTGCTCGCTACATCGGCGTAAAAGAAGTTTATTGCTTTGTAATGCTCTGATTATCAATAACCCTTAACCGCAGTTGCTTTGGCTAAGAAACGTATCATTAAGGACTATCACGCCCTACCGGAGGAAATCATCCGCCAAGTAAAGATGGCATATCCCACCGGCTTTGTGGCGCATTTAGTGCAGTACACCAACCAAGAGGGGAAGCTGGTATCGGCGTTGCCCTTTGAAACGGAGGATACTTATTACCTCATTCGGATGACGGCGCAGGAAGCCAAGCGTATCGTTAGCGAAGACGAAGACTACGACGAGGAAGGTGTGCTGCGCGGCGATTTTGCCGACATTGAAGTAGAGGCAGAGTTTGACACCGACGTCGAAGAAGAGGATGACTACGACGACAGCGAACCTTTAGACGAGGACGACCACATCATCGTTACCCGTCGCCGAGGCGGCGACGACGAGAGTAACGACGTGGCAGACGACAGCGAGGAATACTGAGCGCCGGCCTACCGGCTTTTTGAACGCGACGGTTATCCACAGCTTGTGCGCGAATGGGCCCCGAGAGTTAGGTGCTGTTCGTGCGCATTTTTATTATATCCCTTTGTTAAAATCGCATTTTTGCATGACACCACCGATACACAAACCACCTCTGAGTTTTTGGCAGATTTGGAACATGAGTTTCGGCTTCCTCGGCATTCAGGTCGGCTGGGGAATGCAAATGGGCAACATGAGCGCTATCTATGAGTATCTGGGAGCTCGGCCGGATGAGATACCACTGCTGTGGTTGGCCGCTCCCATGACCGGTCTTATCGTGCAGCCCATCGTCGGCTACATGAGCGACCGAACCTGGAGTCGCTGGGGGCGACGCAAACCCTATTTTACCGTCGGAGCCATCCTGGCAACTTTCGCCTTGTTGGCGATGCCGCATGCCTCTGCCCTGTGGATGGCCGCCGGGTTGTTATGGATACTGGATGCGAGCATAAACATCAGCATGGAGCCTTTTCGCGCCTTTGTGGGTGACCTGCTACCGGAGGAGCAGATTAACCGGGGCTACACCATGCAAAGTATGTTTATCGGCATGGGGAATGTGCTGGCCGCCCTTCTGCCCTCGGCTATTATAAGGATAATGGGTGGCGCAGACACCCAAGGCGTTGCCCAAGGAATACCGCCGTATTTGGTCGCCGTCTTTACCATAGGCGCTGCGTGTTACCTGGCCGCCGTGCTGTACACGGTGCTGACTACCCGAGAATACCCACCGGCAGACATAGAGGCTTTCGAGCGAGAAAAAGCACAGACGGCGGGTTTTTGGAGAGGAGTCCGGGAGATTTTCTCCAACATTACTCACATGCCTCAAACAATGAGACGGGTAGCGCTGGTGCAGTTTTTCACTTGGCCGGGGCTTTTCTTGATGTGGTTTTATTTCACTCCTGCCGTAGCCAACGATATCTTGGGTGCATCCAGTACCCAGTCGCCTCAATACGCCGAGGGAGTCGCCTGGGGCAACCTCTGTTTCGGGTTTTACTCGGCGGTGTGCTTTGCGTTTTCCTTTGTGCTCCCTTCCTTGGCCGATCGATACAGCAGGCGCTTCACTCATATGGCCTGCTTAGCGCTGGGTGCACTAGGGCTGTTATCCGTCTCCTTAGTACCGAATAAATATTGGCTTTTGCTTTCTATGGTAGGTGTCGGTGTTGCCTGGGCGAGTATCCTCTCTATGCCCTACGCCATGCTTGCCTCCACCTTACCGCCCGGGAAGCTCGGAGTGTATATGGGTATCTTTAATTTTTTTATCGTACTTCCGGAAATAATGGCCACACTTTTTTTCGGTCCTTTCATGAAGCACATCCTCAACAACGACCGCATGGCCGCACTCGTTTGCGGAGGAGTTCTATTGGCCGTCGCGTCCCTTTTGTGTTGGCAAATTCGCGAGCAAAAGCCGGTTGTGTCGGCGACGCTTGTCCCTGTCAAAAAATGAGACGGTAGATAGGCCTTTTCAGCGATTTTTCAGGTGGGCTTCGATCCAAGCGATGACGCGCTGTTCCAATAAGCTTTCATCGGTCTCGCAGAGTGGGTCGCCGTAGTGTACTCTAATGAAGATTTCTTTTTCTTGAAAACGCCTCCAGGCATGGCGGAAAAAAGGCTCTTCACCCACCCAGAAATCTCGAGGGTCCTCAAAACATATAGCCGCCGGCACCACGGGAAGGCTCCAACGAGTAGCTGCGCGGAGCGCGCCCTTCTTCAAAGGCAACAATTCGGACCGGTCGGAAGTCGTGCCTTCGGGAAATATGATCACGGAGAAACCCTCCTCCATGATGATCTTTGCTATGCGCTTAAGGGCTGATACCCCGGCCTCCTTCCGCTCCCGTTGCAGGTAAATAATGCCCGCCCAGCGTGCTCCTTTCCCGATAATGGGCCAGCGCGCCAGCTCGGCCTTGGCCACCGGGTAGGCGTGTACGTCGCGAAGTAATACAATAGGGTCGAGATAGGAGCGGTGGTTGGCCACGATTAAACAAGGCCGGTCGGGTACCGAACCTATTACCTGCACCCGGACACCCAGTACGCTCAGTAGGCGAGCAGCCCACCGGCGGCGTATCTCCATGGCCTGACGAGCATCTCGCTCCAGCCACCGTCGGCAGGCGTAGATATGCACGGCCGTCCAGGTAGTATAGGCAAAAGAGAAGAGTACTCGATAAAAAACCCTCAATAAGTGCACGAAAACAAAAATAAAAAACGGCGCGAATGCACTGCACCCGCTCCGTTTTTTATCACTCTGCGCCGAGACGTCGATTTAACTTTAATGCTTTTAATACGGGCACCCATAGCCGCGATGACAGGCCTCCAATAGAATAGCCGAAAGCACAAGGGTCAGGAAGAAGATCTTTTTCCAATTTTTCATGACGAAGAGGTTTGAAATTTGACGATTACTTTTTTGAGGCAATGGCGAGATCGTCCGTGAAAACGGCGATTCGTACGGTATTATTGTACAAAGTACATGCCATCTCTCGCTTACTTTCTGATTAAAATAAGATAACGAGAGCGCAACGCCGATTCTTCTCCACAGGCCGGCACCGTTCAAAACGAGCATAAAGCCCGCAGAGGATAACTTAAGACGGCTTCTGAGCGGCTCAACCGGTGACGGCACCTTCTTGTTGCCGGACCAGCTCCCGAACACCTGAGCGATCGCACGAATGCAGCCAGCCGTATTTGTCGGGAATACGCCCTATACGCAGCTGATTGATGTAATTTTTCAGGCGCGTGCCTACCGGCCGATGCTTCTCGTCTACGGGGGGGAGTTCTAATTTTCGATCGCGCCAGGTTATCTCACTTACATGGCTAACCACCGCCGCCGTGCCCGTACCGAAGCATTCCTGTAGAGTGCCTCTCCAATAGGCATCGGCGATTTCCGCAATGCTCAGTAGCCTGTCTTCCACCGTATATCCCCAGTCTTTAAGAAGCGTCAAAGCACAGTCTCGGGTAATGCCGCGCAGTATGGTTCCTGTGGTGGCCGGCGTAATCACCCGACCGTCCATGACAAAGAAGAGGTTCATGGTGCCTACCTCCTGGACGTATTTTTTCTCTTGAGCATCCATCCACATCACCTGGTCGTAGCCGGCTTTGCGCACGCGCTGAGCCGGCAAAAGAGAAGCGCCGTAATTACCCGCGCACTTGGCCTCGCCTACTCCTCCGTGTGCGGCACGCGTAAATACCTCTTCCACCCACAGTCGCACCGGCCTGGGATAATAAGGCCCTACCGGTCCGGTGAAAATAACGAGCTGGTAGGTTTCTGAGGCGTGAACACCGAAATAAGCATCTGCTGCAAACATGAGAGGGCGAATGTACAGGGAGTAGCCCTCCGTCTCCGGTATCCAGTCTCGGTCCAAATCGACCAGCATACTCACGGCCTTGATAAAAAGATCCTCCGGAAAAGTCGGCATACACATGCGTTCGGCCGACAGGTTAAAGCGCCGCGCATGAGCATCTGGGCGAAAGAGAACGGGTTCTCCGCGCCGTTTGGTTGCCTTCATCCCCTCGAATATGCTTTGCCCGTAGTGCAGAGCCAGGTTGGCCGGTGAAATTTCTAAGGAGTGGAAGGGCTCGATGCGCAGATTTACCCACTCCTTACCGTTGTACTCGGCCATGAACATGTGGTCGGAAATAACCCTTCCGAAGGGGATATTGGAAAAGTCAACCGTAGAAATACGAGATTTTTTCGCAAGGGTGACCGAAATGGAAGAACTTAGCGCCATGAGTAAGCTTGTTTTTTATGTCATTAAAAATATGTCGATTTTGCGCCGCAAAGTTACAAAATCAGGGCAACGAATTAAAATATTATTTTGTCATATGGATTAAAGTCGAAGACGCTTAAAACGATATTAAGAAAAAAGCGCCAAAACTTATAAATGATGTTTTCTTTTGCTCCTAACAGGCTGTATTCTGTAACGGAGAAATACCTGCTCCCTCCGGCTGAAGACAGCTTTTCGAGGCAGATACTTATTTTAGCCGTTTTAAGTCCTAAGAATGCAGCAGAGGAAGCGTTCTTGAAGAAAATACTCGCTGCCGTAGGATTAGATTTGCACAAAGATACTTTTTTTATTCCTATTTCCTCAAAGGATACTATCCGAGTAGCGCCTTTTTTAAGGAGAGAACAACCCAGGGCCGTTCTGGTTTTCGGAGCGGAACCGTCGGCATTAGGTTTTCAGACGGAGCGAATAGATTATCGGCCGATAGAATTTTACGGTACTACCTTCTTGTGGGCAGATGCCCTGTCCGTACTGGAGAGCGACTTGGAGCGCAAACGTCGGCTGTGGAATGCACTAAAGGAGATATTCAACACCGCTTTTCACCCATGAAACGAGCTTATGTCTTTCCGGGACAAGGTGCCCAGTTTGAAGGTATGGGTAAGACCCTTTACGAGAGCAATCCGATGGCCAGGGATTATTTCGAGCAGGCTAACGACGTGTTGGGATGGCGTATCACGGACGTAATGTTCAACGGCTCGAAAGAAGATCTTACGCAGACGAAAGTAACGCAGCCGGCCGTCTTTTTGGAGAGCTGGGTACGAACGCAGGTAGCCGGCGAGCAATTTCGACCCAATGCGGTAGCAGGACATTCTCTGGGCGAATTCACCGCACTGGCTGCCGCCGGCGCCTTAACTTTTGTCGATGCCCTGCGCTTAGTGAATCAGCGAGCATTGGCCATGCAGAAAGCTTGTGAGCGGGTAGATAGCACCATGGCCGCCGTGCTGGGCATGGACGATGCCGCGGTAGAGGCTATTTGCGCCGAAATCACCGACGAGGTTGTCGTGCCGGCCAACTACAACTCTCCAGGCCAGTTAGTCATCTCCGGCACCCGAAGAGGGGTAGAGCGCGCAGTTGAGAAGCTGCAGCAGGCCGGTGCCAAGCGAGTCGTCGTGTTGGCGGTAGGGGGCGCCTTTCATTCGCCGCTGATGCAACCGGCTCAAGACGAATTGGCGGCAGCCATACGGGAAACGCCTTTTCGGCAACCGATGTGCCCGATTTACCAGAACGTCCACGGCCGCCCGGTGACCGACTCCGAAGAAATTCGACAAAATCTCATCGCCCAACTAACGGCACCGGTGCGTTGGACCCAAACCATTCAGAACATGGTGAGTGATGGCATTGGCGAGTTCATCGAGGTAGGAGGAAGTGGCGCCGTGCTGCGCGGCATGATTCGAAAAATTGTCAAGGATGCCCTCTTAGGCGAGTGTTAGCGCCGTTATGGGTAGCTAAAAAATCGCCTCGCGCACGGAAAACTTTGTCCTTCACTCAAATGTTGCGTCGTATGTAGAGAAAACACGGTGCTGACATTATGCTAAAAATGCCTATTTTTCGACGCTTGATCCGGCAAAACACGCTAAAGTAGATGGCAACGAATACGCTCATAAAAAGTGGCCGCATTCTAATTGCAGAACCTTTCATGCTCGATATTTTCTTTCGTCGCTCCGTAGTGTTGCTGTGCGAACACCACGAGCAGAGTTCGCTGGGCTTCATCCTCAATAAGTCCACCGAAATCCGCTTGAACGAACTGCTCCCCGATTTTCCTTACTTCGATGCGGAAGTCTTCTACGGCGGTCCGGTGCAGACCGACCGACTCAATTTTCTGCACAATGTCGGCGACGTTTTAGAGGGCAGCATCCCGGTAGCCCGGGGCGTGTGGTGGGGGGGGGATTTCGATGAGCTGCAGTTTTTAGTCTCTCAGCAAATGATCAGGCCGAACAACATTCGCTTTCTCATCGGATATGCCGGATGGTCGGCCGGCCAGTTGCAGGAGGAAATGTCCTGCGGTTCGTGGATTAGCGGGGAGATGGACCCCAACTATTTGTTCAACACTCCCGCGGCAGACCTGTGGCAGCTGGCCATGTACAACCAAGGCAACACCTACACCGTCATCGCCGACCTTCCCGATAAAATAAGCTGGAACTGAACGCCGCTCCTCATGGCCGGTTTTCAGAAGGGTTACCATAAGGAATTATTGAAACGCCAGCCAGAGCCCCCCTGCCAGCAGAATAAAACCAAAGCCTAAGGCCGCGTACTTGCGCGTGTGAGGGTGGCTTCGCAGAAGAACCAGCAGCATCTTAAAGACCGTATTGGACAAGGCCGCCGTCACAATTACCTGTGCGGCATAAGCATAGCTACCCGACCGCTCTGCCCATTGGGCGGTACTGATGCTAATGGCATCCATATCGGCAATGCCGGATAAAGCAGCCGAAGCATAGGAGCCCGACTCCCCTAACTCCTGTCGAGAGTAGTACATGAAGAACGAAACGCCTACGTATAAAGCGGCAAAATAAAGCGCATTCTTCAAATCGAGAGGGTTGCCCAAAGGAAGTCGAGGTGCCTCGGAAGCCGTCTGTTGCTCCTGCCCGGCCTTGGCAATAAACAACACCACCGGCAGGCTTGCCGTTAGCATCAGCGCACAGGGCAAAGAGAGCCGGCCCGTAAGCACAGGGGCAAACCAGCCGGTTAAGAACAATACTCGCACATACATGACGGCGGAGGAAAGCAAGATACCGGCGCTGAAGAGAGGGGCGATGTGCGGAGCCTTTCGGCTCTGCGCGCCGAATACCCATGCTACAAGGGTAGACGAGAACAGCCCACCTATAAGGGCAGTCATGAGAATGCCGTATCGCGTTCCGCCGAACTTGAGCAGCAGGTAGCCCAACAGGTTAACAGAAGATACCAGCAAAATGACCCAACCGATGGATCGGTAATGCAGCAGATTATCCGGCCCAAAATAGGCGTCGGGTAAGAGGGACAGGGCCAAAACGGCAAGAATAAAAAACTTTAGAAAAGCGGCCAGCTCTTCCTGGCTGATTTGTTGAACAAACCACTTAAAACGCGTCTTGAGCGATAGGATGACGGCGACTAAAACGCCGGCGCCGAAGGCCTCACCGGCATAACCGGCCGCAATCAAGTTGCCCGACAAGAAACTGATGAAAAGCGCCAACTCTGTGGTCATGCCTGTGCTCTGCCGGTCTGCTTGTGCCTTATAGGCTGCGGTAATGAGCAACAATACCCCGAGAGCGACCCCTGTGGTCAGCCAGAAATGACTCGTTTGCGCGGCGACATAACCGACCAGGTAGCCCGTTATACTCATCAAAGAAAAGGTGCGCAGCCCGGCAAAGGTGTACTCCTCCGCGCTTTGTCGGTGTTCGCGCTCCAAGCCGAGCACCAAGCCGGTACCCAGCGCCACGATGAGCCCCTGGTAAAACGGCGGTAAAAAGGAGATCCAGTTGTTTGTGTCCATCGCGAGCGAGACCCGCGGCAAGCTGAAGAGAGCAGCGCAGTCGGGCAAAAATACCCTTATCTGTAAGAAGGGTTGAGGTATTATAAAAATAGCCCGTACTTCTCAGAAGAAAAGTACGGGCTAAAGCGGCGCAGCAGTTTCCATCCCAAGGCCGTCGGCCTACAAATCCATGCGCAGGCCGATATTGTGGATGCCGCGGAAAATGTTGGTGTTGCGATAGGCGTAGTCGATAGACAAAAAAGAGGTGTGAGAGCCGTCTTCGCTTCTTTTCACCGGCACCGAGAAAGTGAAGCCGCCGCTAAACCCGTTGTCGAGCGTCGCCTGGGTACTGCCCTGCGGAGCATCGAATTCCATTTTATAGGCGGCGCGCAAGGTAAACGAACGCCCTATCAAGAACTCAAGTCCCGCACCCCACTGGTCGCGTGCGAAGGCATTGGACGTAAAGGTGCTTAGCAGCGACAATCGGTTTCTCTGGCCCAGCAGCCAGTCGTAAGAAACGCCGATGTTCAGCTGAGACGGCAACTCGTACTCGGCGCTGCGCTGGTAAAACGTTATGGGGTAGTTGAACGTGGGGTTTGTGCTGTTGTTCTGCACGCCCAGACCTTCTCCCGTAAAGCGCATTTTGCCGCCTACGTTGCGCAGCGAAATGCCGAATTTGAAATTGTCGTTCTCGCCCGTCACGTACTGCACACCGGCATCCAGGGCAATGGCGCTGGCACCTGCGTTGGGGATGGACTCGCTGACGAACTTTACTGCAGCGCCTACAGAGACGCGGTTTTCAAACAGATGGCTATAGGCCAAGCTTAAGTTGAAAAAAGCGGGGCTGAACGTCGCTCCAGAGCCCTCCGGCACATCCACCGTGGTCAATTTTAAGTCACCTAAATCGAAGGCCACCAAACTAACTCCAAAGGCTCCCCTGCCCACGCGCTGGGCAAAGCCCAGGGCGTTTAGGCCCATGTCGGCTCCTTCCAAGTACCGCGTGTGGTTGATGGCTATTTGCGTTCGCTCAAAGCGAGCTAAGCCGCCTACGTTCATAAACAGTGCATCGATGCCGCCCACCGATGAGGTGTTCAGCGAATGTAATCCCGCGCTGCGGGCCCAAGGATTGATGAGCAGCTGCCCGGCGCCGGCCTCTCCTTGGCGATCGGGATTGCCCGCCCAAGCGGTGGCAAACATCGGCAAGAGCAAAAAGAGTAGACTGCCGCGGTATAAATTCTTCATACAGAAGTAAGCGTTGAGCATAATGGCGAAGTGATGAGAAAGAAAAAAAAATGCTGATTTGCCCGTTAGGGGCGGTACTCGGTCCCCGTTCGGCGAGCACCGCCCCTCCTTTGGGCAGGTTTATAGACCCGAGGGGTCAAATTGCCGGGCGATGCCAAACCATTTGATGGTTCTCTCGCCCATGCCCGGAGCATTGACGTGAATGAGATACACACCGCTGGCCACGGGTATTCCCTTGTTGTTCTTCAAGTCCCACTCCAAATCCGGGCTGATTTGCCGATAGGGTTCGTACACCTCGTCGCGCCGGTACTGGCGGATGAACCGCCCGTCTAAGGAGTAGATCGTTACCGTACACTTGGCCGGCAGATTCGTGATCTTCACTATATTGGAAAACTGGCTTGTCTCATAGGGCGAGTAGCCGTAGTACGGGTTGGGCACCACCTTGATGGAGTCGAGAGCGTTCTGCACTTGAGCGGCATCGAGCGGCGTCGTCTGGCGCCCTTCGATCTTGAAGCGATACCGAGGATGGCCGGTCTTCTTACCCCCATCGGCGTCGTTGTACCAGGTGTCGAAGGGGCGGTTAACCCGCAGTTTGATGACCGTCTCCGTCGGGATGAGTCCTTCTCGGAGCGGCTTCATCTTGTAGCCCGGGGCAAGCATCAGCATGCCGGCCCACGCAATGTTGCGTATTTCGGGCACCTTGAAAACATCTGCTGCAGAGATGCTGGTAGCCAATTCGGGAGTCAGACGCCGGCGCAAGGCCTCGCAGCTGTCGTAGGTGGTGTACGTCACGTATACCCAGTGTTGCCCGCCCAGGATGAGGTCGTAGTAATCCTGCACGTCCTCCGTTGTGAACAGCTGGTCGGTCGGGTTCCACAGCATGTCGCGGCCGGTGTAATTCGGGTCCAAACTCTGGCTGTAGGCCGAGTTTTCGCCGAAGAAAATGTTCAAGCGCCGCCCGGTCTCTACCTCGACGGCGTAGCCCGGAAACCAGCCCATGCCCAACACCGTACTGCCGTCGGGGTCGGGCAAACCGTCGCCGTCGGCATCTGCCTTGCTCACCGAAGGCGCGTAACGCACATCGAAAGAGGAGCGCCTGCGCGTAGGAGTATTCGGATTACTCTGCGTCTCGAGACCCGGCTTCTTTGGGAAAGCGCTGCCGGTGTAATACAGCGAGGCCGACTCAACGACGATGCAGCGACTCCACTTACTGGGGTCCGGCGTAAGGACGATATCGACGTTGGGAAGATTGGCCAGCCTAAAATACCGACTACCTGAGTTGGTAGGCTCCTGAGAGCCACCCACTGCAGAGCCGCTAAGAGAGGCCTGTTGCGGTGTCCAGGCGGGCGTGATCATGCGGGAGTCTGTAGTCAGCGCCCAGTCACACAAGACATAGGGAACAAACCAGCCGTTGCCCAGCGTGGATAAGCCCTGATGCGGGTCGAATTCTTCGTCGCGCTCTAGGCGCCCGGTCTTCACGTAGTTGAATATTCCCGTTTCCTGGTCGGCAAAACCCGTCAACCAGCGAACGTTGGGGTCGGCGTACTCGATGGTGGCGCCGATGGCCCCGTTCTTTTCACCGGGCGAGGGATACTTCTTCGGGTTTCGCTTTGACCACGTCAAACTTCCCGTCAGCGGCACCTGGGCCAAGGTGACCGAAAAACCGTATTGCGGCACGATCTGCTCGTTCAACTCGGCAATCGTACGCTCCGAGGCGATAACTTGACCGTCCGGAAGGCGGCGCAATTCCCAACGCGCATCGGGGTCCAACTTGTCGTCGTTAGGGTTGCCGTCCACAAAGCGCAATTCGTACTCGCCGTCCTTTACTTCAAGTGGATTGAAAATCGTCACCGATATGGGGCCTCTCCCCGGCCGATACGTCAGCGTCGTGTCCTTCAGACCCGGCGAGAAAAGCGCCTCGCGGCTGTCGTCTTCCAGTTCCAGGAAATTTCCGTTGTTTCCCGTACCCTCCAAGCGCGTGATGGGTACGCCGTCGCCGTAGACCGAATTCAACACGCGGTCTACGATCGGACGCGGCACTACGGTGTAGATGGGAATGGGGCCGGTGGGCGCCTTCCGGCCTGCCAAAAAGGGATACTGCTGGCCGGCTACCGGGACGTCGTACGGCTTAAAGGGGCCGTACTGGTTGTAAGCATAGGCGATGACCGTGTAGTAGTACTTTTTGTGGTTGATCAGGCGCTTATCGTTGCCGGTGGCGAATCGGTCTTCTGCAATGCGGAAGGTATGGCGCAAGCCCTGGTCGGCTCCCTTGACCATCAGCACCGGATAATAGACCAGCCGCTGCGGGTCGTTCGGGTCGCGTACTTCTTCCCAGTTGTAGATATCGGCCACACCGTTTTTGATGTCCACCTGTTGTACGATGCGCGCCTTGCTGGGGTCGTCCAGGTCGGCAATGGAGACGTTGGGATTGATGAGTTGGTAGATGAGGTAGCCCTCGAAGCGATACTCCGCCAAGGCCCGCTTCTCCGGGTCAGGGCTCAAGCGCAGCGAGTCGGGGGCGAGGATGTCCACCTCGCGGTAGCCCTCCCGGTAGTTGTTGGACACCGGGTTTTCGTTCGTCAACACGGCAATGAGTTCCTGGTTGAGCTCTACCCAATCGACCGTCGGAGCGTCGGGACCGTCGAGCAGGTCGAAGCAGTTGTCGAACATTCCCTGGGCGAATTTGTCGGCGCGGAAGAGCTGCTCCAAGTCCGGGCACGGATAATCAATGTCGGGCACCCACGGAATGCCGATGATGAGTTCGTTGACGGCTCCCGGCAACAGGCGGAAGGGGCCGGAGGCTTGCAGCGTGCGGCGGTCGCCAAAAGCGAGGTTGGCCGTACACATAGACCAGCCGCTTGGGTTGTTGGGAGGGTCCAGAAAAGCGTAACGCGTCACATTGGTATTGGCCAGATCGTAACCCGAGCCCCCGTAGGTGAAGGGCGTCCCGTCGCGCCAGCGGCCGGTGAGGTAGTTGTAAAACTCGGCGGGCTGCTGAGGGTCCGTCATGGCTGCAGGCCAAGAACCTACGCTGGGGTTGTTGTAATACACAAAGGAGGACATGCCGATTTCCTCTCCGAATTCGTCCAGAGGCCCGCGGAAGTAGTCGATACCGATAATCGGCACGCGGTTGCAATACGTAGCCACCCCGGCACAGTCGCAGCCCGGCTGTCCGTCGGTGGCGTCCTGATTGTAGCAGTACATCAAGCTTTTTGAACTATCGCAGCCGATGTAGTCGTCTTGATAGCAGCCCAAGTCGGGGTCTGTCCACATGGCAAAAAAGGTCGAGTCGATGCGGTCAACGGCCCGGTTGATCAGCTTGTAGCGCTGGAAGGTCATGTCGTTCAGCTCGTTGCTGGTCACGTAGCCGAAAGCCTGGACCTGTACTTCCATCTGGATGGGCACACCGTTGGTGCGGGCGTGGGGAGCGCCTCCGCCCTGGTCGTTGTATATCCAGAAGATCATCTCGTCGGGGAACTGGTCCAGCGGGCAGCCGCGGATTTCGATGGAGGGATAATCGCCGTCCATAGGGTTGTACAGGCCGTCTTCGTTGGCGTCGTAAAAGCCCGCCAGACCCTGGCTCGTGAAGGGCAGAGGAAAGCCCCAGACGTCGAAGAAGAAGGGGTTGCCGCGGGAGGGCCATCCTTTCAGGCCGCGCGGGATGTTTTCGGGAGAGGCCGTACCGTTGGCCAAGTTGCCCAAGTGCCGGCGGATTTCGTCTCCCGTTACCCGGAAATGACGATCCCAGTCGGCACAAGTACGGTCGTCCGTGATGCCCTGCTCGTTGAGCGGGCCGGGCCAGAAATCGTTGCGCCCGCTCGGCCGATAATCCTGGCATGCCAATTTCAGATTGCCCGCCGGGTCTACTCCGCCCAGCCACACCGAGCCGGCAAACAGAGAGGACACCTCTCGCTGGCCGGTAGCCGGGTCCACTTTGGGCACAATGTAACGTCCATCCCTAAAATCCCACCAACAATCGCCGCCGGCCAGCAGCCTGGCGCGCACGTTGTTGATCTCTTGGTCAATCTGTGCGCGAGAAGCCGCGCATACGCCGCGGTATTGCACATTCTTCGCCGGTTTGCCGGCGTTTTGCGGGCCACCGGGAATATGGGCCCAAAGGCTCCCCGCCCACAGCGCCAAGGCTGCTATTATCACATTGGATACACGCATAGTCGATGACATTTTTTTATTCCCAAGGATAAGCGTTTAGAACTGAAAAGCCGCGCCTACGTATATGCGGCGCGGGATGGTGAAAAAGCCGGGATTGAGCAACGCCCAAGAGTAGGCGTCCAAATAAGCCTGCACGTTGCGGCCCTGGTCGGCCACACCGCGCACGACCGATTGCCCTTCGGCCGTAGCCAGATAGCCGTCGTCGAAGGGCGAGCCCGTTACCGGATACACGTTGATGACGTTCTGCGTATTGAGCAGGTTGGCTACGCGCAGATAGACGTTTAGGCTGAGCGGGAAACGCGGGTTTTGACTCAACTCAAAAGTTTTGTCTGCCCGCAGGTCAATGTTCATACGCCAGGGCAATCGGCTACCGTTGATGGCTCCCAAAAAGCCGCTTCCTCCGAAGCGCTCGGCCCGCTGGCGCGCCGTATAGGGGCGCCCCGATACGGCAGAGAACTGAATGTTGACTCCGAAGAGGGCCAAGATGTCTTTTCCGGCGATGCGCGGACCGTTGTAGCGCTTGCCGGTATCATAGCGGTAATCGAAGATGGCCTGTATGTTGTGACGCTCATCGAAGCTCAACGGGAACAGTGTGCGCAAGTTTCCACGCGAAGTCAGTCCTCTTTGGGAGTTGGCATCCGAGCCGGTGCCGTCGGCAAACTGCAGGGTATAGGCCAAGCGCAATTCGGCGTTTTGCACCCGGCGCAAATCGTACTGGAAAGTAAAGCCCTTGACCGTTCCAAAATCTATGTTGCCGTAAGTATCGTACTGTCCGATGGTCGGCACAAACAAGATGGTGCGGCGCTGAATCATATCGCGCAACTCGCGGTAGTAGGCGGACAGCTTAATGGCCGAGTTCTGCGTCAGGCGTTGCTGGAAGCCCACCTCGTAATCGACAACGCGTTCGGGCAATAGGTTAGGGTTATTGTCCGGTGTGCGTCCGGGTACGTAGAAGTACAAATAGTCCAAAGGTGTGGCTTGCCAGTTGCTCGGCGGTCGCTGCACCAAGATATCGTAGTGCGCAAAGAAGTTGGCGTCGTCCGATATGGGAAAAGAAAAAGCCAGCCGCGGCAGCCAGTTGACCTGAGGCGTGTAGTCTTGGAAAGCGGTGTTGGGGTTAAAGCGCACGTCGAAAATATCGTCGCCTGCTATGGTGTCGCGCAGGTAAGGCGTTACCACCCCTCCGCCGAAGATGACGTTCCCGTCCGGCGCTTGCGTACCGTCGGCGAAGTACCAGACGTCGCCGTTCCGGAAGGCCTTGACCGTGCGGTCGTTTGAGCTGACGACGTACACCTTGAAATCGTCGCCGATCGTTCCCGGGCGCGTGCCGGCTCCGGGAACCGTGCGGTAAAACTCTTCGGCGTTTATGATTTCGTACAAGGAGTAAGGGTCGCGCATGACTTTGGTGTTCAGGTCGAAGCGCTCAATGCGCAGCCCCAGGCGGAAGATCATCTTGTTGAAGACGAACTTATCTTGGATAAAAGCCGCCTGATACAATGGGCGAAGCGGGGCCACCGGGAAGGTGCGGATACCGTCGGCATCGCGAGCGGTGAAAAAGTCGTTGAACGTCACATTGCCGTTCAAGCGCCGGCCGGTGTGGTCGTAACCGTAGTAATCTACAAAACCTTGGTCGGTCAGCTCGCGAGCGGAAAACATGCTCAAGCTCAACTGACGTGGGTCTAATTCGTCGGTGTTGACGAAGTCTGCCAGGCCTTTGCCCGTCAGGTCGCGCACCGCTCGGTAAAACCTGAAGTCCGGCAAATCGATGGTCGCATTGGCATAGCGGTCCACTTCAATGCCCAGTTGTGGGATGGGAAGCTTCCCGATGACCTTGTTCGTGTCCAGACCGTTGAAATGGCCGTTGGCCAGTTGGCGCATCAAATTCCACAGAGAAAAGGGGGCAAGAACATACGCGCGCTCTATCCGCTGCTCATTGAGCAGGCCGAACTGGAAGCTGTGGGTGCCCGTTCGCCCCAATTTTAAATCGAAGTTGGCCGACGCAATGGCCGTGATGATGTCGCTCTCCGTACGTTGGTATTGGTTGTAGACCAAGTTGACGTTTCGGTGCATGTTCGCCCAGATGTTGTCGTACAGCGTGGAGAAGAGGCCGTTGAGGGCAAAATAAGTATTGACGTTTTCCGGGTCGTTGCTGTACTGGTTGTAGGCAATTAACCCGGGGTTGGTCACAACGGGCCCCGGCTGATAGCCGGTGAAGGCGCGCAGATTACCTACGTGGGCGATTTGCCCGTTGTTGTTGATACCCGGTATAGGGCGCTCCTCGAAATTAAAGCGGCCGATATAGCCGTAGTCAAAGAAGCGGTCTTGGTGTCTGTTGTCGTATACCTCGCCGTTGCCGCGCTCGAAGCCGAACTGCAAGGTGTAGCTCACATTGCCGATGCTGACTCGGGACGTGCTTCCGCCACCGTCTCCGCCCAGGCGATGGCGAAGGCGCGCAATTGTCCGGTAACGCGATGAATACGATGTGGGGTTGTTGTGGCTGTTCAACAGACGCCATCCTGCCGGTGTGAACTGGTCTTGCACATCCCGATATGTGCCCGTCAGGCTAAAGTCTATGTTGTCCGATAAGCGGATGTCCAGACGGCCGGTAAAATCAAAATCTCGGCGAGCCTCGTAAGGGCGATACCGCAGGGTATTGACGCTGTCGCGCGTGTAGGTCTCCGCGCGAGGTACCAGAATGCCGTTTTGGCGGATGAGCGGGCTGGCCACCAAAGTGTCCAGCAGCTCATCTTTGACGCGATAAACCGATACGGCCGAGGGGCGATCGTCTTTTTGCGACAAAAACTGCCCGGAGGCGCGGAAGCCGACGATGGTCTTGCTCGGCCCACCGTTGACGCCTCGTTTTTTGATGATGGGCCCGCTAACGTTGGCCGTTCCCAGGAACCAGCCGTAAGGGTCTAAACCGTGCGAGTTTTCAACCTCCACGGTCCCGTGGTACACGTCGGCAGGCCCCTTGGTAGTAATAGAAATGACTCCTCCCGTTACGTCTCCGTACTCGGCTCCAAGGCCGCCCGTGACCACCTGCAGCTGTTCGATATCCTGAATGGGAGGCGGCGTGCCGGCCACCCGGATGCCGTCGATGTAGTAGTTGGTCGCGTTGGAGCGCGAACCGCGGATATTCACGGCGCCGCCGTCAATAGAAGTCGTGCCGGCCGTAGTCGCCACAATGGCGTTTACGCTTCGCGTAGGCAAGTTCTTGATTTGGTCCGCCGTAAACACCTGCCCACCGGATGTCTTGTCCTGCTCAATAAGCGGCACCTTGTAGTCTTTGACGACCACTTCACTGAGCACCGTGCTGGAGGAGAGCGTAAAATCCAGGTTATTAATGATATTGGCGATAACGCGCACCCCCGTCACCTTCTGCGTCTGATAGCCCGAATAGGAAACTTCGACGTCGTAATTGCCGGGATCGAGGTTTAGCCGGTAGTTACCGTTGAAATCCGTGTCCGTGCCGCGGACGAGGTCTGCACCCCGCATAATTTTAACCGTAGCGCCCAGCAAGGCCTCTCCCTGATCGTCGGTAACCTTACCTGCCAACACCGTGACCCCTACTTGAGCGAAAGCTACCTCTCTTACGCACAGCAAGGTCAGCAATAATAGTAGTGAACGCACCATAGAACAGCTGTTGTTAGTAGAATGTTGTTGTAAAAGATCCTATGATTATCAAAATCTTAAACACAAAGCGTTTTCAAATCGGTGTTAAAGTCGGGCGCAATGATAACAAAACTACTCTGCTCAAAAACTCAAAAAAATGTAAACGGCATTCTCCCGCCCTTTTTTACATCTTACAAAATCAAGCATGGGTCGGTAAAGCGCGGGCAATTTTCTCCAGCAATATCTCGGCCAAGCGTTGCTTAGACTCATAAGTCCAGCCGGCGATATGTGGGCTGAGCAGCACGCGCTCGCTTCGGTAAAGCCTTTCGTACAAGGCTTCCTCCTGAGGGGTAAAGGTATTCGAATTCTCGTTTTCAAACACATCTAAGCAGGCGCCACCTACTCGACCGTCTTCCAGGGCCTGGACAAGGTGTTCGGTGTGGACGCAAGCTCCTCGAGCGGTATTGATCAGAATGAAGCCGGGTCTGCACGCTTGGATAAATTTTTCGTCTATAAAATGCCGAGTTTCCGGCGTTAACGGCAGGTGCAGGCTGATGATGTCCGCTTGCTGCTGTAGGGCGCGTAGGTCGGTTTCCTCTACCCAGGGCATGTCTTGGGCATAACCGGTCTTGTACTTGTCGTAGGCCAGCACTCGTACATCCATACAACCCAGCTTTCGGGCAAATCGGCTGCCGGTATGCCCGAAACCTATGATGCCTACGACCTTGCCTTGTAGCTCGGTGCCGCGGTTGGCCTCGCGCTGCCAGATGCGTTGGCGAACCTGCCTATCAGCTCGCACCAGGTGGTTAAGCAAAGTGAGCAGCATACCTAAGGCGTGTTCGGCTACGGCATTGCTATTTCCCTCCGGACTATTTAATACGATAATTCCTCGCTCGGCCGTTGCCCGATGGTCGATAATTTCCATACCGGAGCCCAGTCGCCCTATAAACCGCAGCCGCTGCGCTTGCTTTAGCAGCCGCTCGTCTATGCGAATCTTGCTGTTGATGATGAGTCCGTCATATTCCGATACACAAGCCAACACCTCATCCGGCGTGATCGCCGGCTCAAAGCGACAGGTATAGCCCAGGCGCTCGAGGCCTTCTATCAACACTTCGTGACAATCGTCCGTTATCAGTACACGTCCCATGACCATGTCGAACACAAATAACGATGAAAAGAAACGCGGAAAAGGAGGTAATTGTACGAGAGGCGCCGACGGCACCCTGAAAGTTTCTCTTGCGCACTTAAAAACAGAGGAACGGATGAATTATTGGTCGAATTTTGCCGGGCAAACCGGGTGTTTTTGGAAAAGACCGCAAGTATTTCTCATGAAGGAACTGACGCCGTTTTTCGCAAAGCCGTTGCTTTTTATAACGGCACTCGGGCTGCTGGGGTGCAGGCAGTCGTACCCGTCCACATCAGAGGTAGCAGAATGCTATGTTCGCTATATGAAACCCGAGGAGCAGTTTTTGGCCGAGGCAGTCGTTCGCCGTCGCCAAGACGATAGCTGGCGGGCGGTGGAGGTACCCGGCGGCATGCGCTACCTGGGCACGCTGATGCGCACCCTACCGATAGAGGGCGGATTTACCTATCGGTCGGAAGGCCACGCGTCGTACAAGGCAGAGCACTTCTTTAATTGGACAGACGAAAAAGGGCGAACGCACCGCTTCAACCTAAGCGTGCTGCCCGTGCTAAGCCTTTCCTTTGGGTCGAAAACCCTGTCGCGTAGCAAGCCCGCCGTACTGACCTGGAACGGGCCATCCATCACTGAGGGCGAAACCTGGGTTCTCCTTTGGGAAGAAGTCGGCCGGTCCATCACCGTTCCGATGGAACTCATCGGCACACCCGGCCAAGACCGCATCGAATTTCCGGCAGCCCAGATGGCTAAGCTTCCTGCCGGCAAGTGGGCGTACTATATCGTCCGAAAAAAGGTCTTCCGACAAGAAGAACCCGACCTTTTGCTCAAGGGGCTGACCGAGTACTACAGCGATGTGGACACCGTTACCGTGGTGGATTGAGGCCAGTTGACTCATTTTTTCTAAAAAAGCGCATTAAAGCGCCGAAAGAGCCCTCTTGGGCTAATTCTTCAAGAGGTCTCGTGAGAGAGTGCTTACTTTTGCATCCGCTTTCTTGAAAAATAGCAAACAAGACCTTGACATGAAGAACGCATTACTGCCACTGCTTTTGGTGGTACCCCTATCGGCCTATTTGCAAACCTCGGCGACGACGAAGGGTCCGGATGCTTCGGTAACCCTGACGTGCCGCATCATAGATGGGCCACCCAATGCGATGAGCATTTTCGTCTTTGAAAAGATGGGATTGGCCTCGCGGGAGGTGGCCCGCGGTACCCGCCAAGGAGACGATGCTTTCGTGGTAACCTTGCCCGGTGGCGAGCCCCGCGTGTACTATGTAGGTTTCAACGATGTTCAGACGGCGCCCGTCATTTTGGGAAAGGAGAAGGTGCTTACCCTTTGGGCGAACGCACAGTACATGGAGAAGGGGCGCACCGTAGGCTCTGAGATTAATCGAGCCTATGAAAATTTACGCAACCAGGCCGAGCAGCTGCGCCTTAAGAACGAGGAACTGCGCAACGCACAGCGCGTCGCGCGCCAAAACCAAGACGCAGCCGGAATGCGCTCGACGCGTGAGCAGCTGAAAGCGCATAACGAAGCCAAGGCTAACTTCATCGCAGAGCAAAAAAAGGCCCAACCGCTGCTATGGCGCTCGGCCACACTGCTGCTTTGGCCCGATGACGTATCGGAAAATCCTACACCCGCTTCCGAAGTAGACTTTTACGCGCGCGAGTTCTTTGCCTATGCCAACCTGAGCGATGCCGGCTACGAGACGGTGCCAGAAGTATTCGACGCTTTTCAAAATTATGTCGTTTACCTCCAGCAATTGGGTGCCTCGGCCGAGCAGGTAAAAAAAGGGTTGAAGGAGCATCTCGCTCGGCTGCCCAAGGGCTCTACGGCTCATCGCCGCGCCTTCGGCGGCGCCATCACGGGCTTGCAGAATACTCAACATCCCGACCTAATCGCCTTCATTCAAGAGTACGTAGAGACGTTTAAGAACAACGACTTAGGTGACGTAGCACGCTTGGAGGCGGAGCTGCGCCGCACCTCTACCTTTACTCCCGGCATGCCGGTACCCGACTTAGTAGGCGCTACGCCTAAAGGCGATACCCTTTCACTGAGCAAACTGAAGGGCAAGTACGTGCTCATCGACTTTTGGGCCAGCTGGTGCGGCCCTTGTCGTCGCGAAAACCCTAACGTCGTCGCTCTATACAACAAGTACAAAAACAAGGGTTTTGACGTTTTTGGTGTCAGCCTGGACCGCGACCGTGAGGCCTGGATTCGCGCCATCGAGCAGGACGGTCTGACTTGGCACCACATCAGCGACCTACAGGGGTGGCGCAGTGAGCACGCCGCTTTGTACTCGGTGAGCTCTATTCCGCAGACCGTTCTGATCGATCCACAGGGCCGTATCATTCAACGCAATTTGCGCGGAGAACAATTGGCGGAGAAGCTGAGAGAAATTTTCGGAGAATAGCCAAATGCGGTTGCTTAGGGGAGCTTTTCCGGTCTTGTGCAGGCGACGTTTCGGACCGGCAAGCGCGCTGGCCGTTATTTTGTGGGCAGCGGTGGGAGGTGTTTGCGCTTTTGCACAAACCCTGCGCGGATATGTCCGCGATGCCACCACCGGAGCGCCGGTGCGCAACGCCGTAGTTTACCTCGCTTCTGAAATAAGCGCAGAAACGCAGCGGCTAACTGCCGACAGCAGCGGTGCATTTGTGGGAATGGGGCTGTCGCCCGGGCTTTACCTCTGTTCGGTGAGCGCAGAGGGCTATGAAACCCTCCAAATACCGGAGCTACAGATACCCTCCGGCAGAGAAGTGCGATTGGATGTCGAATTGCACCCCTCCGCCACGCCTTTGCCCGACGTCATTGTCCGGGCAGGTACACAGCAGCAAGTTTTGCTGCCTCTGGGAGAGATTCCCCTGACGCGCGAGAGAACACTGCGCTTTCCGGCTACTTTTTTTGACCCGGCCCGATTGGCTTTGGCCTCGGCCGGCGTAGCGAATGCCGACGACCAGGCCAACGGCTTGCTCATTCGGGGCAATAGCTTTCAGAACTTGCGCTGGCGCCTGGAAGGAGTGGAAGTCGTCAATCCCAACCATTTACCTAATGCCGGCACTCTTGGCGACCGGCCTACTACGGCCGCAGGCGGCGTACTGCTCTTTTCGGCCCAGCTGATGGACAACTCCAGCCTGCTGACCGGCGCGTTGCCGCCGGGATATGGCGATGCCTTCGGCGGCATTATGGACATCTATTGGCGCCAAGGAAATGCCCGCCGGCATGAGATGACCGCCCAAGTGGGTCTACTCGGCCTTGACCTTGCCGCCGAAGGCCCTCTTGACCGAGAGAAAAGACATACCTACCTGGTCAATTACCGCTACTCGACCGTAGGCCTGTTGGGGCAAATGGGCATCTCCTTTGGCAACGAGCAGATATCTTTTCAAGACTACTCCTTCAAGGTCGGTCTATCCGGCAAGAAGGGCGCCCGATGGTCGGTGTTCGGCGTTGCCGGCGACAGTCGCAACCGCTTTCGCCCTCCGGGCGACACTTCGGCGATAAGGCAGTTCAAAGACCTCTTCGAGATAGACTTCCGCTCCGCCACCGGTATACTGGGAGCGAGTTGGAGCCGCTCGCCTTCTCGTAGGACGCGTCTACATATCAGCGCGGTGTGGTCGGCTCAGCGCAACGCGCGTTCGGCCGAAGCGAGGGATGTGCTCTCCGAGCGCGACACGGCCGTAGAAAATCGCGTAGGCGTATCACTTCGCCTGGTGCATCCGTTTTCGGCGCGCAAGCGCTTACAGGCCGGCTGTTTGGCCCAGTACGCTTCGCTGGACATCTCGGCCTTCCGGTCGGATGAGCGCTTCTCTTACGCTGCTGATGCCGTTATGCTCGGCGTACAACCCTGGGTAAACGCCCAATGGACGATGCCTGATGAGCGCACTCGGCTGCATATCGGAGTACACGGCTGGCTGTGGCATCTGCGGCGGCGTTATCCGATAGAGATGCGCTGGGAACCTCGCCTCTTACTGATACACGACCTGCCGGCGCGGCATCAACTGGCCCTGTATGTGGGTTTCAACAGCCAGGCCCATCCGCTGTGGGTGTATGCACTGCACCCGCCGGCACCTCGCGCCTCTTCTGAGAACCGCCTAGAGGGTCGGCCGCTGGCTACGGCTCTCCAGGCCTCTGTGCGGCACTCCTGGGCATGGAGCGAATGGTGGCGCCTGCGCACCGAAGTGTTCTATCAGCACCAGCAGCGGCTGCCCTCAGCCGGCGCATTGAGCCTGGCCAACATCGGCGAAGTTCAGCTCTTAGGTAACTTAAACGCCTCTGGCAGAGCGAAAACTGCGGGAGTGGAAATGTCGGTGGAGCGCTTTTTTGCGGGAAGTTGGTTCTTGTCGGCCAACGTCACCGGCTGGCGGGCCCGTTATCGCGGCACCGACAATATCTGGCGTCAAAGCCGCTGGAATGTCGAACGCATAGCCAACCTAACGCTCGGCAAGGAGTGGACGTTTAGCGAATGGCCCGAGCGCTTACGCGCGTTTGGCGTGAACGGACGCCTCACCTGGGTAGGTGGGCAACGCGCCGCTCCCATCGACACGGCTGCCTCCGCCGCTACTCAAACAACTACATACGACATCTCCAACGGATACCCACTTCGACTCCCGGACTTCGCGCGCCTAGACTTGCGCGTCTACTGGCGGCGTCACCTGGGCCGGCGCCGCAACAGCTGGCTAGCTTTTGATTTGCAAAATGCCACCCTTCGCCGAAATATCGCCTACCACTACTACGACCCCCTACTCAGACAAGTTGTGACAAAACCTCAGCTCAGCTTGGTTCCCAACCTCAGCTGGCGCCTGGAGTGGTAAGGCAAAACGCCTTACCGGTTCATGGACTCCAGAAATTCTTCATTGCTGGAGGTGCTCATGATGTGTTTCTTGATAAACTCCATGGCCTCCTCCGGCTTCATGTCGGCTAAGTGATTGCGCAAGATGAACATGCGCTGCAGAGTCTCTCTGTCTAAGAGCAGCTCCTCTCGGCGGGTGCTGGACTTAGTTAGATCGATGCTGGGGAAGATCCGCCTATTGGCCAAGTTGCGGTCGAGCTGCAGCTCCATGTTGCCGGTTCCTTTGAACTCCTCGAAGATAACTTGGTCCATCTTAGAGCCGGTGTCGATGAGCGCAGTAGCGAGTATGGTCAGGGAGCCGCCGTTCTCGATGGCTCTTGCCGCGCCGAAGAATTTTTTCGGCTTTTGCAAGGCCGTCGCCTCTACGCCTCCGGAGAGCACCTTGCCCGAGGAAGGCGCGACGGTGTTGTAGGCGCGCGCCATGCGGGTGATGGAGTCGAGCAGGATGACCACATCGTGGCCGCACTCGACCAAGCGCTTGGCCTTCTCTAAGACGATATTGGCCAAACGGACGTGATTTTCCGCCGACTCATCGAAGGTAGAAGCGACTACCTCCGCCCGCACGCTGCGGCGCATATCGGTGACTTCCTCCGGCCGCTCGTCGATAAGCAGAACGATGACGTAGCACTCGGGGTGGTTTTTCGTGATGGCGTTGGCGATGTCTTTGAGCAGAAAAGTCTTGCCCGTCTTGGGCTGCGCCACAATTAGGCCGCGCTGCCCCTTTCCGATAGGCGTGAACAGCTCGATAATGCGGTTTCCGAAATCACGCCCGGTGGGACTGGTGAGCAGGTTGAACTTTTTGGTGGGAAACAGAGGCGTGAGGTAGTCGAAAGGGACGCGGTCGCGCACATCCTTAGGGTCTAAACCGTTGATGCGCAGGACTTTTAACAAGGCAAAATATTTTTCCCCCTCTTTAGGTGGGCGAATCGTCCCCAGCACCGTGTCGCCCGTGCGCAAGCCGAAAAGCTTCACCTGAGAGGGCGACACGTAGATGTCGTCGGGGCTGGAAGCGTAGTTGTAATCCGGTGAGCGCAGGAAACCGTAGCCTTCGGGCGCCATTTCCAAGGTACCCTCGCCCTCGATGACGCCGTCCAGTTCGATGTCGAAACGCTCCGCAATAGAGGTAGCCGATTGGCGCGCTGTGGCAGCCTCAGTTTCGGCCGGTAAAACCGAGGAAGGCTCTTGCGCTACACCTTCAGGGAGCTCTTTCGGCGAAGAGGTGGCTTCAGGTGGCGTTTTTTCTGCGGGTGGAACGGGGAGGAGGGAGCGTTCGCTGTTGGCTTCAGGAGTAGCCGGCGAGGATAATGCGGCCGGCTCTTGGCTACGAGGAGACGCTTCGCGATGATTCTCGGCGGCATTTCTCCGTTTTTCCTCCCGAACAGACGGCATCTTGGGAGGAACAGGAGAGGGCAAGCCTTCGGTGAGGTCATCCACTCGGACTATTTTTCGGGGGCGCTTATCGCGTCGCGCCGTTGGTTCGTTGGCGTGACCTGTCGGCTGCTCACGAATGACGATCTTACGCCCTGGCTGAGGTTCTTCGACGACGGGGACCTGCTCACCGCCGATTTGCTTGCCTGCTAAGGCTTGCTCGTCCAGTATGCGATAGATGATTTCCTGTTTGGTCATTTTTTGGTATCCCTTGATGCCCAGGCGCTGGGCAATTTCCCTGAGCTCGGATACCAGCATTTCATTCAGCTGCAAAATGTCGTACATCATGAAAAAAAAAGAAGTAGGGAAGCAATAATGAGGCCACTCGTTGAGAGACTACGCTTTTGACGCTCACTGCTTATTTGCAAAGACGAGTTGGCACCCGTACGAGTGAAAGAAGTTATTCGGTATCATGGTAAGTTCCGCCGTTTTTATCGGCAAAACCGGAGAAGACGGCCACCCATAGGCGCTCATGCAGCCTCCCTGCCGCGAAAGATACACCTGTTGACAGACAGGAGGGCGGTCTGTAGTCTTGGAAGCACGTCCATCGGGAATAGGCGAGGGGGCCACGGGAGCCGTAACGTATGGTGGCTTGAATTGCCTTTTGCACAAAGGCCGGTAGCGGAGGCAATGATGCGGCAAAAGTAATCCCCTTTTGAAATTACCTCTATCTTGCGGCGCACAAAAATATGCAAATTTTATATGCTTCAAGTAAAACGTATCCGGGAGGACAAGCAAACGATTGTCCGAGGATTGCGCAAGCGAAATTGGACACCTCGGCAAATTCGCGTGTTAGACGAGATCTTAGAGGCCGACGACGAGCGGCGCGCGCTCCAAAAGCAGTTGGACGACTTACTGGCAGAAAACAAGCGTCTTTCGGCCCAAGTCGGCCAACTGATGGCCCAGGGCCGGGCGGCGGAGGCAGAAGCCATTAAAAAGCAAGTAGCCGCCCAGAAGGAGCAAGTGCGTTCCCTCGAGGAGCGCTCTGAAGCGGTAAAAAGACGGCTGGAGGAACTGCTGTACACCGTTCCGAATTGCCCGCACCGCTCCGTTCCCGGCGGGAAAAGTGCCGAGGATAACAAAGTCTTTCGCGATTGGAAGAAGCCCTTCCCTACCCTGCCGCCCGATGCGTTAGCGCACTGGGATTTGGGTAAAAAATACCACTTGTTTGATTTTGAACTCGGCGTCAAGCTGGCGGGCGCAGGTTTCCCGGTGTACCGGGGTAAGGGAGCCAAGTTGCAGCGCGCACTTATCCAATTTTTTTTGGAAGAAAACATCAAGGCCGGATACGAGGAGATCCTCCCGCCGCATTTGGTCAACGAAGAGACGGCGCGCGGCACGGGGCAATTGCCCGACAAGGAAGGCCAGATGTACTTTTGCGAACGGGACGCGCTTTATTTAATCCCTACGGCCGAGGTTCCGGTGACGAATCTGCTGCGCGATACCATCCTGGCCGAAAAGGACTTACCTATCCGCTATACGGCGTACACTCCCTGTTTTCGGCGAGAGGCCGGCGCGTGGGGAGCTCATGTGCGCGGGCTCAATCGCGTCCACCAGTTTGACAAGGTGGAAATCGTGCACATTGAACATCCCGAGCGCTCTTATGATGCCTTAAAGCAAATGGTGCGGCACGTAGAGCGCCTCATGAGGAAGCTTGAGCTACCTTATCGTATCGTATTGCTGTGCGGAGGAGACATGGGTTTTACCTCGGCCAAAACCTTCGACTTCGAGGTGTGGTCAGGTGCGCAGCAGCGGTGGTTAGAGGTAAGTTCGGTATCCAATTTTGAAACCTTCCAAAGCCATCGCCTACAGCTGCGTTATCGAGACGCCGAAGGGCGCATTCACCTTACCCATACGCTCAACGGATCGGCCTTGGCTTTGCCCCGCATTGTAGCCGCCCTACTGGAGAACAATCAAACACCGGAGGGCATCCGCATACCCAAAGCCTTACAAAAATACACGGGTTTCGGCCTCATCTGCTGAATTCAAACTACTTTTGCGTAAACGTTGTTTTTAGGCGCAAAAAATCAGAGCAATTTCTCTATGATAGGCTTAGTTATCATTAGCGTAGTCTTTACCGTCATCGGGATGGTCCTGAGCGGCACGCTGCAGAGCAAGTTTCACCGCTACAGTCAAATGCCGCTGCCTAACGGCATGAGCGGCGCCGAGGTAGCGGCCGCCATGTTGCGGGCCTACGGGATTTACGATGTGCGCATTACCTCGGTAGAAGGCCGTCTGACCGACCACTACAACCCGGCCGACAAGACGGTAAACCTCAGTCACGATGTCTATTACGGGCGCAGTGTGGCGGCAGCAGCGGTAGCAGCCCACGAGTGCGGCCATGCGGTACAACACGCCACCGCTTACAGCATGCTGCAGTTGCGCTCCCAATTGGTACCGGTAGTACAGATTGCCGCCTCCATACAGCAGTACTTGTTCATGTTCGGTCTGGTGGGCTTCGCCCTTCTCAACAACCCCATCGTGATGCTCGTCGTGTTGGCGGCGTTTGGCGCCACCTGCCTTTTTAGCCTGATTACGCTACCGGTGGAGTTTGATGCCAGCCGCCGCGCATTGGCCTGGTTAGACCAGGCGGGTATCGCTCGCGGCATGGAGTATCAAGGCGCTAAAGATGCCCTATTCTGGGCGGCCATGACGTATGTGGCTGCAGCGCTGGCCGCTTTGTTGCAGTTTTTGTACTTGCTGATGCGCTTTTTGTCCAGCCGCGAATAAAGCGACTCCGACGACACACGCCAAACACTGCCGGAGAATAGGCGCAGGCATCTCCGGCAGTGTTTGTTTTTACAATGGCCCTCTTTCATCGCGCTCTAAAGGCGGCTTATCTTACTTATGCAAGCGCCATGCGACTGCTCCACTTTTCGGATACCCATTTAGGCTATCAAGCGTTTGACCGCGTCGAGGAGGACAGCGGCGTAAACGCTCGGGAGCAGGACTTTTACAATGCTTTCGAGTACGTGATTAACCGCGCCATAGCCGAGCGGCCGGCAGTTGTCGTTCACAGCGGCGACTTTTTTCACCGACCCTCTCCCAGCAACCGCGCCTTGACGTTTGCCCTGGAGCAGCTGCGCCGCCTGAGCGATGCGCGCATTCCACTATTTCTCATCGCCGGCAACCACGAAACACCGCGCACCTCTTACAACAGCCCCATCCTACGGGCATTGCGCAGCCTGCCGGGCATTCACCCGGTCTTTGAACAGCGCTGGGAAACGTTCTCCATAGACCGAGTCACCCTTCACGGCCTCCCTCACCTTAACGACGAGCGACTCTTTCGCCAAGAGCTGATGCGCATAGAGCCGAGGCCCGACCGCTTCAACCTGTTGTTGCTGCACACCTCCGTGGGCAAACGCTTTCTGATGGAGGAATACGGAGAACAGATGCTGCCGGAGGAGTTGGTTCATCGCCTTTCTGGATTCCAGTATTTGGCTTTAGGGCATTGGCACAACGCTCAAAAAATAAGCGCCCATCACAACGGTTGGTATGCCGGCAGTACGGAGCGGCTGAGCGAAACAGAGGTGGGCGCGGAGAAGGGCTTCCTTTGGGTAGATGTTCGCTCCACAGCCGAGGCAAGTATCTCGTTTGAGGCCATCCCTACGCGCCCTTGGCTAAGGCAAGAGATCCGGCGCTGTAACGAGTACTCCGTGGCAGACATCCTCTCCCGGCTAAACGATTTTGCCCAGGAGAACGACCTTCGGCAGGCCATCGTGTCGGTAGTCTTGAGCGACATCCAACCGGAACAGGTCGTAGAGTTGTCTAACTGGCGACTAAAGGAAACCTTTAAAGACGCCTTTCAGCTGCTCATCCGCCGACGTCTTTATACGGCTGCGCAACAGAGGCGGAGCGCGGAGTCGTCTTCTTTCGAGCGCATAGAGGACCTCTTCGCGCATTTTGTCCGCCAACAGGTGGGCGCAGACCCTTCTCTGGCCGACGCGTTGATCGAAAAAGCGCAGCACTATTTCCGGCAGACCGAAACTTATTCCTCCTAAAAACAGAAAATGCCCTCTCGGTGCGAAGCCGAGAGGGCACCCTCGCGCGGCTACTCCGCCGACATAGGATTTACATCTTGGTCAGGCGTTGTACCTCCACTCCTGCCGAGCTTTCCAGGTGCAAAAACAGCAGCCCCGGCCGGACGTTTGTGCCCAGCTCGATGAGGGCTTGGTGATAACCCTCGCGTTGATAGAAACGACGAGTGTGCAGGACATTGCCCGAGGCATCGGTGAGCGTGAGCGCTACTTCGCCCTCTTGGGGCAAGAAATAGGCCGCCTGTATGCGGTCGAGTACGACGCTGGGGCGAACCGATAGCTCGAGTGAGGTCGGGCCCAACCCTTTTTTGGGTCCTACCGCCACGGGCTGGAAGAAAAGGCCAATAGCCGTCGGAGAAAGATCGCGCCGGTAGGCCTCTGCCGGAGTAATGGCCGACGACATGCGCAAAGACCGACCCAGCGAGCCGCTCTTGAGGCTTCTAAACACCAGGGTAAAAGTCGGCAAGGACATGTTCTTACCGATGATGGTCGGGTCGAGCAGGATCGGCGAATGCCAGCAGGTGGTGATATGCCCCGCAGCGGGCGTGGCGATGCACTCATCCGGGATGAGCTCCGGAAGAATGCTCTGTAAGCTCAGCACGTCTGTGTCGTATTCTAGGGTAAACTGAAAGCCTACCAACTGCGCTAAGTCGGGCGTTTGTATGCTCACGCGTACTTCCTCTCCCGCTCCGAAGAGCTGGTCTTTGGTCATGAAGGCCAGAGGTTTGGAATTTCCGCGCTCGCTAATTTCTGCACCGGTCAAACCCGCCTTGGCCGTGCCGTTGAGGTCGCCGATTTTATAGCCGATAAAATCGGCCTTAGGAGCGGGCATGGCACCGGAGATACAGAAGGGCGAGGTGGCGTTCGGAACGGCAGCAGTCCAAGGTGTCGAAGGGTCTTTGAAGACGAAATGGGCAGGAGCAAAATGCCACACTTTCGCGTATGACGGGAAGTTTTGCTGTACCCCCAGGATGACTTTGACCAGCTGCTGAACATCTGCCGGAGTGAGGTCGCCGGATTTGTCTACATCGCCGGCGAGCAGGTAATAGGGCGAGCCGAGAGGAGCGATGTCTTCCAGGTGCGCGGCCAGCAACAAGGCATCCAACACATTGATGCCCTCCTTCGCTTGGTTATCTTGCAGAGAGGGTAAGAGCTCGTACTTACAACCCGCCTTTAGGCTACCCACCTCATAAAGGCCGTTGTCATCGGTGGTATAGTTGGCGAGCACCTTGTCGTCCTTCTTGAGAGCTACCTGTACGCCGGGGATGGGGTCGCCGTCGGGTGTGGTCACTTTGGCCACAAACTTACTCGAAGGAGGGCAGGAGCCCATGTTGTCTTGCACATCTATGAAAGTGAGGCAAAAATCGGCATTTCCCGAGGCATCTCGTCCCCACACCTCGACGAATTGCGGCCCTAACTCGCTGCAGTCGAACGTCACGGTGTTCTGATTGGCGGGAAAGCCCGCGCCCGTACCGGCCTTCCGAATACCGGTTTTGAGCTGCCCGGTTGGCGTGCAATTGTCGGTTATACGGGTGATGAAAATCTGGTCGTTGACCGTAATCATTCCGGTCTGCATGATGTTGACGCTCATGCCATACATGCACACCAGCGAAGGCGCCTTACAGTCCTTAGTAATAAAGCTGTATTTACAAATGCTTTCGTTGCCGCAGTTATCGTTGGCGATCCACTCTATTTTGTGTATCCCGTAAGGGAAACCAAAGCCTGAAGGGAATTGAATGTGAGCAACAACGGTATCGCCTACGGTCGTTTGGTCAATAGGCCATGCGCCGGCGGCGCTGCTGCTAATGAAGGTCTCCTGGGTGCCGTTGCCGTCTAAATCCAAAAAGAGCCGATACTTGATGATGAGGTCTCCCTTCGAGCAGGCATCCGTGACTCTTATGCGCAAATCGACCGGAGCTTCACAGCGGTCGATATGGCCGTTGTTGTACTGCGCCGGGTCGTTGTCGGTGTAATCGCAAAATACTACCGAGTCTTTCGGGCAGTCTATGAACACCGGTGCCTGCTGGTCGATAACCTTAATGACCTGCGTATACTGCAGATGCCCGCGGTTGGCGGGAATGCCGAATAACGTCGGGCCTTCGTCGGTATCGGTCGGGTTGACGATGAAGACCGGGTCCTTATTCGGGTCGTAGTCGCACCAGTAGATAAGGGTCCAGGTGCGCAAAATCTTCTTACACCCTCCGGTCTTGTTGAGGTTGAAAACCATGTCCTTCACCGTTATCCCTACGCCAAAGGGACAGCCGGGATATTGATCGATGATGGGATAAATGGTGTCGGCTTTGGCGCCGCAACCGTACACGGTGAAGTCATCCGGGAACTTTACCCGGTAATAGCCCGTTTGAGCGAAGGCCGCAGAGGCGAAGGCGAACAGAATGAGGAGTAGAGATGTACGCATAACCGATTCTTTTTACTGCCGAAGTTAATAATATCGCCCTGATAAACAGGATAAAAGTCGCGCACAGAAAGCGTCGGCCGGGCGACGGAAGAGGCATTTATTTCGCCAAAGTGCCGAAACGGTCGAGCTACTGCAATAAGAGAAATCGGCCGGGCAAGTCCAACCGCAAAGCGAGATGGGAAGATTTTCCGCACAACAGCCATCGTCGTTGGCCACATGGGCGCTTCTTATCTGCCTTTTTCTCTCAAAAAGCGCAAAGAGAGCGGACAGATTCTTCGATCTCCCGTTCGTCGCTTGAGATGTAGCGCTGTCGTCTTGCGCTATCGCCCGGAAAGATTAAACGAGCCAGCGGCGGACGAAAGCCGAGCGCCGCATTAGAGTGATAACCCCTACAGACAACCCCGTGGCTACTATCGACGTAAGGAGTCCTCCTAAGGCGATAGGAACCGGGGTGTTGAGGAAGTTGTGCGGATTCACGGTGACGCCTAAGTAGCCGTTTTTCAACGCATCTAAAAGGAGAGGGTGAATGAAGTACACACCATAGCTGACTTCTGCCACATACATTGCTCCTCGGTGAAGCCACGGGTAACGAGCGGCGACGGCGTCCCAATTCACGTTGCGCAGAAACAAGAACCAGCCAAAGGTCATAAGCACTACGTTTGGGCTGGCATACATGAAGGCTTCTTCAGCATAAGTGCCTTTTTGAGCGCTTAACCACCACGTTAGGCCGGCGCTAAAGAGCGGCATGAGCAGCGCTCCCGCGTAAATCCATCGCTTCCAACGAAGCGATATAGCATGGGCACTTAGGTAATAGCCCAACAGGTAATAGCCGATATAGCCGAACCAAGAAAAGTGTTTGACTATAAAAAAGCCCGGTAAGTATACGTGAGCAGCGTTGAAGAAAAAGATAAGCAACAGTAAGTACTCCAGTTCGAACCGGCTCATCGCTCTCACCCATACGCGGAGTATAGGGGTGAGCAGATACAGTCCGGCAATCATGGGAATGAACCATAGGTGGAAATAAATGTCTTCGTAGAACACCTTGTGAAAGACCTTCTGCCAGGTCGGCAAAGGACCGTAATATAAAGCTCCTCGAAAGGCGTACAGCAAATAAATCCCTCCCCAGAAAGCAAACGGAATGAGTACCCGGCGCATGCGTTTGCTCAAGAAAGCTTTGACCTCCTCTTGTCGCGAGCTGCTCAATAAGAGTGCTCCGCTGAGCATAATAAAAAACGGCGTGGCCCAGCGCAGGTGGCTGTAATAAATATTGGCTGTGATAAACTGTGGGTGTAGTGCGGCAGCCTCTGAACCGTACCAGTACAGATAGCCTCCGATGGAGTGCATCTGCACCACCGCACAGGCTGCAATGGCACGAATGTAGGCGGCATACAGGCGCTTATTAGGATGCTCGACCACTGCCGTAAGAGAGGCTTCTGCCGGTGATGCTTGGCTGCGATGATTCATGAAAAGGTAAAAAAAGATGGACAATCGCCTCTCCGCATTGACCGGCTCTTCGGGCTTACTTCCACGTAGCCGTACTGCCGTTTGCATCGAGGCTCACTTCTAAGAGGTGAGGAAAAAAATCTTTTAGCGTCTCTATGTGGGAGACGACGTAAATCTGCCGGAATTGCTCTTTTAGGAAGAGAAAGGCCTGCATGATCTCTATGCGGCGTTCCTCGTCTTGACTGCCCAGTACTTCGTCAAAGCCCAGGAAGCCGATCAGATGCGAGGCTCCGCTCAGCTCGAAGATGGCCCTGGTGATGGCGATGCGCAGGCATAGGTTGGCCAAGTCGATTTCTCCGCCCGAGAAGCGTTCGATGGGATAGTACACTCCGGCATCGGAGATAAAGAAGTCGAAGGAGTCGTCAACCCGTATGGCTTCGTAGCGCCCTCGCGTAATACGCTGGAAGAGCTCACTGGCATGCCGGGAAATGCTCGGCCCTATGCGGGAGAGGAGATGTGTTTTAAACTGCCCTACCAGCGTGTGTAGCTGCTCCAGTTGTACTACTTGCGCTTGCTGCTCTTGAATCTGTTCGCTTAGACGGCGGTCATCCTGCAGGCGCCGTTGCTCTCGCTGGAGGTCGTTTCTTTGCTGCAGCAGCTCTCGCTCTATTTGCTGCACGCAATCGCTTTGCTTGCGCTGGGCATCGGCAAGAGTGGTGAAATCGGCCTTGGCCTTCTCGTATTCTTCGGCGCGGTGACCGACCGCCTCTTGCCGCTCGAGGGAACTGCGGTGCTCTTGTTGGGCTTTCTGCAACTCTCGGCATACCCGCCGATGGTCATCGATGGTGCGGGGCTGCTCTTGTCGGAGGTAATTATCGATATCTTTGAGCTCCGAATAACGACCCTCTTGTGCTTTCACTCGTTCTTTCAGCGCCTGGTATTGCGCCTCATCAAACTCTACCTGGCCAATGGTGAGTAAAATGGCCTCTTCGGCGGCAATGTGCTCAGCTAATTTTCGGATTTCCTCTTTTATTGCTTGCTTTTGGCGGTCGCTTTCGCGCAAGCGCATTTCTTCTTCTCTTAGGGTTTCCACCTCTTCGGCCAGCCGGGTTTCTTGGGCGCGAAGGGCCTCTGCGCGGGCGATGATAGCAGCCAGTTGGTCCCGCAAGTACTGTTGTTGTTGGTTTGTCCACTCGGCTATTTCGCGCTCTAAGGCCTGCAGCGCGTGCTCGTAGCCCTCACGCAAAGGTTGTAAGCACGTTGGGCAGGTGCCTCCAGTACCGATGCTACGCAGCTGTTCGAGCCGCCTTTTGCGCTCTTCGATGCGCTCTTGGAGCATGGCCAGTTGGCCCTTCAATTGACCATGCTGCTCTAAGGTTGTTTCGACTACACTCCTTTCTTTAGCCAGCTGGTCGGCTTTCTGCCGGAGAGAGGCGGCCACTTCAGGTAATCGAGCTAACTCCTTTTCCAATTCGCTCTGCCGCCGGCGGGCTTCTTCGAGGCGCCGGTGCAAGTCCGACAAGCGCTCGGTGTGGGTCTTATAGTTGAGGAATTTCTGACGTCCCTCGTCGAGGGCTTCGAGTTGTTTTTTGCGCCGTTCGTAACCCTCTATCCACTCCCGTTGGGCATCCAGTTGCTGCCTTTGAAGGTCCATTTGGGCTATTTTGGCCTCTAAGTTATCTTTTTGGGCGCTCAACTGTCGGATGCGTTCGCCGGTCTGTTCAAGTGCTCGAGCCAGCTCGTTGAAGCGATTCAGGCGCTTTTCGGCCTCTTCAAAGCGCGCTTGGGCGTGCCGATAGCGGTTTTCCGTCTCACCAAGGCGCAGCTGCTCTTGCTCCAGGCGACGGCAAGTGTCGGCTATTTTCCCTTCTATTTCGACTATAGTAGCTTCTATCCTTGACTTTTGCTCCTCGGTCAGCAGGGCTTGTTCTTGGCCGAGAATGCGGTTTTTTCGGTCCCGAATATCGGCATTGATATCCGTCTGCATTTTATCGAGCCGCTCTAGGCCGAGCATGCGGCGCACCGTCTTTCGGCGCTCTTCGCGCGATGTTTGGGTGAGTTCGTCCAGCTCTTTTTGCCCTGAAAACACCGAGCGCTTAAAAGCCTCGCGCGATAGGCCCAGCACCTTTGTAATCTCTTCGTTCACCGCTCTTGGCGTGTGGGCCAGGGGGCGGTCGTTCTTGTACAAATGGGCATGAGGACTCAAGCTGCGGCCCTTGAACTCGCGTCGAACGCGGTAAAGGCTCTCACCGACGTAAAACTCCAACTCTAAAACCACGGGGGCATTATCGGATGCGAAAGAGGAGCGTACGAGGGTTTTATTGGTCTCTTCGCGACCGTATAGACAATAAAGAATGGCATCGAAAAGCGTGGATTTGCCGGCGCCGTTCCGGCCGATAATACCGACCAAGCCCTCGCGGAACACCAAGTCGAGATGCCGATATTGTTTATAGTTTTCCAATCGAAGCCGATGTAAAACCATAGGGGGCTAAAGGTAGTGCGTTCTTGCAGTACGAGCATGGTTGCAGGAGTTCAAGGGGCAGGCATTACCTTTGTCGGCACGCTACCTCCTCCAGTGCCTATGCGCCCCATAATCGGTCGGTTTGTTTTGCTGTCGATCGTTATCATCGGCTGTCGCACGGCTCAGCGGCTCAGTGCGCCCAACCCAGGCGAGCAGTATCGCCCACTGCCGGTGGGAGACCTGCCGGCTTCTGTGATCACCGTACCTATTACTCTATCGGTGCGCGACCTACTCGTCAGCCTCAATCAGCGCGTGCAGGGGCTTTTGTATGAAGATAACTCTTTTAACGACAACGGTAACGACGGCCTCATGCTCCGCGTATGGCGCGCGCGTCCCTTTGACCTGAGTATGGCCAATCAGGTCCTGCGCTACCGAGTGCCCTTGAAAATTTGGGCTAAACAGCAGCTTCTCTTCGGAGCGGTCGAGGCCGAAGGCGAGCTCGAGTTGGGGCTAAAGACGACCTTCAGCCTGCAACCCGACTGGTCGCTGCGCACGCAAACGGCGGTGGAATTTCACGAGTGGCTCTCCTCCCCCGTGCTAAAAACACGAATGGGTGACCTCAACATCCAGCCTCTGGCCAATTTTATGCTCAACCAGAGCAAAAATGTCCTCACCCAGGCGCTCGATCGCTTCATTGCACAACGGCTGAGCTTGCGCCCTTATGCAGAGATGGCCTGGGAAACCCTTCAAAAGCCCATCTTGCTCGACTCTGCCCAACAACTCTGGGTAAAAACCACGCCCATCGCCATTCGCATGACGCCGCTGCTCACCGTTCGAGAGGAGCTGCGCACCACGCTCTCTATAACCGGTTACAACGAGGTCTTCTTGGGGCAGCGGCCCACCTTTCGGCTAAACTCGGCCCTGCCCAACTTGGAGTTTTCTTCCGAGGCCGCAGAGGGCTTTCGGTTGCGCATCAGCACACAAGTGTCCTTCGCCGAGGCGGAACGCTTGGCCCGTGAGGTGATAGTGGGTCAGCAATTCTCCTCTGGAAAAAAGCAAGTGACGGTGCAAAACTTACGCTTATGGGGCAACGGCGACCGATTGGTCGTCAACACTACCCTGAAGGGTTTCTTCAACGGCGACATTTATTTCATCGGCAAGCCGGTGCTCAACCTATCTCAGAACCGCATCGAGGTGGCGGAATTAGCGTTCCACGCCGAAACGCGCAATTTTCTGCACCGTACGGCGGCTTGGCTCTTTTCCGGTGCCCTTGAGAAGCGCATCGCCGAGGCGCTGCAATTCCCTCTGGAGGAAAACCTGCGCGACCTGCGCAACGCGGCCCAGCAAACGCTTCAGCGCTACGAGATTAGGCCGGGCATCGTCCTCAGCGGGAGTATTGACACGCTGGCCGTCGAGCGCACCTTGGTGACGCCGGTCGGCCTGCAAGCTGACCTGTATGCCACGGGGCGCGTACATCTAAACTTAAGCGGCCTGTAGTTTCTATGCCGGTTCAGTCAGCAGTCGTCCGGTTGATCGTGGGAGCCCTGGCCGCCCACATATGGCTATGCCTGCCGCTGTGGTACAGCGCAGGTGGGCGTTCCTTCCCGCTGCTGCCGCCGATAGGGGAAGCGCAGCCTCCAGAGGGCAACTTCATCGAGGCAGGACTTCTGGTACTGGGCCTCGCTCTTCTGCTGGCCTGTGCCCTGTGGCCGCATCGAAAGACGCCCCTGCTTGCGTTGGGCATCGTTCTGCTCGCCCTGATTTGCCAAGACCTCAACCGCTTGCAGCCGTGGACTTACTTTTATTTGCTGGTGGGAGCCGTCCTTTTGTTGGAAAAAGAAACACCGGAGTCGGTTCTTCGCCTGCTCATCGCCGCCGTATATGTGTGGGGCGGGCTCAACAAGCTGAATCCTTATTTCGCCGAAGAAAACTTTCCCTGGTTTTGCGAGGCTTTCCCGTGGATGAAACCCTTGGCTTCCGTGACCGCCCTTGGCTATGGGGTAGCAGGGGGTGAGGCGTTGTTGGGAATGGGGTTGTTGTGGCCACCTGCTCGCCCTTACTTCCGTTTCTTAACCATCGGCTTTCATTTGTGGATAATAGCCGCATTGAGCCCGTTAGGGCTAAACTGGAATGCCGTGGTCATCCCTTGGAATGTGGCGATGGGCGCCTTGGTATGGCTGCTCTTTTCAGTCAAAGGAGCGGACTCTGAGGCCGTTTTTTTTAAAAAAAGAAATTTGTCTGTGCAAGGCCTCTTGCTATTGGTCTGGCTTGGGCCCGCTTTAAACGGTGCAGGTATCTGGCCGGAAGCCTTATCTTGGAAGATGTACAGCCACACACAACCGGAGGCCGGCCTCTTTTTGACCTCTTCGGCCTCTTTGTGTCCGGCCCTTCGGTCGCCTTGGGAGCAGTATGCTTGGGGTGAAAAGGAGCAGCGGCTTTTGTTGGACGACTGGGCCGTGGGCGACCTGCGGGTACCTATGTACAATAGCCGCCATACGCATGGACAAATGGCGCGTTACTTTTGCCGCTGTATCGGTGATTCTGACCGGGCAGGTCTCTGGCGCTTGGAGGTGCACCCCTGGCGCCGCAATGACGAGCGTTGGTACCGGTTTTTGTGCTCAATGCTGCGATGAGAAGGCAATCAAAGAACAGCCTTTTGTGGCGGGTTACACCGCGTGAGGGCGGTACTGTGTCCTATCTGTTCGGCACCATGCACGTGCGCGACCGCCGCGCCTTTGTATGCTTGGAGCAGGCTTTTCGCCGTATAGACGAGTGCGAGGTCTTTGCGGCAGAGTTCGACTACCTGCGGGCCGATCCCGCTGTTGTCCGCACTGCCTTAACCTTACCGGAGGGCTGCTCACTGCAGGAGTTGCTTAGCCGCAGAGCTTGGAAAAACCTTACTTTTTACTGCCGAAAAAAACTATGTGTCCCGCCGGAAACCTTTCAATCGGCGCACCCTATCCTCGTGCAGATGGTGCTGAGCAGTGCCTTTAGCCGAGAGGAAATGGAATATTCGTTAGATGAAACCCTATGGCGCTATGCCCAACGCCAAGGTAAGCAATTGACGGGTATGGAGACTTTGGAAGAGCAAGTAGAGTTGCTTCTTCACATCCGATTGGAACAACACCTCAAAAGCCTGACCCACCTACTGACGCACTACGCGCAACATCGCCGACGCATGAAGAAGACGATGCGTTGGTATCAGCAAGGCGATCTTCGACGGCTCTATCAGGCTGCTCGGCGAGACGCGCGCGGCATGCGTCGCTCACTTTTATTAGCCCGAAACGAGCGCATGGCCCGGCGCTTTGTCGAGCTCGCCCGCCAAAAGAGCCTGTTTTGTGCCGTAGGCGCAGCCCACCTAAGCGGCGGAAAAGGCATGTTGCGCTTGCTTAAACAGGCCGGCTTTTCGGTAAAACCGGTGATGTGCCATGCTCCGTGAGGTATTGCTCGAAGCCTTTTACTGGCCTCCCGTCTCCTGGATTGCCTGGGCCTTCCGGGCCGATATACTGTGGTTGGAGGCGTGCGAGCACTATCAAAAAGGCAGTTATCGCAACCGCTGTTACATTGCCGGCCCTAACGGCGTACAACGACTGAGCATTCCGCTGCAAAAGGGCAAAAATCGCCAGATGCCCATACGCGAGGTGCGCATTGCGAGCGATACTTCCTGGCAGCGCCTGCATTGGCGCTCTATTCGCACGGCTTACGGGCGCGCGCCGTTTTTCGAGCATTATGCCGACGAGGTCTTCCGTTTCTTTGAAAAACCTTACACCTTTCTCTTCGACCTCAATGTCGAAATCGCACATTTCCTGGGTCAAAAAATGAAATGGGCGGCGATGATTCGACCGACGGAAGGCTATCTGCCGCGCAAGGCAGGGAACGAGCAGAGCAGCCCACTCGACCTGCGCGGCAAAATTGCTCGGGGGCAAGTGCCCGCGTTGCCTCTTCAACCCTATCCTCAGGTATTTGAAGACCGCTTTGGGTTCTTGGCCGACCTGTGTGCATTAGACCTGTTGTTTTGTCAAGGGCCCTATGCCCCAGAGTGCCTTTACCGAAGGTGATGATATTTCCCCTTACTTCGACCAACGCTTGCCCACCTCTACCCACATCACACTAAGCAAAGCAACCAAGGTGCACAGGCCGAATTCGCCTATTGTCAGCGCTTCTAACTGAAAAAGAAGGCGCAGCGGCGGGATGAGCAACACGGACGCTAAGACAAGCAATGCGATGGCCAGTACAATCCAGAGGGTGCGATTGGAATAGCGCAGCGTATGGGCGATGCTGTACTCGAAGGAACGGTTGGCCAGCGTCAGAAACACATTAGCCAGCATGAGGGTCGTGAACACGAAGGCCCGAGTTTTAGCCTCTGTCATCCCTTGTGTCAGGGCGTAGTGGTACAGGACGAATATCCCTGCGGTTATGAGCAGACCTTGAAGAATACTCATGGCGATTTCAGCCGTAGAGAACAGCGTTGTGTGATTGCGACGCGGCGGTTGTCGAAGCAGGTTGGGATCGCCGGGGTCGTTTTCGTAAGCCACTGCACAGGTGGGGTCCATGAGCAGCTCCATAAAAATGACGTGGATAGGTGCCAACATGTACAGGTAGTGCCAGCCGAACAGCAGGGGCAGCACCACCACTAGTACGATGGGCACGTGAATACTAATAACGTACCGGATGGCTTTGCGCAAGTTAGTATAGATGCGGCGGCCCATTTCGATGGCCGTCACCATGCCCGCCAGGTCGTCGTCGAGCAAGACCATAGAGGCTGCCGCTCTGGCCGTCTCGGTACCTCGCCGCCCCATGGCAATGCCGATCTGCGCCGCTTTCAGCGCCGGAGCGTCGTTGACGCCGTCGCCGGTCATGGCGACCACCTCTCCGTTGGCCTTCAGGGCCTCCACGATGCGCAATTTGGCTTCCGGAAACATGCGGGCAAAAATGTCGGTGTCGTTTACCCGCCGGCGCAATTCCTCCTCCGACATGCTCATGACTTCTGCACCGCTGATCACGGCGCCGTTGTGGCGAAGGCCACTGCGGTCGGCGATGTTTAAGGCGGTGGCCGGGTGGTCGCCCGTTATCATTTTCACACGGACACCGGCAGCATAAAACTGCTCGAAAACCTTTTTGATGTTCGCCTTGGGCGGGTCGTATAAGGCGACGAGACCTTCAAACTGCCAGGGAAAATCGTTTTGGTCGTCGGGCAGGGTGCCACCACTCCACACGGCAGAGGCCACGCCCAAAATGCGGTAGCCTTGGCGAGCCAGCTGCTCTGTCTTTTCGAGAACATCGGCTCGGTCGGCGTCGTTGAGCGAGCGACATACGCGGAGCACGCGCTCTACCGCGCCCTTAGCTGCTACGATAAAGGTGCGCCGCTCGGCATCGACGAACACATGCGTCATCATGGGAGGGTTTCCTCCCAAAGGGTATTCTCGAAAGAGCGCAAAAAACGGCCGAAGGTCCTGCGGGACTTGCTCGGCATAGGCCTCGTGAATGGCCTTTTCCATGGCGTCGAACGGCTCCGACTCACTGGCCCACATGGCGTATTCCAAACACTTGCCGCGCCCGGAATAGTCCACGACCTCGGCCACCGCCATGCGATTTTCGGTGATGGTGCCGGTCTTATCTATGCAAATTACCGTAGCAGAGCCCAGACTTTCTACCGTTTTGGATTGCTTAACCAAGATTTTCTGCCGGCTCATGCGATAGGCACCCAGCGCCATGAAGGAGGCAAAAGCCACCGGTATCTCCGAGGGCAAAATGGCCATGGCCAGCGACAAAGAGTACAGGAGAGCGGCTGCCAACTGCTGCGTGTAGGCGAGATTAGTGGCAAAAACCAGGGCAAACGCCACCAAGCCGGCGTAGAGCATCTGGCGTACGAAGCGATTCAATTGCCGCTGCAACGGCGTCGGCTCCGGCTCGATGGTCTCGATGACGCGGCCCAGTCGGCCGAACTCGGTTTGCTCTCCGATGGCTTCCACGCGCGCTAAACCCATTCCGGAGGCCACAATCGTTCCCTGGTAGAGACGATTTTCGGCTGCATTTAGCGTCTTAGATACCGGCAGGGACTCTCCGGTCAGGAGGGATTCGTCTACCGTAAGGTCGTTGTGCTGCAAGACAACGGCGTCTGCCGGCAGGCGATCGCCTTCGGCAAATACGATGAGGTCGCCCACTACTAATTCCTCGGCCGGAATGGTCATTTCGCGTCCCTCGCGTCGAACACGAACCAACGGGCGCGTATATTGCCGCAATGCTTCCAAAGCGCGCTCGCTACGGAACTCCTGCGCTACCTCAATGGCCATTACGAAGCCGATTGCCACCACCATCAACCAGCCCTCCGTGTAGTCGCCCAACACAAAGTAGAGTACGCAAGCCGCTATGAGCAGTAAGAAAATAGGCTCCTTTACGACCTCCCACAAGAGATGACCTATCCGCTTTTTGGCATACCAGCGCAGCGTATTCCTACCGTGAAGAGCGCGGTTGTGAATTACTTCTGCCTCCGTCAGCCCTTGCAGCGCTGCCGAAGAAGTAGCAAACGGTGACGTGTTCTCTACGGTAGACATATCGCTCTTTGGAAAACACCGGCGAAGGTAGGTGCCTTCAGGTCATTCGAAGGTGCGTAGGAATGAAACTTAACCCCGCCGCCATGTGTGCGGATACGACTCTACCGATGCTTCGCCCTCTATTACCGCTCGAGAGGAAATCGGGCAGACGTAACAATGCAAAAAGAGGTCAATTGCATCCTTCATCTCGACAATGGCAGGCAGGAAAACGCCAAAAAACCGTCCGAAACTATCGCCGTCAATGCTCGTTCTCCGCCTCTAAAAAATTACCTCCAAGCGAGAGCCCTTTTCCTTTCTGAAGAACGCCAAGGTAGGCCGGATAAGCCCATTCGCAGCTAAGTCTTCCGTTCGTTACCGAGCACCTATTACCTAAAAAACAATAGCGCTCATCGATGAGGATAAAAAAAGCCGAAGGTCGGCCGACCTTCGACTTCAAGACTACATCGTACCCTGACCAGGTGGTCGGATAAGGCAGTGTGACTTAGTTACAAACCGCAATCCAAGTGGCGCCTCGAGCGAAAAACCGGCGCCTCTTCCCGGCACTACGTCGATCACCAGGCGCGTGTGCTGCCACAGCGGATACTGGAAGGCCGACATGTAGAACGGGCACCCGCCGATCTCGCCCAACAAGACGTCCTGGTCACCTACGATAAACTCGCCTTCGGGATAGCACATGGGCGCCGAGCCGTCGCAGCACCCACCGCTTTGGTGAAACATCAACGGGCCGTGTATAGCGCGAAGGCGTTCGATGACTTCTAGTGCTGCCTCCGTGGCCGAAACGAGGGCTTCCGAGGTGTTGCGCGTATCCATTAGAAGAAACCGAGCGGTTTTTTGTCGTACGAGATCAGCATGTTTTTTGTTTGCCGATAGTGCGACAGCATCATTTTGTGTGTTTCGCGTCCAATACCGGATTTTTTGTATCCCCCAAACGGCGCATGCGCCGGATAGGCGTGGTAGCAGTTAACCCAGACGCGGCCGGCTTTAATGGCGCGCGCAACCTGATATGCTTGGTGCATGTCGCGGGTCCATACACCGGCGCCGAGACCATAAAGCGTGTCGTTGGCGATTTCCAGCGCTTCGGCCTCATCTTTGAAAGTGGTGACACAAACCACCGGCCCGAATATCTCCTCCTGGAAGACGCGCATCTTGTTATTGCCACGCAATATTGTCGGCTGAATGTAGTACCCCCCGCTTAGGCCTTCCACGGAAGCCGGCTGGCCGCCGCAAAGTACTTCGGCACCTTCTTCTCTCCCGATGGCAATGTAGTTTAGAATCTTTTCGTATTGGTCGTTAGATGCCTGCGCCCCCATCATCGTTTGCGGATCGAGCGGATGCCCTACCTTGATTTTCTTCACGCGCTCCAGCATCCGCTCCATAAAGGCATCGTAGATGCTCTCTTCTATTAGCAGGCGCGAAGGGCAAGTACAAACCTCACCCTGATTGAGGGCAAACATTACCGCTCCTTCTAAGCATTTGTCGAAAAATTCGTCATCGGCGTTCATCACGTTTTTAAAGAAAATATTGGGTGACTTTCCGCCTAATTCGAGGGTAACGGGTACGATATTTTGGGAGGCATACTGCATGATGAGGCGACCGGTGCTGGTCTCCCCCGTAAAGGCCACTTTCGCCACACGAGGACTGGAGGCCAAGGGCTTGCCGGCCTCGATACCGAAACCGTTTACAACATTGACTACGCCTGGCGGCAGTAAGTGCTGAATCAGCTCCATCCACACCATAATGCCTGCCGGCGTTTGTTCGGCGGGTTTGATCACCACGCAGTTTCCAGTAGCCAGGGCGGGAGCCAATTTCCAGGCTGCCATCAACAGCGGGAAATTCCATGGAATGATTTGTCCCACTACGCCAAGCGGTTCTGGGATGTTAAGCGACAGGGTATTGGCGTCCAGTTCGGCTGCAGAGCCCTCCTCGGCGCGAATAACTCCGGCAAAATAGCGGAAGTGGTCGATGGCAAGCGGAAGGTCGGCCGCGCGAGTCTCGCGCAAAGGCTTGCCGTTGTCCCACGTCTCTACACGGGCCAGCAACTCTAAGTTCTGCTCCGTAATATCGGCAATCTTGAGCAAGATGTTACTGCGCTCGGTAGCCGAAGTGGCTCCCCAGGCCGGAGCGGCGGCGTGAGCAGCATCGAGAGCCAGCTCTACATCTTCGGCAGTAGAACGCGCTATTTGGGTGAAGACCTTACCGTCCACCGGCGAGATGTTCTCAAAGTACTCGCCGCGCACGGGCGGGGTCCATTTACCGCCGATGAAGTTGTCGTAGTGCGATTTGAATTGGGGCGGGGCCAGGTCAACGGCAGCTTCAGCAATAATGTTTGCCATAGGAAACGAGTTTTTTAAGTTAAAAAATAAAGTTTCGGCGCGCAAGGAACATCTGCGCTTTTCTATCCGAAAGGTCTGCTCTTCCCACAAGTGCGGATAGCACGATTATTTCAAAAAATAGCACAGAACTATCAAAAGTGCCCGTGGAAATGAATATTCTAACTATATTTGTGCTACTCCAAACATTATTGCTCTCAGATATGCTTTTGCGGCTTTCCGATGCACATTTTGAGCGGCGTAAACTCCAGACGCTCGTGGAGAACCGAACGGTCTACACGATGGAGCAGGCCGAATTGAACATCTATGAAACCCACAGTCAGGCAGCCGATGTGCGCCTTACCTTCCAGTACCCTGTATTGGCATCCATGCTGCGCGGCAAGAAGGTGATGCGCCTCAGCGACTCGACATTTGATTTTTATCCGGGAGAGTCGGTTGTCCTGCCTCCGAGCGAAACCATGCGCATCGACTTTCCGGAAGCCCAAGTCTCCAACCCGACTCAATGTCTGGCGCTCACGCTCTCGCCCAAGCTCATCGTCCAGACCAGCAGTTACCTCAACGAGCGTTTCCCGCGCTTGCCTGAGCATAAGGAATGGAATTGGAGCGACAGGAACTTTCATTTTTCCAACGATCCTGGGATTAACCGTGTCATCGGCAGGCTGATTCAGATATTTACAGAGAATCATCCCGATAAAGTGTTTTTTGTAGACCTCGCCCTGAAGGAATTGGTCATCCGGCTGATGCGAACGGAAGCCCGCGCCTTTTTGCTGCAAAACAGCACCGCCATGCAGTCGCGCTCGCGCCTTGCCGCCGTGATTCAGTTCATCCGCGAACATTTGCATGAGCCGCTTCATATTGCGCAACTGAGTCGCGTCGCCTGCATGAGTGAAGCCCAACTGCACAGAGCCTTCAAGACCGAGTTAGGTACTACGCCGCTTGACTTTATCCAGCAGGAGCGTATCCAATTGGCCAAAAAACTGCTGCTTAACCCCGAACGCAGCGTCGGTGATGTGGCCTGCGCCTGTGGATTTAACCACGTATCCTATTTTATTAAGTTGTTCAAGCGCATGGTACGGTGCACCCCGGCCGGCTATCGCCGGCAGCTGATGCCCAAGACTTAGCGCATCTTTCGCCGTGCTTTAAGTTCGAGCCTGAAGAATAGCGGCTTCAGGGCAAACCTATGCCTTTTCTACTTGGCCATTGCTGTTATGAAACAGGTAGCCCTAACCGAAGCGCTCATAGGCCTCTATCAGCGCTTCGGCGGTTTTCATGTAGTCGAAGTGCCGGATACAAAAGGCGCGGGCGCGGCGTCCGATGTTGGGCAAGTCGTGTTTTTGCTCGAGGCAAAGGTGAACGACCTCGGCAAAGGTCGGTGCGTCATCGGCAACTAAGACCTCCTCTCGATGGCGCGCTGCAATACCCTCCAGCCCGATGGAAGTGCTGATAACCACCCTCCCTAGCGCCATAGCCTCCACGATCTTGGCGCGCATACCGCCCCCTGACAACAACGGCACAATCATGACCGGGTGTGCGTTGATAAAGGCTCTCGCATCTGGCACCTCTCCGTGTACGTGTACGCGCGGCATTTTCAGCCGAAGCAGCCAGGAGGGCGTATTTCGACCGGCGATGTGAAAAGACAACTGAGGGAAGGACGGCGCCAAAAAGGGTACCCATACCTCGTGGAGAAACCACCGCAGCCCCTCTACGTTGGGCCACCAGTCCAATGCACCAATAAAGCACAAGCTCAATGGTCGGTGAAAGCACGCCTCATCGGGTACATATTCGGCGGTGTCCAGGCCAATAGGCACTACCAAAGCCGGCTTGTGTAGGCCCCACGACAGGAAGGTGTCCCGGTCGCGCTCGCTGATGGCGACCAGCAAGTCGGCGTCGTTTATATGTTTTTTTTCATAAACCTTAAGGCGACGAGCCTGTACTCGCAGGTACCAGCGCTTGAGTGGAGGACTGTGGATGGCTATTCGCTCCCAGATTTCACTCTCTACGTTGTGCGCGCGCAGCACCACGCGCGCCCGACTGTGTTCGCGAATGAACGGCACGTAAGGGAGCAAAAAAGCGGTTTCCAATTGCACGACATCGAAGGACTCGCGCCGCAAAATCTGGCTCAACTGCCGGGCATACGCCTCACTGAGGAAGCGCTCTATGTGATAGGAGCGCCCGGAGAACAGATTTTTCAAAGCTGCTCCCAGACGCGGCCGATTGTCTACGGAAACGGCCTCTATGTGGTGATAGCAGTTCAGCTCGTCCAAAGGGGCCGGCCCCTCATACCGGTGCTTGTGGGTGTTCATGACCAGCGCCCAGACCTCAGCTCCCTGCTGCCACATGGCCCAAGCCAATCGAGTAATGGCCAACGCTTCCCCGTCTTTTACGGGGTAAGGGTATTTTTTACACAGCTGTAGCACTTTCATCTGTACAACAGATTATCGACACGCCGAGAGCAGAGGGGACTTTGTGGAACACGCGTTTTGGGGATGAGAAGAGCGGGGCGCTATCTTTGGGGCCACTTTTTTCTCGGCGTCCGGACGCCTCTTTTCAAAAATATGGTACTACAAGCGACAAACATCCACAAATCTTTTGGAAACTTGCACATTCTCAAGGGTATAGACTTGTCGGTGGAGCGTGGAGAGATGGTGAGCATAGTGGGCAAATCCGGTTCAGGCAAAAGTACACTGCTGCACATTCTCGGAACCTTAGATCGCGCCGACAGGGGTGAGATTTGCATCAATCAAACAGACGTAGGGCAGTTGAATGCCCGGCAACTGGCCGCTTTTCGCAATCGCCACATTGGCTTCGTGTTTCAATTTCACCACCTGTTGCCCGAGTTCACCGCTTTGGAAAATGTGTGCATCCCGGGTTTCATTCAGCAACGCCCCGCTCAGGAGGTGCGCCGGCAGGCTAGCCGGCTGCTCGAATATTTGGGCCTGGCCAACCGCCTGCACCATAAACCTGCGGAGCTTAGCGGCGGTGAGCAACAGCGCGTGGCCGTAGCCCGCGCGCTCATCAACCGGCCCGACATCGTTTTTGCCGATGAACCCACGGGTAATCTGGACAGCGCTGCCTCGGCAGACCTACACCGACTCATCCAGCAACTGCGCAGCGACTATGGCCAGGCTTTTGTCATCGTCACCCACAACTACGAACTCGCCGAACTCTCGGACCGCCGCTTGGAAATGCGCGACGGCGTGCTTATACAGGCATAAACTACCATGAGACGACGCATTTGCTTCTTTCGGTTGCCTTTACTCCTAATAGGCGCCCTCGCTTGTACTCAGCCTACTCCATCAACCTCAAATCGCCCTCCTCTTTTAGCCGAGCGCCCCAAGAACATTGTTTTGCTCATCGGCGACGGCATGGCCGTGGCCCAGGTCAGTGCTGCCCTCTATTGGCGCGGAGTGGGCCGGTCGGTATGGGAGCGCTTCCCGGTAGTAGGCTTTCACAAGAGCCACTCTTATGACGAGCGCGTGACCGACTCGGCGGCGGGCGCCACGGCCTTTGCCTGTGGTCAGAAGACGAAAAACGGCGCCATTGGCCTAGTTCCGCCCGATTACACGCCCTGTCGCAGCATCTTGGAAGAGCTCGACGCGCAGGGCTGGGCCACCGGAATAGTCGTTACCTGTTCGGCCACGCACGCCACTCCGGCCGCTTTCATCGCCCATCAAGACCTGCGCGCTTTCACGGAATACATCGCCGAAGATTACCTGAAGACGGCCATCGACTGCTTCATCGGAGGGGGTAGAGGCTACTTCGCCGATCGGCCCGACCGCCGAGACTTACTCGATTCTCTACGTCGTCGTGGATACGTCATCCGACAGGGTGCTGGGCTGCGCCACCTGCCTTCGGACGGCTCTGCTCCCTTCTACCTCTTTACTGCCGAGCGCGAACCGCCTGCAGCCAACGAAGGGCGCCGATACTTACCCCCTGCTGCCGCTTATGCCTGCACCTATTTGAAGAAGCGCAGCGAAAAGGGCTTTTTCCTCATGGTGGAGGGCAGTCAGATCGACTGGGCCCTCCACGCCAACGACGCCGACTGGCTCAAGGCCGAAATGCTGGATTTCGAGGCCACCGTAGCCGAAGTACTTCGCTTTGCCCAACAAGACGGCGAAACCTTGGTCATCGTTACCGGCGACCACGAGTGCGGCGGCATGGGGCTAAATCCGGCCAAAAGCCCGCGCCAGTTTGAGCCTGCCTTCACCTCTCGTCTGCATTCGGCCGTCATGGTACCCGTCTTTGCCTACGGCCCTCAGGCACATCTCTTTTCCGGAGTGTACGAAAATACCGACTTGTACTTCAAAATGTGGCAGGCTCTGGACCGGCAGCCCAACTGAATTTTATCCCGACAACCTTCCTTGTGTATGCTTGTATATTCCGATGCTCTTCTTCGCCGCGTTGCAGTTACCTACGTGGGCAACAAATCCCAAAACGAAGGGGTCTATTGCCCCGCCCAGCTGCTTGTACCGCCTCACGATGCCGTACACGAATGGCTTTTAGGCGCCTTTCTAAAGCCCTTTGAAAAAACTGCCGAGTTCTTTTCGTTCGCCCATGAGGAAGACGTTAGCCATCACCCCGTTTACCAAATGTGCTATTCGCTTTTCCAAAATCCCGACACCTTGCCCGAGCAAGCCGTGCAATTGGCCCAGCACCTTTACGAGCACGCCGAAAATAGCCGCATGGTAGGCGGAGAATTTCTCATCATGTATTTCGAGAACCTCTTGCTCGGCGGGGAGAACACTTCGGCCGTTGGGCTATGGAAGGTACAGGGACCTCAGTCTTTTCTCCATGTCGAGCGCTTGCCCGACCGCTATGCGCTCAGCATACGCAGCGGCATTTCGCCCCAAAAACCCGAGACGGCTGCGCTCATTTTCTCGCTTGACGAAACGGACGGCTACCGCATCTGCGCCATAGATGCGATATCCAAACGCGATGAGCGCTCTTTTTGGAAGGACGATTTCCTTCGCTTGCGCCCTGTGGAAGACAATTATTTTCAAACTCGCCATTACATCGCCTTATCCGGCGAATTTATCCAGCGCAAACTCCCCTATCGCTTTGGCCTCGACCGAGCCGATCAGCTCGACGCCCTATACCGCTCCGGCTTGTATTTTAAAGAAAACGAACACTTCGACGCCGAACACTACGCCCAAACCCTCTTCCCTCAAGAGGAACAACAGCAGGCTTTCCAAGCGTATCGACAGGAGTACGCGCAAGCCTATGCCGTACCCTTGGCCGACCGCTTCGACATCAGCAAGCCTGCCGTCAAAAAGGAATTCAGGGTGCTGAAAAGCGTCATCAAGCTGGACAAGAACTTCCACATTTATGTGCACGGCCGCCGCGACCTCATCGAGCGCGGATACGATGAGGAGCGCGGAAAAAAATATTATAAAGTGTACTTCGACGAGGAGGAATGAACAGGCATGAGTCCTCCTCTCTTGGGGCGCGTTCCGAGGTGAGTAGCCCGGCGTGTTGGAGAAAGGGCCACCGCTGCGCGCGCCTTCTGCAGCAAGGCGGGTCTGCGATGGAGACGGTCGCTGCACGCCTACCTTTGCCTTATGAAAAAGCAAATGTTCGGTGTTTTGACTTGTTTGGCCGCTTGCTTGCCGTTGTCAGCCCTTAGAGGGCAAGCCGTAGATACGCAAAAGTTGACCCTGCGTCAAGTGTTGGAGCAGGCGCTGGTGCACAGCACATACCTTCGCAAGGCTCGTTGGGATCAACAGGCGGCCTTGCTTCGGCTAAAGGACCAGCAACAGAACAGCCGGCTCCCTAAGATGCAGTTTACTGCTACCGCCGATTACGTGCCTGCGCTGCCGACCACCTTTTTACCGGCAGCCCTCTTTGGAGGACCGGAAGGCGCTTTTACTGCGGCCACACTGGGGCAGCCCTGGCAGGTGTTTGCCTCGGTGCGCGTAGAGCAACCGCTCATAGACGAGTCAGCCAGGCGAATGGCTCCGGCGGCGACCTTGAGCCACGAGTTGCAAGATTTGCTGGTGCGGCAGACGGAGGAAGACGTCCTTTTCCAGGTAGCCCAACTTTTCTATCAGTCGCTGCAAGCGACTGCGCTGCTTCGCTCCATTGACGCGCACATACGCCAGTTAGAGGCCTTGGAGCGCACCGTTCGGCTTCAGCAGCGCAACGATATGGCGCTAGGCGCCGACGTGCAGCGCGCGCAAGTGGCGTTGATGGGCCTACGGGCACATCGCCAGGAGCTGGTCGGAAGCATCGAGGCCTTGCACCAAAGCCTCCAATTTGTGTGTGGCATTCCCTTCGAGCAGCCGATAATGCCAGTGGATGAGCGCCCGGCTGTACCGCCGGACACCTCAGTAGCCCTCTTCCTGCCGGCGGTACCGGTAGAACAGACGACGACTTATCGCCTGTTAGCGGGACAAGGGTCCCTTCTCCGTCTTCAGGAGCGAAGTGCGCGCGCTAAGCAGTTGCCCACATTGGGCCTTTATGCCCAGGTGGGCCTGCTTTCGCAGCGCCCTGACGCGCTTTTTACCGCCTCGAACGGGCGCTGGTACCCTCTGGGCTCGGTGGGCTTGCGCCTCGAGTGGTCGTTTTTGGAGGGCCATCGCCAGCGGTATCGCCGCGACCTGTTGCGCCTGGAGGGCGAGCGAAACGCCCAGGAGCGCGACGACTGGGCCCGCGCGCGGCTCTTGGAGCAACGGCAAGCACAGACGCAATGGGAAAATGCGCTGCGCACCTTGCGCGCCCGCGAACAAAGGGTTGCCCTGGCCCGCGATTGGGTCAAGCGCATCAACTTGAGCTACCAACAAGAGACGGCCGCTCTGGCAGAGGTGCTGGCCGCCCAAACGGCCTTAGCAGAGGCCGAAACCCAATACGAGCAACAGGTGTTCACTTGCCGGCTGGCCGAGGTCAAATGGCTGAAAGCTGCCGGCCGACTGCACGCCCTCTTGGAATGAAACGACCGATATATGAGCAAAGAAAAACAGGCGTGGAACGCCCTTACTCCTGAAGAGGAATACGTTATTGTGCACAAGGGTACCGAGCCTCCTTTTAGCGGCGAGTACTGGAACCATAAAGGACACGGCATCTATGTGTGCCGCCGGTGCCGTGCGCCGCTCTACCGCTCTTCCGACAAGTTCGACAGCGGTTGCGGTTGGCCCTCTTTTGACGACGAGATACCGGGTGCCGTTGTGCGCCGTCCGGACAACTCACACGGCATGCGCCGAACAGAAATCTCATGCGCCAACTGCGGCGGGCATCTGGGGCACGTCTTTCACGGCGAGCGGTTCACGCCCAAAAACGTGCGCCATTGCGTTAATTCGCTCTCCATTCGCTTCGTGCCGGCAGAACAGCTGCCGCCCGATACACAAGGCTGAAGACGACCGTTTCACTTGCGGTCGTCGCGGGCAGCTTCTCGGCGCTCCATATAGTCTTGCCAGATGGCCTTGTAGTCATAAGAGAGGTAAAATTCCGAGTCAAACGCCCCCCAAGCGCCGTTTTCTACGGCGAGATTGAGGCGGCGAACACCGCTTACCGGCACCTGCAGGACGATAACATGCCCCAGGCCCATGGCTAACGTCCAGGAGAGCACTCGGCAATCTTTTGGGGGAAAGATGTCCCAAAAGCCCTGGGCCTCGAGGATGCGGCGGATTTCGGGTAGATTTTTGTTTTGCTGATGCTTGAGAATAAGCGTTACAATGACGCTATCTTCGGTGGGAAGCGCTTGCGGCTCAAAAGAAGGGCCAGGAGAAGTCGGCGGCTTAGTAGGCTGTTGAGCCGATAATAGGGTCAGTGTGCTAAAGCAGGAAAAAGCAAACAGGTAAATCTGTTTTTTCAGCATAGTAAAATTCCGTTTCCAATTTTATGCGTAATCGGCGGTAAAGATATGGCAATACCGCCTTGGAAACCGGAAGAAACGGCATTTTGCCGCCAAAAAGCGCTCACCAAAGAGGATATGCACAACCGTATTTTTCAATGCAAACATTTTGTAGTTCGGCAGTGCGCCGACGTTCATCCCGTGGGCACAGACGGCTTGCTGTTAGGGGCGTGGGCTGATGTCAGAGATATCCGGTGCGCTTTGGACGTCGGGACGGGAACGGGGCTAATAGCCTTGCAATTGGCCCAACGAACGCAAGGAATGCAGCCAACGGTGCATATCCACGCCGTTGACCTCAGCACGGCTGCCCGATGCTGTGCGGAAGTAAATTTTAGGCACTCGCCCTGGGCCGACCGGCTAAGCGTAGTAGGAGACGACATCGTGCCCTACGCAGCTCAAGCGCCGCGATCGTACGACTTGATCGCGGTCAATCCGCCCTTCCATACCGAGCAGATTTTCTCTCCTCAGCCGCAGCGGCACCGGAGCCGTCACGCGCACTTTTTATCTTCGGCATCACTCATAAAGGCAGCCCGGCAGCTCTTGTCTCCTCACGGCCGCCTGTGCGCGATTGCCTCCCCTGTATCGACTCGGCTGCTGGTGCAGCAAGGGGCCGTCGGCGGGCTTTATCTCACGCGGTTGACAGAAGTATATAGCCGGCCGAACAGGCCGGTAGAGCGTTACTTGGTCCAGTTGGAGCAGGACCCCTACCCTTTTGAGCGCAGCCAAGTATCGATTTGGACGGAGACGGGAGAATACGCGCCGACTTATCGAGCGCTGACGTCGGAATTCCTCTTAGATAAGGATGGACAATGCGCAGGCCGTCCGGTTGCCGACAGCGGCCCTTAGCGTGTCGCTTGCAGTATGGAATGTTGGCTATTTTTACCGCCAAACAGACGATAATGCTCCGACCTTTGTTCCTTCGAACGCTTGTTTGTTCGCTTGCCTCCTGCGCGGCCTCCCTTTCTGCCCAAACGCATGACCTTCCGACTGCCGAATTGCGCGGCGCATGGATTGCTACTGTGGAGAACATCGATTGGCCTTCCCAGCCCGGTCTACCTCCTGAGCGCCAGCGAATGGAATTCGACAGCATCCTCGATGTGCTTAAAGCACTGGGCATCAACGCCGTTTTTGTCCAAATCCGACCGGCAGGAGACGCTTTCTACCCTACCCCGGCTGCGCCCTGGAGCAAGTATCTGACCGGCCAACAGGGCAAGGCGCCTGAGCCCTATTACGACCCACTGGAGTACATGATTAAGGCTGCCCGCAGCCGTCGCATGGAATTTCACGCCTGGCTCAATCCTTATCGGGCTACCTTCGACTTGGATACGGCCGGCCTGGCTCCAACCCACCCCTTACGGGCCTTGCCCGACGAGCGCAAAAGCGAGTGGTTTTTTCGATACGGACAGCGCTATTACTTCAATCCGGCCAGCGCATTAGTGCGCCAATACCTCATCAACATCGTGCGCGACATCATCATCCGTTACGACGTGGACGGCATCCATTTTGACGACTATTTCTACCCTTACAAAGAGCCGGACCAACAATTGCAGGACTTTAACGATTTTGCAGCCGACCCTCGCGGATTTGCCACTATAGAAGATTGGCGTCGCGACAACGTGAACCGGCTCATCGAGGGAGTATCCAAAACCATCAAGAGCATCAAGCCCTACGTGCGCTTCGGAGTTAGCCCGCTGGGCGTGTGGCGAAACGCCGCCCAAGACCCGCTCAACGGCTCTCAGACGAAGTCGGCACTCTCCTCTTACGACGACCTCTACGCCGACGTCATCACCTGGCTGAAAAACGGCTGGCTAGACTATGTGGCTCCGCAGCTGTACTGGAGCATCGGCTTTCCGCCGGCCGACTACTACACGCTGTTAGAGTGGTGGAGCAAGCGCACTTACGGGCGACACTTGTATATCGGGCATGCGGCATACAAAATCAACAATAACCTCGTGGATACCAACTGGCGCAAGCCGGACGAAATCCTTCGCCAAGTAGCCCTTAACCGCACCTACGAGGCTGTGAAAGGCAGCATCTTCTTTTCTGCCAAGTCGCTGTTGCAAAATCCGCTGGGTATTCAGGATACGCTTATGAACGTATTGTACCCTAACGCTGCCCGGCTGCCGGCCATGCCTTGGCTGGCCGAGTCGCCTCCGGCCACACCTCAAATTTGCCGGATAAAAGGCACGCGCCGAAGTGTGAAATTAGGGTGGCATGCCTGCGACATCAAAAGTCGAGACGAAAATCCATACTATTTTGCCATTTATAGGTTTGACGGAAAAGAAGTAGGCAATTTTCAGGATAACAGAAATTTACTTACCTACACTTCCTATTTTCCAAATAAATGGGTCTTTGAAGACATTTCGGCCGCCCCGGGCGAATATTACACCTACGTCATCCTGGCGTACAACCGACTGCATCTGGAGAGCTACGCCAGTGACCCGGCCGTTGTATATCGCACCAAAAAAGGCGCCAGATGGAAGAAAAAACGATGGCCGGGCATTTTTTAGGTTCTTTTAGCGCATCAAAGCGCGATACACGACGCTTTGCATGCGCGGGCGATAGTTGGCTACAATGAGTTTATTGTTTTCCATAGAGGGGAAGGTTCTGTTAGAAAGGAAAATAAAGATCAGCCGGTGCTCGGGGTCAGCCCAGGCGCAGGTTCCGGTAAATCCGGTGTGTCCAAAAGTTAGAGCACCGGCCAGTTCACTCATGTTCGCGGATTTTTGGTCGGACAACTCTTTCATGTCGAAGCCCAGGCCGCGGCGGGTACTGCCCAGATGGCGCCGGGTAAATAGAGCGACCGTCTCTTTGGAGAGGTAGCGGCGACCGCCGTATTCGCCTTTGTTGAGGAGCATTTGAAAGAGCTTGGCCAGATCATTGGCATTGCTAAAGAGGCCGGCATGCCCACTCACTCCTCCCAGCATGGCAGCGCCCATATCGTGGACATAGCCCTGTATGCGCCGGTGACGGAAATAGGTGTCGTCTTCAGAGGGGACACAGCGCTCTGCCCACCCCAGTGCCCAGGGGTTAAAGGTCATCGTGCTCAGGCCCATGGGGCGGTAGAACATTCGCCGTACGAAGACGTCGAGCGGTTGTTGTTCGAGCCGCTCCAAGATACGCGCGCACAGATACAAGCCTAAATCTGAGTAGCGGTACGGGCGTTCTGCCGTTAAGGGCGTGCGGAAGATGTGCTGCCAGATGCTATCTCGATAATCGTCGAGCAGATAGAGATTCTCGGCTACGGGGGTTTCATAGCACGTCATTGGTCGCGGCAAATAGAGCTCCGGCGAAGGCTGTCCTAGGGCGGTGAGCGTTTTTTTATAAAAAGGTATCCAAGCCGGCAATCCGGCTTGATGCACCAGAATTTCGCGCAGGGTAAGCGAAGCCTTGTCCGTGTTTTGTACTTCGGGCAGATAGTGAACAATAGGGGTATCTAAATGTACCCGGCCGGCATCCACTTCGTACATGAGGCTCAGCGTAGTGGCCGCTACTTTGGTGATGGAGGCCAAATCGTATAGGTCCTGCAGCGCTACCGGTTGCGCTCCGGCTTCGTAGGTATGGTGCCCGTAGGCTTTGTGCCAGACGACTTTTCCATCTTTCGCCACCAGCACTTGGCATCCCGGAGCGGCACCGCCGGCAATAAGCTCGGCGGCCAGCGTATCTAACTGCGCTAAAACACGGCTGTCGAGCCCCACGGCCTCGGGCAAATCATAGGCCAGCCGCTTTGAGGGGAAATGGCGCCGAATACCTTGCCCTACTTTGGCGTGCGGAGAGGCGCTCACCGGAAGAGCACCGCTGAAATCCACCGCTCCGAACAGCGCCTGAGCAGCAACGTCTTGTACCACGGGGTCTTCAGAATACGCCATGAGCACTGTGGGAGCGTTGTCGAAATGCACCAAGCTGTAGGGATTTCCGAAGACGACCAAGGCCGTTCTCCGCACTTGTTGGCATACCAGCCGCGTCAAGGCAACTTGAGCCGGCGCAAGGCCGAAATTTTGCTCAGGCCGGCGCGTCATACCGTGGAGGCTGAGCAAGGCGATATCGAAGTTGCGCAGGGTATCCAATAGGATTTGAACGGCGGCCGAGTCGGGAGTTTTGGGTAAATTGAAAAAGGTAACCGGAGCGTAGTAGGAGCAGGTTTTTTGGAAGGGTGTCACGGCGGTATCCCCTATGGCCACGGCAGCGATGGAAATGCGGTCGAGATGGGGCATGCCGGCAATACTGTCGCGATCGCGCACGAGCGTAAGCGCATGTTCAATGAGTTGGCGCCGCAGCAACAACGAGGAGGGTGCATTTAAATCGCGTCGCAGGTGGGTGGTATCTATTTGCTGGGGTCTTGTGAGGCCGTAGCGATACTTGGCGCGTAAGATGCGCCGCACGCTTTCGGCCACCTGCTGGGCGTCGAGTGTGCCGTCTACAAGCGCCGTCTGAACGGCGCGAAACGCCACCTCCAAATTGGCAGGTAGCAAGACCATGTCGTTGCCCGCGCGTAAGGCCTCTACTTCTGCCTGGCCGGAGCGGAAATACTTGGCCACTCCTTCCATCTCCATGGCGTCGGTCAAGATGAGGCCTTCGTAGCCCATCTTTTTACGCAGCAGCCGAGTGATGGCCGCTCGACTCAGCGTGGTAGGCCGGTTTTTTCGGTCGTCCAGAGCCGGTACGTGTAAGTGGGCTACCATAATACTGGCTACGCCGTAGAGAATGAGCGCCCGAAAGGGAAACAGCTCCAGCGTATCTAAGCGGTCGAAGCTGTGCGGAATAACGGGTAAGTCGAGGTGAGAGTCCACATCCGTATCGCCGTGGCCGGGAAAATGCTTGGCGCAGGCCATAACGCCCCCATCTTGCAGGCCCATCATGTATTGGAAGCATTTGGCGGCGACGTTCTTAGGGTCTTCTCCGAAGGAGCGGTCGTTGATGACCGGGTTTGCCGCATTGTTGTTAATGTCTGCCACCGGAGCAAAATTGAGGTGCACACCCAACCGCCGACACTGGCGGGCAATGTCGCGCCCCATGGCATAAATGAGCCGATTGTCGCGCACTGCCCCTAACATTAGCTGGCGCGGATAAGACAGCGCACCATCTTTCAAACGCATACCCAACCCCCATTCGGCATCCATAGAAATGAGCAGCGGAACCCGAGAAGACAGCGCCTGGTATTGATTGGTCAACAGCGCCTGTCGCTCGGGCGTGCCTTGAAAAAAACACAACCCTCCTACGCGGTACCTCTGAATGAGTTCGGCCACCTTTTGCTCGTATTCCAGACCTTTGTCGGAGTGCGCGCGAATCATAAACAGCTGTCCGATGCGCTCATCCGGCGTCAATGCTTGAAAGACGGAGTCCACCCACTGCGCCTCTTTCGGGTCAAAGCGAATGTCGGGTGAGAATGTCTGCTGTAGGCGAAAAGCAAAGGCCACTGCACCCAGCAATACGACCAACGGCGATAGCCGATTAAAACCAAAAAGGCGACCTATCATACAGGCAAAGGTGCTGCAAAAGAGACATTCCTTCACCCTCGCCCGTTGCCTTCTCTTTTGGCGTTCTCGCGCCGTGCTAATCGATCATCTCCGTTACCGCGCGAGCCGGGATGTCGTTGTTCTTATCGATCTTTCGGAAGAAGGTCTCCAAATACTGGGTCATCTCATAGGAAACATCGCGCGGCAGGTGTCGAGAATAACACAGGTTGTACAAATCTTGCTCCTTTTGGCGAATTCGCTGCACCGCCTGGCGCAATGCCTCGCGAGGGATACCGTTAGCCATCAAAAAGCGGTCGCGCACACCGCGCAAACCGCTCTCAGAAGAGGGCGAAGCGTAAGGCGCTCCCACCAAGCCGGAAAAGTCAAAGTCGAAGGGAATGGCCGCTATCTTTCCCTCCGGCAAGCGCACCAGACGGACGTTGCGCATCATGGCAATATCCCAGTCGGTATTGCCGATCATATACTGAAATACGGCCACCAAAGCGGTATGTTCTATTTGTAGGCTATCCACCGGTAATCCATACTGGTCTACCAGCGTACCGCCCAGCCGAGCAGCCGTCTCCTCGTTGTCTTCTACTAAAAGGCCGTACATTTTTTTAGAAGATTTCTCCACGTGATTATCACGCAGCGTAACCCGCACTAAGCGAGCCCGAACGCATTTATCGGTCAGCAGCTCAAACATGCGGTAGGCTACATACTCCTTTATGAGGAGTTGATCGCCTCGGTAGTTGTCGTAGCAGGGCAAGATGAGGCGCATCTCCGTTAGGGTGTCTAAGCCGCGCTCGCGCAGCTCTTTTTTGGGTATCTTCAGCTTCAGCGGGGGAATCTCGGCTATTTTCCGACGATACTTGCCCTTTGTCTGTATCTTAACCGTAAAACTCTCTCCATTTGCCAACGTGAGCATACCGGGCACGTATTCTTCACTGTATCGGTTGGCCAAAATCGTCGTTAAGTCCGTTTCCAGCGTGATGGGCGCTGCCTCCTGCCGGCCGATGTAATCGAACAGGGATACAGCCCGGCTGTTCGACGACTGAGCCGTAAGCGGCAAACGGCCGAAGGAAAGAGAAAGAGCGGTGGCAAAAGTCAAGAACACTGCCGTGGTCATAGCGTTTCTTTTTTAGGGCTGAAAGGAAAGACGCCTCGAGGGGCTTCACCTTCCGGCTGCAAAGATAGTTTAAAATTATGTTTTGAATAACGGGCATTATGTGCGGCTTATTCAGAATTATTAAACATTTAACACTCTGTAGCAGGATTATGTTCCAAAAGACCTGCTCATCTGTTGGAGTGTCCGCACGTTGGAAGAGGCCCTTGCTCTCATGCCATAGAAGAGAGCCGCCCTCCGACCACAGCTGCATAAATGTCCATTTTTGTTTAGACAAATGCGTTTTTCTTCGGCATAAGATTTCATTTTGGCCAAACCCATAGGCAAAAGTGGCGTTATTGGTTAACATTGCGCCAACAGACAATCGGTGGTAGATGGTGATTTTTCAGAAGACCCTTCGCCGCCTTAACGCAACGGCAAATAGCCCTTTCCCGTAGATTCTACACGGAAGCGGTTTTTTGTACGGATTAACACGACATCTGCTTAGCTCAAATTACTATGGGTAATCGCTCTACGCTTTTGTTCCTTATTTTGTTCCTCACGGCTTTGCAGCCGCTGTTGGCCCAGCCTCACTTTTCGCTAAAATTAGACCGGCAGCGCCAACGCATGCCGATAGAGGTGAACTACGGCGCCAATATCATAGAGGTGTGCGGTTTGCAACCGGGTACTACGTATTCGGCCGTGGCCGTTCCGCGTGCGTTAGGAGACAAAACACCTCTGGTATTAAAGATGGCCGACCCCGGCTTGGAAAAAGAAGCCTATCGAATGTCGCGACCGGACCGACCGCAACATCGCCAGTTTGTCGCCGTGGAAGAATGCGTAACCTTTCGGCTGCAGGTGGGCGAAGAAGGGCAAAGTGGCCCCTTTCCGATCAATCTCTCTCTGGGGTGTGTGGATTGCCCGGAGGCGACGGTTTTTTTGGAAAACTTTCTCAAGCATGTGGGCGGAGCAGAAGCCAACCTCTCGGTAACGGGAGGCACGACACCGGCCAACATGGTTAATACCCTTATCGGAGGTAATTGCTTTCAAGTGTCCAACATTACGGCGCAAGGGCCGGGGCAATCACGAGGTATTTTTAGCAACGGTTCGACTAATATCGGTATCTCTAACGGTATTGTTATGTGTACGGGTAATGTGAACAGCCTGCCCGGGCCGAATAACGCGAGCAATACCTCGGCTAATACCGCCGGTTTTAACGTAAACTCGCCGGATGATCCCGACTTGGCCACCCTCTCCACCGGTAATCAATGGGATGTCATTAAGCTGGAATTTGACTTCACGCCTACGGCCGAAACGGTTACGTTCGAATATGTCTTCGGCTCAGAAGAATACTGCGAATACGCCACCTCTCAGTACAACGATGTCTTTGGGTTCTTCATCAGTGGCCCGGGCATTAACGGCACCCAAAACATCGCCCTTTTGCCCGTCAGTGGCAATCCGCCGGTATCCATCAACAATGTCAATCACCAGACGAACACGGCCTACTACGTCAATAATAACACGTTCAACCCCTGCCAAAATGTAGGCGCTTGCTGCCAAGCAGAATGCGCCTTGGATGGCTGGACAACCGTTCTCACCGCTACCGCTCAAGGACTAATTCCTTGCTCAACCTATCATATCAAGCTCGCCATTTGCGACATCGCCGATGGACTGCTTTTTTCGGCAGTGTTTCTGAAGGCCAACTCGTTCAACGCCGGTGGTGTAGTGAAAGCCGTACCCATCTATCCAACCGGCTTTCAACACGCCATCGAAGGGTGCTCGGGTGGTTACCTTCGCTTTGTCCGCGGCAGCGGCAGCAACGATGATCCCTTAGAAGTCACCTTTAACATCGGCGGAACGGCTACTCCAGGAGTGGACTATGAAACCTTGCCCACGACGGTAACCATTCCGGCAGGTGCTAATTACGTGGAAATCCCGGTCAACGTCTTTATCGACAACCTTGCCGAAGGACAAGAGACCATTGTCATTACCCTAAACAATCCTTGCTCGTGTGACCAGATCGAAATAACGTTTTACATCAACGACAAAGACCCTTTGGAAGTCACTTTAAGCGATGTGACCCTTTGCGGCGCCTCTAACACTACCTTAACCCCGACCTTTAGCAGCCCCGGTCAGCCTCCTTATACCTACCAGTGGAGTACAGGCGCTAACACGCCGTCCATTACCGTGAACACACCTGGAACAAATACCTACACGGTTACGGTAACGGACCTATGCGGCGACACATCGACGGCCGAAGCGACGGTGACGCTGGAGCCCAGACCCACGGCTAACTTAAGCGGCTCGGGGGTATTTTGCGTCAACCAAACGCCGTCGGTTGACCTAAGCCTTAGCTTTACCGGCATCGGTCCATGGACGGTAGAAATCCTCCACAACGGCAGCTCCCAGACTTACACGTTCTCCGAAACACCCACAACTTTTACCGTTACCGAACCCGGCACCTATTCACTGGTCGGCGTAAGTACCTCCAGTGGCTGCACCGGCACGGCCACCGGCACGGTCACTTTGGCCGAGGTAGAAGTAACTGTGAGCCTGACGGCGACAAACCCCAGCTGCAACGGTGCCAACAACGGCTCCATACAAGCCTCTGCCTCAGGAGGAAACGGGCCGTTCACTTATACCTGGGAACATGGATTTAACGGCGCTAATCCAACCAATTTAGGGCCGGGGACATATACCGTGACGGTCACCAACGGCCAAAACTGTACGAAGAGCGAAAGCGTTGAGCTGACGGAGCCTCCTCTTCTATCTGCCTCTGTAGAGAACACCGGCAACATAGATTGCAACCACCCCACCGGAAGTGCAGAGGTGACGGTAGAAGGCGGTACACCCGGCTACACTTATAACTGGAGCGGAGGGTCGGGAGGACCCAACCCTACCTTCACCACAGGCGGTACGTACACGGTAACGGTGAGCGATGCCAACAACTGCACCACAACGGCCTCTGTTGTCATTACTTCAAACTTAACGCCTCCTACCGCCGCGGCTACCGCTCCCGGCCCACTGACCTGTAACAACTCTGAAATTGCCCTCAACGGCAACGGCTCTTCCGCCGGCCCGGAATTCACTTATGAGTGGAGCGGCCCCGGAATAGTGTGCTGCGAAAGTACTCTGGAGCCGATCGTCAACGAGCCCGGTACTTATGTGCTCACGGTGACCAATAGTGACAACGGCTGCACCGCTACGGCCAGTGTAACCGTTCAACAAAATACCACGCCTCCGTTGGTCGTCATTGCTCCGCCGCAAAACATCAGCTGTACTACGCCGAATATTACGTTGAACGCCGGCGGCTCGTCGCAAGGCTCCAACTTCGTCTTCGAGTGGAGCACCGACGGCGGTAACTTTACCGGTGGTACCAACACCTACACCCCTACTGTAAACCAAGCCGGCACCTACACTTTGGTGATTACCAACACGGTCAACGGGTGCTCGGCAGAGGCAAGCGTTACGGTGAGCGGAAATACCGAGCCTCCCCTTGCCGTCATAGAACCACCTGCCACGGTGAACTGCTACACTCCTGAAATTGAGCTCGACGCCGGCGGCTCATCGCAAGGGAGCAATTTTACTTACCAGTGGAGTGCCGGCAACGGTGGTAATTTCACCGGCGGCACCAGCACCACAAACCCCACGGTCAATGCCGGTGGTACGTATACTATCACCGTAACTAACACCGAAAACAACTGTACGGCTACGGCCAGCGTGACGGTGAACGCCGACCTGGTGCCACCTACCGCCGTAGTAACCCCGCCGCCCATCCTCACCTGCGCACAACCGGAAATTACCCTCAACGGCAACGGCTCCTCCACCGGCCCGCAGTTCACCTACGAGTGGACAGCCAACCCGGGCAACATCGTCGGCGGAGAGAATACCCTCAACCCCATCGTCGATGAGGCAGGCTCCTACACCTTGGTGGTCACCAATAACGACAACGGCTGTACCGCCTCGGCTACCGTCAACGTCAACAGCAACCAAAACTATCCCGACGCCAACGCCGGGCCCGACCTGACACTCAACTGCACCCATCCCAGCCGGCAACTGCAGGGCTCGGGCAGCTCGGGCAACGGCATCACCATCCAATGGACGGCCAACCCGGGCAACATCGTCGGCGGAGCCAACACGTACACGCCTACCGTCAACCAAGCCGGGACGTACATCCTGACGGTGACCAACACCAACAACGGATGCTCCTCTACGGCAGAAGTTACCGTCTCGGAAAACTTCGACACTCCAACGGCCGTCATTGCTCCGCCCGGCACCGTCAACTGCTACACCCCCGAAATTGAGCTCGACGCTGGCGGCTCATCGCAAGGGTCAGAGTACACCTTTAGCTGGACGGCCAACCCGGGCAATTTCACCGGCGGAACGAACTCGCCTAATCCTACCGTCAACCAAGCGGGGATATATACTTTAGTCATCACCAATACCGAAAGCGGCTGTACGGCTACGGCCAGCGTGACGGTGAACGCCGACCTGGTGCCACCTACCGCCGTAGTAGCCCCGCCGCCCATCCTCACCTGCGCACAACCGGAAATTACCCTCAACGGCAACGGCTCCTCCACCGGCCCGCAGTTCACCTACGAGTGGACAGCCAACCCGGGCAACATCGTCGGCGGAGAGAATACCCTCAACCCCATCGTCGATGAGGCAGGCTCCTACACCTTGGTGGTCACCAATAACGACAACGGCTGTACCGCCTCGGCTACCGTCAACGTCAACAGCAACCAAAACTATCCCGACGCCAACGCCGGGCCCGACCTGACACTCAACTGCACCCATCCCAGCCGGCAACTGCAGGGCTCGGGCAGCTCGGGCAACGGCATCACCATCCAATGGACGGCCAACCCGGGCAACATCGTCGGCGGAGCCAACACGTACACGCCTACCGTCAACCAAGCCGGGACGTACATCCTGACGGTGACCAACACCAACAACGGATGCTCCTCTACGGCAGAAGTTACCGTCTCGGAAAACTT